>Ga0115105_10703840_pt1 | contig 12882 bp, 21 predicted proteins | sample CN18umnscriptome_FD_89648 | JGI IMG/M metagenome (GOLD analysis project Ga0115105, IMG submission 89648) | Marine eukaryotic communities from Pacific Ocean to study complex ecological interactions - CN13ID_155_C17_100m_0.8um Metatranscriptome... | ecosystem: Environmental > Aquatic > Marine >... | reverse complement strand
TTCGGTTGGGCTAAAGCTAATGGTTAAAATTAAAATGGTCATCATATGTTATTCAGATTGGCCATTAATGACGATAGTTTATTAGGTGATGCCGAACATCTCGGTGATAGAGCATTATTTATGGCTATCGAAGGTTAAAATCTCATTGGAGCTACTTATTCTTATGATATTTAAGGTTAATCCGTCTAAAAAAATATCAAGAATAATATCCCTAATGATGACGATGCTGCTGAATGGTTCTTTGTCTATGCTGCTTACTCTCATAGATATCATAAAGTAACCTATTTCGTCCATTTCTAAGATAGAGACGAAAAATTCACCATCTCTGCCAAACATTTCTATTCCAATTTTTACTCCGTAACAATTGGTAAAGATGCTTGGAATAATCCGTTCCCAGGTTAAATGAGAAATTGGTAAATTTCTTTCTGCGACGGTGCTTACAGAGTCGACTATTTCGAAAATTTATACAGAGATGACTTAGTTGCTTCTGTTGGTTTCGATACTAAAGTTGAAACTGATTGTTGTGACCATTGTAATACCTGCGAATCTGCTGCTCCATGTTAATGTATTTAATGTGGAGAACACAGAGTCAACGCACCACACTGTATTTGTGAAGAAGGATATTATGAAGATTAAACCATGACTTGTTAACCATGTAACTTCTAATGTTAAACCTGTACTGCTGCAAATGAATGTACCGTTTGTGCTGGTAACAGAGTTAACGCTCCTCATTGTCATTGTCCAATTGATACTTATGACATTGATGAAGTTATCTGTCCTCCATGTCCAGATGAGTGTGAAGAATGTGATATGGACGGAAATTGTACCGTTTGTGCTGCTAACAGAAACCCAGCACCAGAATGTCCATGTAATCCTCACCATTTCGAAACTATGGTTTAAGGACATATGTTCTGCGAAGTTTGTGATGTTAGATGTAATGATTGTAAAAATATCTTCTACATGTGTGACACTTGTGCTGAATAATCTGGAAGAACTAACGCACCACAATGTAGCTGTCCATTAGGATTCTTAGATAAATGCGGAATTAATAACTACGTTTATGATAGTGGTAATGTCGTTAACGGAATGGGTTCCGTTGAAATTACTGCTGAATAAAGATGTACTTAAGGAGTTTGTGAACCATGTTCACCATAATGTGCTACTTGTGAAGAAAATATTGATAACTGTACTAACTGTGTTTAAGGAAGAGTTCACCCACCAGAATGTAATTGCCCAGATGGTTAATACTCTGATGTTGACCATGTTTGCAAAAACTGTTCTATTAAATGTAAAACTTGCAGTTCTTTCGATTAATGTATTGAATGTGCTGAAAACTCTCATAGAGGAGTTGCTCCAGAATGTAATTGTAACGATGGATATTATGAAGCTGGTACTGCTGTTTGTCCAGTCTGTTCTCACAGATGTGTTACTTGTACCTAATATGAAACCTGTATCACTTGTTCTACTAACAGAATTGACCCACCATATTGTGCTTGTCACGGTGATTTCTGGGATAACAATGGAACTTGTGAACCATGTAATTACAAATGTGAAGGATGTAGCAATGCTTCTACTGAATGTAACTATTGTTCTGGAAATAGAGTTGATGCTCCAACCTGTCATTGTGCAAGTGGATTCTGGGAAGATGGATTCTCTGAAGAATGTCCAGAATGTGACTGCAAATGTTCTACTTGTTAATAAACTTCCAACAATTGTTTAGTCTGTAGCGGAAACAGAGTCAACTAACCAGAATGTAGATGTCCAGATGGATATTTCCAATCTGATATGGTATAAGACTACTGTTCTCATTAACAAGGAAACAATGATGGATCCTGTGAAGTCTGTAACTACAAATGTAAAACTTGTAACGATTCTGCTACTTGTGTTACTTGTGTTTAAGGAGTTAACAGAGCTCAACCTCCACAATGTTTATGTGCCGATGGTTTCTATGATAATGGTACTGTTGAATGTTAAACCTGTTCATACAAATGTGCTACTTGTGCTGAATATCCAGGATGTATCACTTGTGCTACTGGAAGATAAAATGCACCAGAATGTGAATGTTTACCAGGATAATATGATAACGGTTCTACCTGTTTACCATGTTGTGACAAATGTGAAACTTGTTCTGGTTAAGCTTGCACTTGTGATACATGTCACGAATCCAGAGCTGCCTCTCCACCAGAATGTCCATGTCCAACTGGATAATTCGAAGCTGAAGATTTATGTCACGATTGTTCTTACAGATGTGAAACCTGTGAACATTAATCTGACAATTGTAAAGAATGTGCTGATAACAGAATCTAAACTCCAGCTTGTTCCTGTGAAAATGGATATTATGACAATGGTGTCGATTCAACCTGTCCACCTTGTGATTATAAATGTTTAACTTGTACTGGATCTGCTACCAATTGTATCTAATGTGCCCACACAAGACTTGAAGCTCCAAGTTGTCACTGTCCAGACCATATGTTCGATGATGGAACTTCTGAATGTAAACCTTGTGCCTATTAATGTTAAACTTGTTCCGGTTATGCTGATAACTGTACTGATTGTGCTGAAAACAGAATCAACGAACCAGATTGCGCATGTCCATTCGCTAATGGATATTATCATGTTGAAGGAGATGCTTACTGTCCACCTTGTTCATATAAATGTCAAGAATGTACTGATCATCATACCTGTGTTATCTGTGCTTCCGGAAGATCTGATAACCCACCAACTTGTCCATGTCCAGACCACCATTATGAAGATGCTAACTAAGTATGTTAACCTTGTGACGTCTAATGTGTCCATTGTGAAGATCACGACCACTGTACTGAATGTTCTGGTAACAGAATTGAAGCTCCAGTCTGTATGTGTCCAGAAGGTTTCTATGATAATGGTGAAGAAAACTGTCCAGCTTGTAACGATGTTTGTAAATCTTGTGTCGGTTCTCCAGAAAATTGTACCGTTTGTGCTGACCTCTATCACAATCCACCAGCTTGTCCATTGATTCCACCAAACACCTAATCCGCTGAAGTTATTGATATTCCAGTCGGATCTGCTGTTATTGTTAATTGTGAAATGAAATGTGCCACCTGTGCTGAAACTTCCAACAATTGTATCACTTGTGACCCTCACAGAAATAACCCACCATCATGTCCATGTGATCATGGTTATTTCGAAACTGCCTCAGAAATCTGTGAAGAATGTCCAGTTTAATGTGTTACTTGTTCATCCTCCACTATTTGTGAAGAATGTTCTGGTAACAGAGAACATCTTCCACATTGTTATTGTCCAGCCGGTACCTATGATAATGGTGAAGAAACCTGTCCACCTTGTAATTACAAATGTAACTCTTGTGAAGGATCTTCCACCAATTGTACCACTTGTGACGATATCAGAACTCCACCAAGCGAATGTCCATGTCCAGGTGGATATTATGAAGATTAAGAAGATTTAAATTGTAAACTTTGTGACTATAAATGTGATTCATGTCAAACCCAATCTGATCACTGTGAAGTTTGTTCTGGAAACAGAATTAATGCTCCAAGTTGTGTCTGTCCAGCCGGTCACTATGATGATGGTTTCTCCGCTAACTGTCCACCTTGTGGATATGAATGTGAATCTTGTGACATTAATGGATGTACTGATTGTTGCGCAAACAGAGTCAATGTCGAAGAAGGATGCCCATGTCCATCTGGATATTATGACAATGCTTAATGTGAATGTCCAGCCTGTCACTATAAATGTGCTGAATGTTCATCTCACTAATAATGTACTATTTGTGCCGCTAACAGAGTTGCTGAAGATACTCCATCTTGCCCATGTCCAGTTGGATATTATGAAAATGGTGTTGCTTAATGTCCATAATGTTCCTACTAATGTGCTGCTTGTACTGATCATACTACTTGTACTAGTTGTGGTACTTTAAGAGTCAACCCACCAACCTGTCACTGTTAAGATGGTTATTATGAACAAGCCTAAACTTGTTTAGAATGTTCTTATAAATGTCAAACCTGTTCTGCTTAAGATACTTGCATTGTTTGTGCTGAAGGAAGAGTTAATCCACCAACTTGTGACTGTCCATTAGGTTAATATGATGACGGTACCAACAATCCATAATGTTATAACTGTTCTGTCCAATGTATTACTTGTTCAGGACACGCTGATCATTGTTCTGAATGTGCTGGAAACAGACTCAATCCATAAGAATGTCACTGTCCAACCGGTTATTTAGATCAAGGAACTGCTTCCTGTCCATAATGTGAACCATAATGTCATTCTTGTGAAACTTCTACCGCTCATTGTACTGTTTGTAACGGTATTAGAACTCCAACCCCACATTGTCCATGTCCAGATCACTATTTCGCTCAATCTGATTTCACTTGTGCTGCTTGTGATTATTGGTGTTCTGCTTGTGAAAACTCATCTCACAACTGTACTGCTTGTCCAGAAGCTTCTAACAGATCTGAATTACCATGTCATTGTGATATTGGATATTATGATGATGGTACTAAAATCTGTAAAATCTGTGACATTAAATGTGAAACTTGTGAAGGACCAAATGGTTGTATTACTTGTGCTGAAGGAAGAATCAGCCCACCACATTGTCCATGCCCAGAAGGAGAATTCTCCGATGCTAATCATATCTGTTAACCTTGTGCCTATAACTGTGATACCTGTTAAACCTAAGAAAGCAATTGTTTAGTTTGTGCTGGAAACAGAGTTGATGCTCCAAACTGTATCTGTTCTTAAGGATACTTTGATGATGGTGTCAATGAATACTGTGTTACTTGCTCCGACAGATGTACTTCTTGTTCCTCTTGTAACGAATGTATTACTTGTGCCTCTGGAAGAACTGAAGCTCCATACTGTCACTGTCCATCTGGAACCACTGAATAATGTTCCTCCGCTGGAAACAATGTCTGTGATTCCTAATGTTATTCCCCAACCTGTATCCCATGTTCAACTTAATGTTCTGAATGTGATTTATAACCAGGTAACTGTTTAGTTTGTGCCGGAAATAGAGTTACTGCTCCAGACTGTACTTGTCCATCTGGATTCTACGAAGCTGGAACTCCACATTGTCCACCTTGTGCCGCTAAATGTGCCACTTGTGAAACCAATGCTGAAAACTGTCTCGTTTGTGCTTAAGGAAGAATTAACCCACCAGAATGTGTCTGTGCTGATGGATAATTCTTTGATGGTACTCAATGTACTGATTGTGCCACTTAATGTGCTACTTGTACCGCTTACGAAACCTGTACTTCATGTTCTCATTCTACCAGAGTTGATGCTCCAGTTTGTGAATGTTAAGAAGGATATTATGAAAACGGTACCGCTGAATGTCCAATTTGTGCTGAATAATGTTTAAGATGTCACAACAATCCAACTAATTGTATTGTTTGTGCTGAAGGAAGAATCAATCCACCAGAATGTCATGTTCCAGAACCAACTGCCTCATCTGCTATTGTTGAAGATGTCCCAGTCGGTTCCGCTTAAGTAGTTATGTGTAACTATAACTGTGCTACTTGTGAAAGATCTGCCGCTAACTGTTTAACCTGTGAATAACACAGAGTTGATCCACCATCCTGTTATTGTAACACTGGATATTATGAAGAAGAATAAATCTGTCATCATTGTTCTTACAAATGTATTACTTGTACTGGTTTCAATGATTGTTAATAATGTTCTGACAATTCCCATAGAGTTACCCCAACTTGTGATTGTGTTGACGGTTGGTTTGATGCTGGTGTTGAAGTGTGTCACCCATGTGCCATTTAATGTTTAACTTGTGTTAATACCGCTGATAACTGTACTGCCTGTAAACCAGGAAGAGAACAATCTACTCCAGAATGTCCATGTCCATCCGGATAAGCTGATATTGACGGATCTTGTGTCTCCTGTATCTACAGATGTGCCGAATGTAGCTAAACTACCTCAAACTGTACTGTTTGTGCTGCTGATAGAATTAATGAATGGTAATGTCACTGTGATGAAGGATACTATGATGATGGATATACCGCCGAATGTTAACCATGTAAAAACACTTGTGCTACCTGTACTGATGGAAACGGTTGTGCTACCTGTGCTGCCCACAGAGCTCAAAATCCACCATCATGTCCATGTGAAACTGGATTCTTCGATTGCAACAACGATGGTTCTTGTTGTGAATGTTCTTATAAATGTTCTGAATGTACTGGATAAGCTGAAAATTGTATTGTTTGTGAAATTGGAAGAGCTAACAATCCACCAGCTTGTAGCTGTCCATATGGAACTACTGAAGTTGACCAAGTTTGTGTACCATGTAATGAATACAGATGTGAAACTTGTTCTGAAGATCCAATGAACTGTACCTAATGTAAAGCTGACAGAGTTGCTAATCCACCTGAATGTTCTTGTTTAGATGGTTACTTTGAAGAAAATGATTATTCTTGTTCCACATGTCATGCCAGATGTTACACTTGTGTTAACTCCGCTGAAAATTGTGTCATCTGTAACGGTCTCAGAGTCAACGCCCCAGCCTGTCATTGCCCAGAAGGACACTTCTAAAACTCCACCGGAACCTGTTCAGCATGTGCTCCAAAATGTGCTTCCTGTGTTGATAACGCATACAATTGTATCACTTGTGCTGAAGAAAGAGTTGATACTCCAGCTTCCTGCCCATGTCCAGCCGGATAATATGAAGGAAACGACGTATGTCACAACTGTTCTTACAAATGTGCTACCTGTGTTAACACTTCATACGAATGTATCACTTGTTCTCATGAAACCAGAAACCCATCCCCAGAATGTCACTGTAAATCAGGTTATTTCAATATTGGATATTAAGCCGAATGTGGAATCTGTAACCCACAATGTCTTGAATGTATTGATCACGCTGATAACTGTACTCTTTGTAACAATTCCAGAGTCTAAGGTTCTGAACCAGCCTGTTATTGTGATAACCACGAATATGCTGATGCTAACGCTATCTGTCAAACCTGTTCCTATAAATGTACCTCTTGTGAAGGATCTGCTACTCACTGTACTTCTTGTGCTGATATCAGAACTCCAACTCACAATTGTCCATGTCCAACTGGATATTATGAAAATGATGGTGTTGCTACCTGTTATGCTTGTGCTTCAAGATGTGCTAAATGTGAAAATTCAGCTGATAACTGTATTGTTTGTCATGATTAAAGAGTTTAAACTCCACCAGAATGTCCATGTCATCCTGGATATTATGCTTATGAAGGTGAATGTAGAATCTGTGGTGTTTATTGTGCTACTTGTGAAACTACTTAATCTAACTGTATCACATGTGTTGAAAACAGAGTCTAAGCTCCAACCTGTATTTGTCCAGAAGGAACTTTCGAACATTATGAAACTACTTATTGTCCAGCTTGTAACGATCAATGTACTTTATGTTAAACTAATCCAAACAATTGTCTCACCTGTGCTGATGGACATGTTAATCCACCAGAATGTCCAATTGCTCCAGCTGAAGCTGCTTCAGCTTAAGTTCATGACATTCCAGTCGGTTCTGTTTAAGTTATTAACTGTTCTCTTCCTTGTGAAACTTGTGAATAACACTCTGATAACTGTGTCATTTGTGACATTAACAGAGTTAATCCACCAGCCTGTATGTGTGTTGATGGATACTATACCGATTCCGCAAACGAATGTTAAATCTGTAACTTCAGATGTACAACTTGTACCGCTGTTTCCAACGATAATACTCCAAGTTGCGTCGTTTGTGCTGAAGACAGAGTTAATGCTCCATATTGTGGATGTCCAATTGGTATGTATGATGATGGAGTTTCCGTTTAATGTTAAACATGTGACTATAACTGTGCTGAATGTGACATCAATGGATGTACCGTTTGTGCCATTAACAGAATCAATCCATCTGAATGTATCTGTAAACCAGGTATGTTTGAAAATGGAAAATAAGAATGTGAATCTTGTCCAAATCATTGTGAAACCTGTTCTGATGCTGAAACCTGTATTACTTGCCCAAATAACTCTAACAGAAATCCAGCTCCAGAATGTCCATGTGTTTCTGGCTTCTTTGAAGAAGAATAAGAATGTAAAGCTTGTTTCTTCAAATGTTCAGAATGTGACTTAGCCGCTGAAAACTGTTCTGTTTGTGCCGATTCCAGAACTAATCTCCCAGATTGTGACGAATGTCCAGTTGGTTTCTATGATGACAATATCCATGTTGATTGTCAAACTTGTTCTTCAACTTTCTATAAATGTGCTGAATGTAACTAAGACACCTGTACTGTTTGTGAAGCAAACAGAGATGCTCCATACTGTACCTGTTCTCCAGGTTTCGTTGAAATCAACGGAGAATGTGTCTATTGTGCTTATAACTGTACCACCTGTACTGGTGTTGAATCAAATTGTGTTACCTGTACCGAAGGAAGAATCAATCCACCAACCTGTAACTGTCCACACGGTTTATATGATGACATGACTGAAAATGCAGTATGTTAAGTCTGTCACGATAGATGTGCCAGATGTGAACACTCTGATAATAACTGTACTGTTTGTGCTGTTAATAGAACTGGTATTCCAGAATGTCCATGTGTTTCTGGTATGACTGATGTTAATGGAGAATGTGTTTATTGTGATTATAACTGTGCTACCTGTGAAGATAGTACTGATAACTGTCTCACCTGTGCCTCTCCAAGAGTTAATGCTCCATTATGTGTCTGTCCAACCGGATAATATGAAGGAGCTAACTTAAACTGTCACTAATGTGATTTCTAATGTATTGAATGTAATGAATCTAACTCTAACTGTACTGTCTGTAGAGGAAACAGAACTCCAGCTCCAGACTGTATCTGTGAACCAGGTTTCTATGAAACTTATGAAGAAAACTGTTAAGTTTGTGGATATAAATGTATCACTTGTACTTAATCTGAATCTCATTGTGAAGAATGTGCTTCTAACAGAATCTCTGCTCCAGGTTGTAACTGTCCACATGGTACTTATCACATTGAAGGATAAGCTGAATGTCCAGTTTGTGCTGATAAATGTGCTACTTGTGTTGATTCCTCTGATAACTGTACCACCTGTACCCCACCATTAGTTATGCCACCAAGTTGTATTCCACCAGAACCAATCGTTAATTCCGCCAGTGTTATCGACATCCCTGTCGGTTCCGCTTAAGTCGTTGTATGTGATTCCAACTGTGCTTCCTGTGAACAATTCCCAAATCATTGTGTAACTTGTTCCGAACACAGAGTTGAAGCACCACACTGTTTCTGTCAAACCGGATATTATGAATCAGAAAAAGTATGTCTCGAATGTAATTACTAATGTTCTGATTGTGTTAATAGTGCTTCCCACTGTTTATCTTGTGCTTCTAACAGAGTTTCATTACCAGATTGTATCTGTCCAGCTCCTTATTATGATAATGGTGAAGCCGATTGTAAACCATGTCCAGCTACCTGTACCTCTTGTTCCGCCCCAGAAATGTGTTATACTTGTGCTACCAATCATTACTTATATAACAACCAATGTCCAACCACCTGTCCATCTGGTTTCTATGCTTCCAACGAAACCTGGACCTGTGAACCATGTCATGAAACTTGTAAAACTTGCTCAAGTGCCCATACTTGTACTTCTTGTGATGCTCCAAGATATTTACATAACGGAGTATGTGAAGAAACTTGCCCAGTTGGATATTATCCAGAAGATAATTGCAGATGTTGTTAAGTTTGTGATGAACCATGTGAATCTTGTCATGGATATCCAAACGGAAATTGTAACAGCTGTAAAAATGGTTACTATCTTGATGGTTATACTTGTGTTACTTCTTGTCCAGATGGTAAATATGCCAATGCCAATACCAAAACTTGTGACCCTTGTGATGCTTCCTGTTGTACTTGTTCTGGAGGAAGTGCTGAACAATGTGTTACCTGTTGTGATGATAAATACTTACATAACAACAAATGTAGAAACCCATGTCCAAACGGATATACCGAAAGACATGAAGACAATACCTGTAGACCTTGTCATGCTAATTGTTTGACTTGTTCTGGTGAACACTTTGACTAATGTCTTACTTGTGATTCCGGTCTTTATTGGCATAATAATTAATGTGTTCCATAATGCCCAACTGGAATGTATGGAAATACTAACAGTAACACTTGTGAACCATGTAACTCTACTTGTGGATGTTGTACTAATGCTACCGAATGTACTTGTTGTCCAAATGGTACTTATTTACATAATGCCCAATGTATCACTACCTGTCCAGCTGGATACTACGCTGATGCTGGTCACTGTAAACCATGTCACGATACCTGTTTGACTTGTTCTCACGGAACTGACGATACTTGTATCACTTGTGATAACACTAGATTCTTAAATGACGGTCATTGTATTGTTACTTGTCCAGTCGGAATGTACGGTGATAAATAAGACAGAAAATGTAAACCATGTGCTGATGATTGTGCTGTTTGTTCCCAAATTTGTAACAGTGATCTCACCATATGTAATTCTGTATGTACTGAATGTTCTGATCCATTATATCTCAATCACTTCGGTAATTGTGTTGAACATTGTGCTTCTGGTTTCTATAAATCTGATTCTCCAATTAGAACTTGTCCACCTTGTATCTCTCCTTGTGAAACTTGTGCTAATGCTTCTACTTGTGAAACTTGTTTACCAGGTAATGAATATTTATAACCAGGTACTGGTGAATGTTTCAGTCCATGTCCAAAAGGATATTATGGTGATAATGTTACCAAAGCTTGTGAAATTTGTCACGAAAATTGTAGAACTTGTATTGGTCCACTCGAAACCGATTGTGCTACTTGTGATACTCCAAGATACTTCTTCGAAAACGAATGTTTATACAACTGTCCAGATCACATGTACGAAGAAGAAGATTGCTCATGTGATCCAAACGACGATTGTGGTTGTTGCAAACATTGTGGTCCATCCTGTGAAACTTGTTATGGAGCCACCAATACTGAATGTCACTATTGTGCTGAAGGTTACCATGGATAACCAGGAACAAATCTTTAATGTATGATCAATTGTCCATAAGGATATTTCGCTGATACTGAAACTAGAATGTGTGTCGAATGTGACCATCCATGTAACACTTGTACCGGTGCCGGAAATCACGGATAATGTACTTCCTGTTACAATCCATATGGTCTCTATGACGGTTCTTGTTATGAAATTTGTCCAACTAAAATGTACAATGATAACGGAGTCTGTAAACCATGTCATTGTTCTTGTGCTGAATGTACTGGTCCTTCTAAAGAAGAATGTACTGCTTGTCCTGAAGGTACTTATTTGACTGATGAATTCGAATGTAAATGTCACTGCCCAGAAGGTTAATATGAAAATGAAGAAACCAACGAATGTGATGAATGTCATGCTACTTGTGCTGATTGTGCTGGTCCTCATGATAACTAATGTTTAAGATGTGATGAACCAAGATATCTTGAAGATAACTACTGTATCACTCCTCCATGTAAATATGGATTCTATCCAAATGATGATGAACAAGAATGTAAACCATGTCATGCTTCCTGTGCTCAATGTACCTGCGGTGATAACCACTGCTGTACTGATTGTGACTCTGAAAACACTGGTACTCATTTACTTAATGGATACTGTCTTTCCCCATGTCCAGAAGGATACTTCGCCGCCTAAGGAGAATGTGTCCATTGTCACGATTTATGTTGCACTTGTAACGGAGGTGATTTCGATTCTTGTACTGGATGTTGCGATGACTCTTTCCTCTTCGGAAACGAATGTGTTATCGAATGCCCAGTCGGAACCTATAAAGATTTAGAAACCAACGAATGTAAAGAATGTCATAGTACTTGTAATTCTTGTGACGGTCCATCTAATTATGCTTGTGGAGATTGTGTCTTCCCAAGATATATCTATATTGATGAATAAGACGGTACCATCAGAAAATGTGTTGAAGAATGTCCATACGGTATGTGGGAAGATGCTGAAACTGCCGAATGTGTTAACTGTTTCTCTTATCTCAGTGAATATTGTATTGATTGTGCCCCAGGCCCAGTCTGTACTGAATGTTCTGCTCCAGCTTTCCTCCATGAAGGTGCTTGTATTACTCCTTGCCCAACTGGATATTTCGGAAATACCACTAACAACAAATGTGAACTCTGTCACACTGAATGTACTTCTTGTACTGCTGGTAATAATGGAAATTGTGATTCTTGTATTACTGGTAAATTCTTATTAAACAGAGAATGTATCTACCCATGTCCATATGGTCATTATGAAAACCATACCGATCTTACCTGTACTACTTGTCACGAACATTGTGCTGACTGTACTGGAGGTTAATATAACAATTGTGTTGAATGTCCATACGGAAGATTCTTATATCAAGGAGAATGTAGAACTGTTTGTCCAGATGGATTCTACGGTGAAGACATGGTTTGTTTACCTTGTCACGATACTTGTTCTACTTGTTTCGGTGGATCTGCTGACTAATGTGAATGTTGTTATGCTGATAGATACTTACATTACGGAGAATGCTTATAAACCTGTCCAAACAGTTATTATGCTGCCTACATGAGTGCTTCTTGTGCTTGTGATACTTGTTGTGAAACCTGTCACGCTACCTGTGCTACTTGTTTCAACCAAGGAAATGCTGCTTGTACTTCTTGTGAAACTCCAAGATACTTACACAACAATACCTGTATTGAAGATTGCCCAGAAGCTTATTATGAAACTGAAAACCCAGAAAGAAAATGCGAACCATGTCATGCAACTTGTAGAATCTGTACTGATGATTCATCTCACGGATGTACTGGTTGTTATGAACATCATTATATCTTCGAAGGACAATGTGTCTAACCTTGTCCAGATGGATATTATGCCAACGAAGGTAAATAAGCCTGTAAACCA
>Ga0115105_10592683_pt1 | contig 12905 bp, 1 predicted proteins | sample CN18umnscriptome_FD_89648 | JGI IMG/M metagenome (GOLD analysis project Ga0115105, IMG submission 89648) | Marine eukaryotic communities from Pacific Ocean to study complex ecological interactions - CN13ID_155_C17_100m_0.8um Metatranscriptome... | ecosystem: Environmental > Aquatic > Marine >... | reverse complement strand
TACAAAAAAGGCTTTTATTATGCTGCCACGACAACCAGCTAGTTCAGACGCCTTAGTGAGTGGGCTCAGTACGCACCCTGGTAGCCAGGGGCCAGCGTGCAGGACGGGCCTACGCCCTTACAACTCCACAGCGCGCCCTCGCGCGGTTTGCTGCCAACCGTCTCGCAGCTGGTCTGCGAGACGAATGGAAGCAGCGTCGATGCCGCAACGCTGCTCCCGTAGGCTGGCACACACGTACAGCATTGCAGGTTGCCGGCCTTGGAGGCGGGAAGCGAGACGGTAGCGTCTCCGAGTGGTTTTGGTACCCACACGTGCTTCTTGACCACGCCCTTCTCCGCGGACGTGCCGGTGGCCGTGAAGCCGTCCAGGCCGCTTGAGCCGCAGTTGGCCATGTTTGATGTAATGGCGGTCCAAGTGTAAGCAGTCCAGGTACCGTCCGCAACGCCGGTGGTTTTGATGGCCTTCTCACACTCGGTCTTGGTGTACCTCGCCTGACCGCTGCCTTCATCTGCTGCGATGCCGCTGCAGACGCCGCACTCTTCCTGCACGCGGGCGTTGAAGATGTTGGTGCCCGAGGAGACGCACTTGCCCTCAATGGTGCAATACTCCTGAGTTTCGCAGATACTCTTGGTTTTGGATGTGATCTTGCCGTCCGTGCAGTAACCGGTCAGCGTTTCGATCGTCGCCTGGTTTGTGCTGGAGAGAACCTTATACTTGGTCTCGACGGGGTAGCCAGGCAGGCCGCCGGCGTCGCCGCTCTTGCAGTTGTAGTCCGTGAGCCACTGCGTCTTGAAGACTCCGTTGCCGGGTTGTTTGGTGTTCTGCTGGCCCACTGTGTCGTCTGCTTTCGACTGCGCATACTGGAACAGCTGCGTGCTGCGGCAGCCGGCCACTGCGGGACTGGCCTGCTCAACGATGGCATCGTTGTCTGTGACGTACACCTCCACGTTCTTGGGCGGCTGGTAGAGCGCGGTGCCTGCTCCCGTGGCCTCCTCGGTCTGGACGCCCTTTTTCTCGAGGTCGCTGTCCTCGGCGAAGAACGGCACGCAGGACGAGGCTGCAGCTGAAGCCGCTTTTGCCACGCTGAAGCCCCAGCCGGAGCCCCAGGGGATACAAAGGTCTCCGCCCGCTGGGCGGGTACCCACCTGCACAGCTGCGTCAGCGTCAATGTACGGGTACGGCTTATTATCGTCAGGGTCCGTGCATGCCACGGCTCCGACTGGAGGAGCCGGAGCCGGAGCCGTGACTTTATCGTAGGTTACGGCGGCGTCGCTAGCGTCTATGCCGGCCCCGATCGTACGGCCGGAGTACGACTTGAACACTGCGACCGTTCTCCCAAGTTCGCAGTTTTCGTTGATTGTCTTCTTGGCGTTCGCGTCACCTGCAGCGGCATCGCTCGCAGTTTTGAAAAGAGGGTCCCCCAGCTGCTCGGCGATAATGACCTCTTTCTTATCGGCCTTAACCGAATGAACGGTGTAGATACCAGCAAGAACGCAAGTGCCGGCCGCGGTACCTATTTCGACCGTGTCGCCAGCGCTGATGCCAGCGTCGACCAGCTTGTCGTCAGCGAAGCCCACTGTCAAGACCCGGTTGGTCACGGTAGTGGTTGTGGCTTTGAGGGGTTGAGCAGCTGCCGCGTCGTATGCGGCGCCCATCCTTGCTTTGGAGCCCTTGCACATAACGGGCGGCGTGATAGCCGTGGGGGTGATCGTGGGGCGGGTGTTCGGTTCGACGTAGCCGTACAGACTTTCGTAGGAGCTGTAGCCATAGGTCGTGAAGCCGGTCTCGTGCAGGTGACCGTAGGAGTTCTGCTTGTCGGTGCCCGCCGGCCGGCCAAAGGGAAACCGCTCGATGTTGCCCCACGTGTAGATGCCACCGTGTTTGCTGCGCTGCACGAAGCCGTTGCCAATGCCGTGGGTGTTGCCGTCGACGGCCTTGGTGGTAAGGCCAGAGCCGGTAGTGCGCTTCATGTTGTCCATCGTGTCCTCCGTCTCGACATAGTGCCGAATGGTGGTCAGGTAGCTGTTAGTGTTCAGGGTACTGTCGATGGACTCGCTGCCACCAGCGCTGGCATCGTTGCCAGGATACGCCGGGCGGCTGATCTCACAATCCGAGTCCGCGTCGGCGTCCTTGACCAGGGTCTCCTTCACGGTGAAGGTCGCTGTCGCAATCTTGGTGATTGTGTATCTGCCAGCGCCATCGCACACCTTGCCACTGGCGGAAGAAAGCAGCACCCTGTCGCCGACAGACAAGGCGGAGAAGGAGCCGAGCGAAGCGATTGTCACGGTGCCGAGGGCGCTGCTGGTGGATGCCGTTGTCCCCGACAGCGCAACCGCAGCAATCGCTTTGACGACCTTGCTGACATGCCCTGCGTTAGGCTTGCCGTCCGCGTCATTGTGGGCGTAGAGGTAGACAAATTGCGGCACGAACCAGTTCGACGCAGTGAAGCGGTACGTCGCGTCGCGTTGCCAGCCACCACACGTCGTCAGATAGTGGCTCATAGCCACGCCTTTCCTGTTCACTTCGTCGTACGGCTGAATAGCCATTCCCACGCCAGGAAGGCCGTTGTACGGGTAGCGGGGGTGAGCGATCGTTCCACTCGCCCCTGACGCACCACTTCCTTGAGCGGAATCAGTGAGAGGGCCCGTGTTGCTGCCGCCGCCCCAAATGGCTGTAGTCGGGCAGGATGCTGGGGTGGCAAGGTCAATGTGGATGGTCTGGGTCGCGGTAACATCAACCCAGTATTCCTCTGGGGGTTCGACCGTGCCCATGGACGCAGGCCGCATGCGTTTGGTGTGATCTTGGAAGTGGTCGCCAACGTTGGCACCGTTGTAGGCCGAATTTGCACTGGCGGGCCCGTCGACGTCGCAGAGGGCGTTATCCTTCCCGCAGTTTCCGTCGACCTTGCCGGACGTGAAGACAAAGTCAGCATTCGGCTCTGTGCCCGCCTGGCGCTGAATCTTGGCCGGCTGCGTGTCGAGCTTGAGGGTGTAATACGAGTACGTGCCCCCTTCTGTGACGGAGATGCCCACACCCGCGCCGGGGTCGCCAGCGCGGACGGCCGGTCGGGTCATGACGCATTGTTTGTCCGCGTTGCCTTCGATAGGGAGCGCTTCATGGACAACGACGTTGCCGTTTCCATTCGTGTCGACCGTTTTAATTGTGTAGGTGCCAGCGGCTGCGCAGCAGCCGGTTGCATCGGTCTTTTTCGCGTTCGCGGCAGTCTCAGTGCCGTCGTTGCACTTTGCATTCACACTGGCCACCACTATCTTGTCGCCTGCTACCAGGCCAGGGTTCGTGTTGGCGACGGCTCTTGGCTGGCCCAAGTTGGCTGTAGCTTGTGCTCCGAATACCAACGTATTGCTGGCATGTGTGACCGTCGTGACCACGAGTTTGGTGGAAGCTTTTGCTGGTGCGGCTGTGATACCAAAGTGCGAGCCGGCATGCAAAGCGCCCGCTGCAGTGGCGCCGCCCATTAGCAGCGAGTGAGTAACGGGCTTGCCTGGGCTGTAATTACAGATTGCGGCGCCGTCTTGCTCGGGCACCTTGAATTCGTTGTTGCCAGAGAGGGCCTCGCACGCAGCGCGGCCGCCGCCGTTGGTGATCACAGCCGCACAGTGCGCGTTGTTGGACGAAGTCTTGGCGACACAACTCTCAGTATTCATCGCCGCGGAGTCCACAGTCACACCGGCAAAGTCGTTGTCGAGCGTGTGGATTGTGCGGATGGTGTGGCGGTACGGCGTGGCGTCGGTCGCCCGGAAGGTCGAGGCGCTGCCGAACGTGTGCTTGGTGCCGACCGAGGTGCCGTACGTTGCAAAGTTGGCGGCGGTGCACTGGTCCTCGCCGGCGGCGTACAGCAGACAATCGTCCGCGTTGGCTTCAGTTTCCACCCCAGCCGCGCCGCCACCTACTGACGTCGCCACCTCGATGACGTTGCCTGCAATTCCTTTGACGTACAGCGGTGCGCTGAGGCCGGCTAAAACTGCGGTGCAGGTTTTGTCGCCCCCCCCGTTCGGGTTGCTCTTGAACCAGAGCTTGTCGTTGTTTTTTATGGTGGCGGCTATCGTGCCACTGACCGTCAGCTTGTTGGTACCTTTGACCACGGCCTGGAGCGGGACGCCGCACTTGGTCGGCGTCGCCACCGTTGTGAAGTCGCACGTGAGTCTGGGGTCGTTGCAGTAGCCCGTCTTGCCCTGCGCGTCCGCGACTGGTTTGTTCTGGTAAGTCGTCGTGTAAGTCCAGTACTCGTCGTCGTGGTGGCTCTGGGTGACGGAGAAGGCTGTGAAATCGACCGTCACGCCGTTGCGTTCATCCACCTTGTCGTCCACGGGGCGCACATCAATGAGGACCGGCTTGTCCCACTTGTGGGTCGGCGCGCCGTTCACTAGGCCGCCCGTCTCGGTGAACGTGACCGAAGACGGCTCGAACTCTGTTTGCGCAGTCGCGTCCGGAGTGATCACGACGTACACCAGTTCCTTCTCGGTCACGGTCGTCGTCTCCCCAACGTACTGGCGGCGCACGCTCTTCTGGCCGGGCGACGAGTTGAGCCGGACCTGGAAGCTGCCAACATTGGCCCTCTCACAGGCCTTGTTCTCGGAGTCAGTCCAATAGCCCCAAGCGCGGTCTGCCGTACCCTCGCAAGCGCTCTTGGTTGTCTTAGTGGCATCCTTGACGGTGGTGCTGACAACGTAGCAGAAGCCGGCAGTGGTCTTAGTGCACTCGCGCGTGTGGATGGTGCAAGCATATTCGTCAGTGCCCTCGGTCTGGGCCGGCCCAAGGCCCTTGAAGCCGCGAACCTGGCCGGAGGCCATGTTGGCGTCGGTGTCGGCCACGCCTGCGTCGGCCAGGCGCATTTCGCATTCGGCAGCTAAGCAGTCACCACTCGCTCCGCAGTTTTTGTCACCGAGATGAGCCTCCTCGGTGGTGAGTTTATCCGCGCCGACACTCTTGACGGTGTACAGCCCGGCGATGAGGCACTTGGTCTTCGTGGCCAGGGGGGTGATCAGTAGCTTGTCGCCAACCTTGAACGCTGCGACTGACGCGCCGATCGTGATCGTCTTTGCTGTTTTGTCCGACGATGTGAAGGCCGCTGGGCGGCCGACGAGATCGGCGTTGACGGCAGCGAAGGGGGCGGTGGTCGCCGTGCCGTCGTCTTTCGCCACCACATGGGCCGCCTCAGCGCCGTCGTTGGCCGTGAAGGTGAGATCTTTCGTGTAGTACTTGTCGGTGTACGGGTCGTACGCTGTCCAGTCCACGAACGTGTCGGGGTAGCATCGGTTGTTGGTGGCCTCCAGCGCGTCCGTTTTCTTGGAGGTGCAGGGGGAGGCGACGGCAGCATTGGGGCTGGCAATATCGCGGTCAGCCGCCGTCAGCGTCACGCCGCTAATGTAGCCGCTCGGGCGCGAAATCACGCACGTACCCGCATCCGCCTTCGGGTCAGCCACAACCTTCTGGCCGGTCGCGACGGTGATTCCCTTCCCGTCTTGGTCTATTCCGACGACGTCGTACGTGCCTGACGCTTTGCAGATAACGTTTTGATCGGGGTCCGTCTGCACCATGATGGTGTCTCCAATCCTGTAACCCTCCGTCAGCATGCTGGTGGCGGTTACAAACTTGACGGCGTCTTTGGCGACATCTGCGCTGACTTTGATGAATCCAATCGTGGGGAACATGCCCTTGTTGTGCCCGCAGCTGCCGATTTGCCCATTGACGCAGTTATCGCCGTCATAGTGGTCACCACCGCCGAAGCTGTACTCGCCAGCGTACGCCAGGCCGTCCTCTGCCGAGTAACCCGCGCGCGACATGTGCGTAGCATCTTCGTGCAGCCCTTGAATCTTGCGGCTCTCCACTGACGACAGCGCGTCGTCGTAGGAGCCGATAAATCCGAGCGAGAGTGGGTCGTCCATGGCGAAGCCAATGATGGCACCGTCGGCGATAGCCGTGTTGAGCGTGCCGATTTTCGACGCCGTCCGATCGCCCTCCGCAACCGCCGCTTTGGCGTTGGCTGCGAGAGTTCCGGCCGTGCCCGCGGTCGCAACATCTGCTTTGGCGTTGAATGCCGGCGCGACTGTGCTTGCGCCGGTGGTGGCCGCGGTGACTGCGCCTGGGCCGGCGTTCTGTCCACAGAGCACGACCAGGTCGGCGATATCGTCGTCCACCACTTTCACCGCAACCTGCGCAGGAGTAATGTACGGGGAGAGTGCAGGCGGGCTCCACTGACCCGGGCCCATGCCCGTGATGACCGTTGGGAGCTTGTCCTCGTGGGTGAGGCCGTCGGTGCCGCACTGGTAGCCGGAGTAGACCGGCAGAATTGCGTCAGCGGTGTTGACCAAACCAATCGCACTGGTTGTGGTCGGCTTTCCGGCAACTGCGGCATTGCTGGTACCCGATGTGACGGCGCTGTAGCCCGCGCTGTCGGCGTTGCGGGCCGCCATCTTGGCATCCAGTTCGAGCCGCGCCTGGGGGGCGCCGAGTGTGCCGCGAGGTGCGTCCCGATATATCGGGTCATCGGACGCGGCGTTACTCGCAGCTGCGCCCTGCCATACGCCGTCGGCGTTCCAACCCATCGTGAAGTAGACCTTGCGCTCCTCGTGGGGCTCATCCACGTCGTCGTTGAGGGCTATCACGGTGATGCGGCGAGGGATATTCCAGTCGTCGTCGGTAAACTTAACATCAATAGCCTTGCCGCCGTTCGGGACAAATTGTGTTGCCGGCCTTTTCAGATTGCACTTGGTATGATCACCGCCCCCTGTAAGTGCCCTGTCGAGCGTGACAGTTGCGGCCGATGATCCTAGCACCGTGTAGTGTCCGACGTTACCGCCTGGGCAATCAGTGCCCGACACGTGCCCAATGGTCACGCGGTCGCCGCGGCGGAACTTTGCCGCGTTACCCGTAACTTTGAACTCACTGCCGACGAAGGCGGCTGTCGCTGCTCCTCCGTCAACTGCTGCCACACAGTTGCCGGTGCCAGCGGAGCCCGTGCAAGGTACGTTCTGGATGAAGCATCTGGGCTTAGCCTCGGCAGTTTGGTCAGTGGCGAGAATGCCCACCGAGCCAGGGAACCGTAGGTCGCAGGCATCCATGCACGAACGTTTAGGTGATGCCGTGGCTGCATCGCCGGTGGTGTGCTCACATATGGTTCCATCGTCGGCCTTCCAGTTCATGACCGTGTCCATGTCAATGTCTCGGAAAGTCGGCTCCTCGTAGAAGTACAATTCGTTGTCACGAAGCTCCGCTGTGTTGGTGTCTTCATGCACCTTCACCACCACGGTCTTGCCCTCGGCCGGGGCGGAGGTGAGACCAATCGTGAACGGGCAAGTCGGCATGGACATGGTCTTGGTGGGAGCCGAGACAGAGGTTGCGCCACTCAAGTGCCGTGCCGCCCCATATTCGGCGGCATCGTCCTTGAAGTTGCGCGCCGTCCAAAAGTCAATCGGTGGTCTGGAGGACCACCCCACCCCAGTAATCTCGCACTTGTTAACAGCAGCGGCCTCGGGGAGTGCCGCCGTCAACACAACATTTTTGGCATCAATGGAATCGACCACGTGGTAACCCACGTTGGTGCCGCAGTCAGTGTTCGCCTTGTGAGTAAGCAAGACCAGCGACCCCGGAATGAACAAATCGGCCGTAGCGGTGTCGGCCATCTCGACCTTGTTTTTCGTCCCAGTGTCAATCTTGGCCACTGCTTTCTTGGGCACTGTATGGCCCGACTTGAGCGCCGTTGTGACTTGCTCGTTGCTCGGTACGTTCTTCAACTTTGCGGTGTTGTCCACGTACAGTCCAGTGCGCGTCTTCAGAGCCGTCGGCCGCGCCAGGGCCACGCCGACGCCGTTCGAAGCCTCCACGTAATAGTGGCGACGTCCCTCAGTGGCCTCGCACTTGTTGCGCGAAATGACCACGCCGCGCACGTTGACATCCTGCGTGTGCGAGGTGGCCCCGCATGTGATGCCGTCCGTCGCGTAGTGCTCCGGAGAAAACTTTGTGACCTGGCGGGAGGTGTGCGCGGAGGGGCTAATGGTCTGGCCCTTCGTCTCCAGGCAGACCTGGTTCTTGGCGACAACGGTGGAGAAGTCCTGCACCGTCTTGCAGCCGTAGCTCGCCTGGGTGCGCCCGTGTTTGCCACCCGCCCAGTTGTCCTTGGAGTAGTGGCCACTGGTCGAGAAGCAGCGCAGATGCACAATCTCGCAGGCGGTGGCGTCGGTCGTGGCAATCAAGTCAAAAATAGCTTTGGTGCTCTTGACTTCGATTTTTGTGTTTCCGCCATCTAAAGCTGCGGCTACGCTCGCAACCGTGTATATCCCGTCGTCGCGCTCCTTTGCGATGTTGTACGTTGGCGCTGCAAACCCTGCATTAGACTCCAAGTAGTGACCGTTTGCGAGCTTGCCTGCCGCGAGGCACGTCTTGCCCGGTTTCTCCGAAATTTTCAGTCTGTCGCCTTTAATCAACGTACTGATCACGTCACCCTTGATATGGATTGTCGACTTGTCCGCGTCAGCGTGTGAGACTATCTTGACAACGTCCGTCGGTGTGCTGGACGGCATGTTCGCGTGCAGGGACGACGTGGAGCCTGGAGTCACTGGGTAGCGGTTGATGTGGTCGCCGAAGCGCGTGGTGAACATCCCAATGCTCTTGAAGTGTGCAGCGGCCAGCGTGAAGGTCGTGTCCGCGCCGTGGGACGCAATTTGCCCCTTTGCCACCGTCAGTACGTTGCCTGTCTTATAGCCGCTGCCGGTCGAGGTGACCTGCACCCCTGTAATTTTTTTATCAGCACCAGCTACTGTAAAGCTGAGAATGGCTCCAGAGCCACACGAACTCGCCGAGCCTTTGGCGCAGGACGTGACCAGCCCGGCATAAGTGGCGGCAGTTGCACCGGAAGCATCCGAGTTCATTCCGGAAGCAAAGAGCGCATTTGACACGGTGCTCAGCACGTTGCCCATTGCCGCACCGTCCCGAACTGGATCGGCAATGGCGGAATCGTCAATCAGCTGCGCTCCGTCAGAGGTGTAGTACCAATCTGCGCTTGTCATCAGGTACCCGATCTTGCTCTGTCGCTCGCCGTACGACGGGGTGTCGTTGCCTTCGGCTACGGCCGAGCCTACCACCGCAGCGTCCAGGGTGGCGACCTCGTCATCATCGTCGGGAACCGCGATGACCTTCATGGTCTGCCAGGTGTTCCAGTTGGTAGAGGAGAAGGTCAGGAACGAGTTGCAGTCGTAGCCCAAGTCCTTGCCGCGGCATCTCTTGTTTGCATCAGCGTAGCAACCCATCGCTGAGATCTGGGGTAAGTTGCACGCGGTAACCGTGTCATCATGCGGGCCAGTTTGTCCAGATTGCGCCTCTGCCGCCGCGGCGCAAACAAGGTCCATGGCCTTCGTTCCTTTGTTGCTATCACCTTCTGGTGTATGCGCGCACTTGCCAGCGCTCCACACGCAGCCGGAAGCCATGGCCTCCTTGCAAGCGGTCTCTGCCAGCAGCGAGCAAGAGGCCTTGTCGTGGCCCATTGTGGGCAGCTGGTGCGGGCTCATGCCCGTGTTGAGCTCTGTGGCTTCGCCACCGTCAATGCGGCTGGACAGTTCCATCGCAGATTGGTCCCAGTAGCTTTGGCCTGTTACAAAATGCCCGTGTGCGTCGCACCCGTGTACCTTGGTGTTCACCTTGACGGCTGGACATTCCACTACAGCTCCGGTTCCGGAAGTGTAGCACGTTTCATACTGACCCTTGTCCTGGAAAATGAGCTGCTCGTCGTCCGGTAGCATCGTGGCTGTAGTGGCAGTCTTGCCCTCCTCGAAAAAGAGGCCACTCTGCATGTACACGGTAACGTCATACATCGGCTCGCTGGCCAGACGGATCTTGATCTCGTCCGCGCCGGTGCTCCAAGAATTCTTGACCCACAAGAAGGCCTTGTTTTTCTCATCGCCGATCCAGGTGTAGCCCTTCGGCGTCCACGCAGAGCTTCCATGGTTGTCCACGCAGTCTTTTTTGTTGTCGCACATGCTTCCCGTGTACTTGCAAGCGTCGCTTTCTCCGCCTGGCCTTGGCTTCCAGCCTTCGCAGGTGCCAGCCTTGGAGGCGTCGTCGGTGCCTTGGCACTTAGCGCGGTTGGTGTAGGTGGCGTGGTTTGTGTCGTGGGCCGCCGCCACCTTGGCGGTTCCAACCGCATCAATAAAGCACGCATCGCTTTGCGTGGCTTCGCACGTCGCTTGGGTGGTGAAGGCTTTGACTGGGCAGGCGCGCGATATCGTACACTTTGCCTTGTCAGCGTCGGCGACCTTAGTGGCGTCGGTCCATTTAAAGGGCGACGCCGTATTATCCGTCACGGTAAACGTGACGCCATCACCGGCGACGGCGGTGATCTGGTAGATGCCCCTGCCAGCGCACACCTGGCCGGCTGCGTCTCCGATGGAGATCTGGTCTCCAACCGCGAAGAGAGGCCCGGAATTGGCAGCTACCTTGACGGTGGCCGCGTCCTTTGCGAGCTCAGCGGCCATCGCGGTCGGCGCCACCGTCGCAACCGTTGGGCTGAAGGGAGTGGCGAGGGCGTTCATGACTAAGTCGTCGTCTCCGCTGACGACCGGAGTTGCGCAGTGGCCGTAGCATGACGAGGCCTTGGTGCAAAGGTTGTACTCAGTCTTGCTCGGGTCGCTGCAGCCGGCCGACTCGACGCCCAGACTACGGCCGGTGGTTACCTTGCCAGGCTCGTACGTCTTGGTTTCCGTCGGCGTGAGAACGGCGCTGTCTTGCAGAACGACCGCCGAGTCGTCGTCAGTGATACTGACCGTCAGAGCGTTGACGTCAATGTCATCGTAGTACGTGTGCTGCAGGTTCACGTCCTGCGCCACGACGAAGTGGTGCACGTAAGCATCCTGGCCGCGGCCAAAGACTTCGGGCTCGTACACGTCATCCTGGCGCGCGGTCACCTGCACAGTCTGTGCGATGTTCCAGTTCGAGCTGTCGAACACAAGCTGCGCGCCCGAGCTGACGTCACCGCGCCAGTTCGCGGCCGTCCACTCGAGACCAGCTTCCTCGCACGCATACTTGGAGGTGTAGGTTCCGGACTTTTGCGCTTTCCGCTTCAAAATGCACTTGGCGCCGCTTGCTTCGGCGGCGACGACCACCTGGCCAGTCACCTGAATCTCACCACCAGCCGCGATCGTCTTGATGATGTACTCGTCGGGCGCGCCCGTTACTGAGGCTTTTACAGGGCAGTCTGAAACTCCATTCGCATCCTCTATGGTAATAATGTCACCCTCACGAAAGCCAGCCGCAACGAGAAGAGCGGATTTGGCGTTGGCGTCTGCTCCGGCCTTGACGACAAACTTTTCCGAGCCTGCCGTTTCCGTCACCACCACCGCGAATTCGGCTATGCCCGATGGCGGGGCGACCGGGAGGGTGCAGTAGCCCGCGGCGGTGTCTCCGCCGCTGATCGCCACTGGTGTGCATTGCGTGTCAAAGTTTGACTCGCACTTCAGACCGGGCATGGCGCAGTAACGGCACTTCGTGTCGTCTTTGGGAACAAACCGCGTCACAATCGTTCCGTCTGCCTTGATGCGGTAGTCGGAGTTGCCCACCATCTTGTTGTTTGCGGCGCCAGCGGCGTCTTCGCCCGGGAACCAGCCCAGCACTTTTGTGTCGCCCTCGTCCTCCCTCAACACCGGGCTCAGCTCCCCATCTTTGGCAGCAGGAGCAACGCCAACCCCCATGACGTAGGGGGTGACCAGCGAGATGTACTTGTTGGTGCCTTGCTTGTACGACACGCCTGTGAACTCGTCCTTCTTAACCTTGGCGCAGAAGTTGATTGCTGTACCCGGTTTGATGATTTGGAGGCCCGCAGCGTAATCGACCTGCGCCTCGGCGGCATCGCCTTTGGAGGCCATTGAGTTGCGAGCCCCAGTAGCACCCTGGCACCAGCCGATCACGGGCGCAAAGCCAATGTACGTCGCTGTGAGGCAGCCATCAAACCCGGAGGTGGTAGATCCGCCGTACGCGTTGGACGCGAACGCTTTGTTCGAGCCCGGGATGATGCCGCCGTCGTCCGCGTACGCCTTCAGGTCCGGCTTGCCCTGCATGCAGTACTTGGGGTGCGTGCACAGCGGGCATACTTTGTCGTAAGTTCCCGCCGCCGTTTCGACGGACTTCTGCCCCGGATTGCGCGTGCTGTACGCCACGTAGACGAAGGGCAGCGGGTTGTTGTAGTGCAAGTCCGTCGGCTCCCAGACATTGCCGGCAGCCTCGCAGGCCTTCTTGGTGGCGTCAGTGGTCATCACCTCCGGCGTCAGGGTTTTGTGGCAGATACCCTTCTTGAGGGGCGAGCCGGTCCCCTCGCCGCCGTAGGCGTTTGGTGCTGCGTCGGTTAGTTTCCCGCCGGTTTCCGGGTTGAAGCCGTGGACGAAACAGTTCTTGTCCGTGTACTTGCCCAGTTCACCGCCGGTGTTGACTTTGTATTTCGTGCCCGGGCCCGGGCCTGTGTTGCTCGGGTCGACGCACTTGAACGTGTTGGTGTTGATCTGCAGCTGGGCGCGATGCCCAAGCAACTGCTTGAAGTTGGTGGATCCTGTCGCGTCGGATGTGCCCTGCTGGTACACCTCCTGGCTTGAGGTGAGGTAGATGCGCACCTCATCGTTGAGCAGATCGACCGACTTGTCCTCGCGCATCCCGGGGGAGTGTGAAAGCTTCACCGTGTAGTAGAACGAGCCGCCCTCGTTAATGTAGACGACAGAGTCGGACAGCACGACGTCGGGCAAGTCGGCGCTCGGGTCGGAGAACAGCAGGTCGCGCCCAGTGTCGGCGACCGCGACCGTGGCCAGGGCGAGCAAGGCGTGAGTTCGCATAGTGGCTCGCTGGTGAGTGTGGGTTCGTGGGGGGTCCGAAGAATGTCAAGGGGTCGCCTTTTCTGTTGCTCTTCTTCT
>Ga0115105_10465009_pt1 | contig 12929 bp, 3 predicted proteins | sample CN18umnscriptome_FD_89648 | JGI IMG/M metagenome (GOLD analysis project Ga0115105, IMG submission 89648) | Marine eukaryotic communities from Pacific Ocean to study complex ecological interactions - CN13ID_155_C17_100m_0.8um Metatranscriptome... | ecosystem: Environmental > Aquatic > Marine >... | reverse complement strand
GGCTGCGGCTTGGAGGAGGAGGAAGTGGATATGGTCAAAAGACTCACCCGGGCTTAGAACGCCCAGGCCAGGTGTTTAAACAACCTTGAAAGAATGAGTGTCACTAAGTGCGCCCTCTGCGCACCACTCTCCTAACAACCCCCAATCCTATTGGTGGGATTTTCCTACGGGCCACAATGACGTGACGTACAGATCTTCTGCGTCGGGCTTCCCCCTACACGCAGAGGCCTCCTTGGCCTTTGGTCGTAGACTATGCACCCTGGGTACTACCACAGGTGAAGATCAACACTCCGGCTCCTATGCCGCCAAGCTCCTTTCGCATGCACTCAGTGGTATCCTGTCATCTCGCTTGAGATACCACACATACGCTCCACACGGGTCGCCGCTTACATCACCCTTCTTGGCTTGAAGGATAAATCAGTGAATTGCGGTTATGACCAATGCTTTCCGGTCGAGAATCATCTTAAATACATTTCGCGGTGCAGGGTACAAGCGCACGGAAAATAATGTGCACTTGTGTATATAATCCAAAATTCTAAGAGTGTCCTTTCTGCGCAAATCTTTATTGGGGCGCTTTAATGAAAATATCGTTGACAGCCACTACTACTTCGTTAGCGGTTGAAACGACCTCAGTAATGAAACCCCAGCCTTTCCTAAGGAAACTCCAAAACGAATTGCCTGGCATTACAATCGGGAAGCCTTTGTCTCCCGGTTTGCCTGGTGCCGTTGGCGCTGACGCTTTTAGAGCTCTGGCCACCATGGCCACTGAGTCTGTGTTGACCGTCGGCACTCTGAACGCCGGGTTTGGCCAATACATTTCTTGAGTTATTTCATGTTCTCGGATGTTGACACATTCATACTGGAAACCAAACGTCTTTCGCACTGTTGTGTCCAGTGCGTCCGTCGGGATATTCTTGCCAGTAGTTGCTCCAGCTGTGAATTGAATATCTACGGTGGTTATGCAGTGGCGCTGCTGCGCTTTCATAGTCTGTTCGAGAGTTTCAGTCGCGACCCCGTTGACTACCAATTCTTGGAAGTGGCCTGGGGACTCCTCGTACTGTAATATCTCGCTCAGTCTTCTTTGCTGCTGCATAATTGCGTCCAACCGTTGACCTCGTTTCGATAGCTTTCGACGTGGAAGGAAAGGTTTGGGACAAGGTTCATCAGTTTTCTCTTCCAGAGACTCGGTCTCTTCGGACCATAGATCTTTACTCTGGGTTTTACGTTGTTCTGATTCTAGTGATTTCTCCCACCTTATCTTCTGCGCTTGGACAAACTGGTCCAAAGCGTTTACATCGTCGAATCGAACCGACTTCTCTATGACCTCTTGGTCCTTGATCAAATCGGCTAATTTGTGTGTCTCGTCCTCGAGTGTGGTCATGATATCTCCGTCTGATGGCGCATTCAGCTTGTTCTCTTGTGGTAACGGCAGCATATATGGAATATCGAACGCTGTTCCCGGCATAGTGCCCCAAGGCACGTTTGATCCTCCCGGCCAATATCTGATGTCTGCCTCTTTGAATGTGTACCTGAGGTACTCTTTCTTTTCAGAGTAGTCATCGATTGAGACTGGGAGTGCTGATAGATATGCCGGAGTGTCAGTGTCCAATGTTGCTGTTGGGTCCGTTGCGGTACCCCCAAGAGTGTAAACTGCGTATCTGCGCGCCTGTTGTACTTCGCCTGACACCTGTGGATACGAATTGAAATACGTCTCCCACCTGGTGTAGTTCGCCCACACGTCATTAAGATCTGACGACTGATTGCCGAGACCTAAGTCTGCGGTATCTGTGGCGTAGTTAAAAGCGAAATTGTCACGAATAGAAATACCTCCTCCACTGCGCTTGCCTTTGTTACTCAAACTGTACTCCCAAGTTAACGGTTTAGATTCATACATAGCGTCTCTGAACAGGTCTCCCTCAACCATGGGGTGACCTAAGATAAACTTCTGAACCTTTTCCCACCGAAGGAAGCGTCCTTTTGCCTTACCCGGTAACTGATTATCCGGATTTAGCTTGAATCCTCCTCCGACGTGTCTACTTCGAAGATTGCGGTTTCTGTTCCAACATTTGTCCTTCTCTCCATACATTCCTGTGAGATCATCTAACATGTCTGGCGATGAGGCGTCTACCACCGTGGTTCCTTCTTCGAAAACCTTTTCGGTAGTATCTGCGTCCCCATATGCATCTTGATTGAAAGGCCAGTTTAGCGGGCCCATCATATTATCCAATGATGTCGCGTCGTCCTGTGTTAGTGCTGGCAATTGGGTTTTCCAGCCGTGATCGCTGAGGGACTTGGTAAGAACTCGAGCTCCGTCGGAAAGAACGTCACCGGACCACCCGATTCCTCGAGTGATTGGTTCGCCTGGGACTGGACCCAGGTTGTAACCAGGTCCTCCGTAGCCTTTGGTACGTACAGGGACCTCTCCAGTTATTAGTGCTCCGTCTCTCCATTTGACTCTATCTTGTTGGTTCTGAGCTGTTGCTTGGGGATGTAGTATTTTGTGTTCATCGAATGTGGTGTGAGGCAGAGCGGCGTTGAATCCTGATGTTTCTAGGACCTCTATGCCAATTGGAATCAATGTGCGGGAAGATTCCTCTCCCACGCGTGGTAACTGATCCGTCAATGGCGTTGCTCCTTTCTGTAGCGAAACTTTGCCGTCCTGTGCTTCCTTGCCACGATGATACCATACTGCTACATTTACTTTCCCAGCTATACTTCTTGCTCGTGTGAAACCCGCTGTTGGGTATGAGTAAAGTTTGGTGTTGAATTCCTGAGGTATCGCGGGGTCCTGGAGAATTGTTTCTCCGTTGATCGTCGTCGGTAACATGACCGGATTGCTTTCTGGAGACCAGCCGTTAAAGAACTGGCGGCCTGCTCTTACAATCGGAACATACCGAGGATAAAGTGGTTTGCAGTCGTCTGCTACTTTATCGTCCTCGTCCGGTCTGACAATCGATTTCCTATAACGGACCTCTTCTGATAAGGGTTGTCCTGATTCATCTGTTTCGGGTACGATACGGTCTAAAAACTTGAACATCTGCTTCGAACCAGCGATGGTGCCTGTTGGCGCTCCTGCGGGAACAGCCAAATCACCATCGTCGTCTGTCTGCGGAACTGTGTTGACCAAGTCTTGCCATACCTTCATTTGCCTGTTGGATACTTCAAAAGCGAAACGAGCTGGAACCGAGAAAACCATGACGCCGTCCGGGACGGTGTTTACTTTCATGGCTGCTTCATAGGTAGTCTTTAGCCCGTCTGCGTTGAATGTGCGAGTCATCAAACTTTGTCCTGGCGGAACTGTTGCTCCAGCATTCTGAAGCTTCCACCGTGGTGTAATTGACGTGTTTGACTTGTAATTGTACTCCGATAGATAGTTCGTGTTGATACCTCCTGTAGGGATTCCTTTTGCCGAAGGGGCCTTGAATGGACTGGCCACGGCATTCACCCAACCTTGTATATATCTTTGCGCGCTTAATTCTTCTCTTTTGTTTCTTGGATTTGGGGAGGCGGGGAGGTTTGCGTACATACCTCTGATCCGCCCCTGCATCCCTCGCTTCACACCCCTGCCGGTGCGTCCGCGTGTAGAACGGCCTCTGCCCGTTCCTGCTCCTCTACCCTGGGTTGCCCTACCCCGGGTCTGACCTCGTTTTTGTCTATAACGAGAAGCTGATGAGTTTTCGACAGCTTGCTTGAGGCGAGCCATTTTACTCGAATTGGTCTTAGTCAATCGAGCAGTGTCTGGCTTGCCGGGATTTCCTCCCTGCTTTCGGGCGTTGCTGTTCCGCCTAGTACCCTTCTTGCCTTTCGACATGATTGGTGCCTATATCAACATATAGGTCTTACGTCCACGTGCACCCATGCGCTCTATGCGACTCTGGGTGGAGCCATTGTGGGATAGTTGGCGCTGATTTCGAAATCATGTCTGAGATTCCGATCGAAGATGTCTTTGCCAATGAACAACGTACCATAGGCGTGCGCCACGTTCGTTAACCGTGTGCTCGCACCCGCCCAATCGGATTGTATTGTCCATGTTGAACTCGCTCCAGGCTCAGATATTGGCGTTCCACCGCAACCTCCGCGAACTGTAGTGATCAATTCGCATTGGTTGTGATAGAAATGCGTAGCCTGTACTGTCTCTGTAGTGAGTTCCCTTCCTGATCTGTGGTTGCTTGCCCATTTACGTTGGCGGTAAGTTCGCTCGATCCACATTGCCGTAGCACTAGGAATAAAACCGATATCCCCATTTTCGTGTCGTACGTACAGTTCTGCAGATTCTGCGACCATGAGCTTCCCGATGAACTTACACACCGCGCGACTCAACCACGATCTCCCAACCTCTCGATACTTGGGATTCCTTGCTCTCTTTCTTTGTCGTGTATTGGGGCGGAGCCTTCTCTTTCCCCTATACTTTCTTCGCAACCCCGCTGGAAGCCGTAAAACCTTTGAAATCGGTAGGTTACCACGCAGATGAGACGATAGGGACCAGGCCTTTTTCATGTCATCTTTGTAGAAACTTTCCAATATGGTTTGGTAATACGCTTCGTAGGCTGAATTGAGTCCTTTGTCTGATTCCCCGATACACCTTGATATCCACGCAGTCCTCAAACTGCTGGTTTTGACAATCTTAGCGATATGCATCGGTTCCCATGGGACCCCTTTGTCCTTCTGATATTCTGGGGACAACAGTTTTCTGATCTGAAACGCCGCACTCTCATAAGCTGCGGCGAAAGTGGGAAGACGCTGGTACTCTACCAGTTGATGCAGTGACGCGTAGGCGCGGACCAGCACTCTGGCTAGCCATTTATGATACGCTTTTCGTCGTCGCGTACCAGCTCGGAATCTGCCTTTGTCGTCCGTTGTGAACTGACCTTCGAATCCGAAATTACGCGGGTCTAAATCCTTTGATGCTGCATACGTCCCCCATTTGCTCATGATAGCGCCTTTGAGTGGCACTACCTTGGTCTTTCCAAAAATAAACATACCAGTAAATCCACACTTGAGATATTCGATTTTCATACAGGAAATTCCGATTGGCGGATATTCCGTACGTGATGCCGATGGTTTTGCTTTCATCGATAGCTCGTGGTAGAGATTTCTATAGAACTTCTTGCCAGGCCCGTGCGGGTTGAAATGTGGAACCAACTCTAGAGAATCCCTATAGGGACACCACCTCCAGCACCACTCCATGTGCTTGAAAATTGTGCTCTGGATTATCATGTTGATGAGTGTTCCATAAGATCCCGTGTGCCACGCGCCTGTGGTCTGGTAGAGCCCGCCCCAGGTGAATCCACCTAGCTTGGCTCCTTTGCGTAGTCCTAAGCAACGCTTGCCGTTCTGGTCTTTCGTTCGTATTACGTCGTCCTCTCCATACCCTTGGATCATGTAGGTACTGACTTTGTTCAATGGAGGCGTCGTAAAAGGTTTACCTTTGTACATTGTTGTCTTTCCCCATCCGTGTTTCATCGCCCACTTTAGCGCTTCAACGGGGTTGTGCTTTGGATTGATTCCATCTGGAAAAAACTTTGGAGGTTTCACGAGAACGAGTTCTTCTCCGCGAAACTGATAGACTTTGATCGGTGACCGACACGGATTACTCGTGACAGTTTCTGTGAACATGCGCTTTGGGCCGTTGGTTGTTCGCAACCAGGCGCGCGCACTGAAGTTGGCCAAATGCATGGCCAGTCTGGCGTCGGCAAAAGCTTTTGACGCTCCACTCCAGAGGCTCATCTTATACAGTACTAGTTGCTTTGCGGTGTCACAATGCGCGTCGAAACTGCTAAAATCACTTGTATATGACGTGTGTCTCCACTCGAACGTTACGCGAAACGCTCCAGAAGCCGTGTCCCTTGTTGCACACAGAGTGCGGTACGTGAGGCATATCCATGCATCGTCTCCGCACAAGTGAGCAAAGGACTGGTGATTCTGGAACAAATCTCTATCATCCTCTCTTTGGTCTTCTTCCATTTGTTGTCTCTCCGATATCCTGCTTTTTGTGGTGTAATTGTATTTGATCTTGATGTCGCTAACTAGAACTCTCTCTTTAATACCCGGTCTAGGCCAGTGCGGTAATCGAGTCCGCTCGACAATTCTCATTCCTTTCGGAAGGTGCGTCAGCCGGTGCTGCACCGACTCTCTGAACTGCCGTTGGGTCACTGGATTGGTGAAATACGGGTTCCCCATCTCGTCACCAAAGGTGTCGATATTCATGGTTAGTTGCTGGTCGTAAACAACTTCATGACGTACGAGGGACTTGAGGTCTTCTAGTTTTGCGCGCATCCTGAATACAGCGTGTAGTATTGGCACATATGATCTGATCTCGCGAGGCTTAAACGTTCCGTGATAACTATCGTGCACGTTACACGGAAACGCTGCTGCATTCGCTGGATCCAAAATCGATACCAGGGCCTGCCGTAGGCCGCCGCCATTATTGTCGAAGTGCTTCATCATGTTGGCATAATTCTGGTTGAAACTCGGGTGTTTTTCATTGGCCCGGTCTAACAACCTGTCATGTACCTCTTGATAAAAACGTCCTCTCTTACACGGATCTTCGTCCTGTAAATTTGGTTTTGATGTCCAAATGGCGTCGTTGCCTTCTCGGCAGAGTTGGTCAAAATGAGCTTGCAAATCCGAAACATCCCCATTGAACCATGGAAGATGAGACATTTTAGACTGCAATTTCTCGTCTCCCTTCGGGAAACGTTTCATGTCATAGACACCCACTAGCGCGGTGATAGTCCTCCAGACTACCGCGTCTACTTCGTCCCAGCACAAGTCATGGAAGGACGCAGGAATTGGATATACTTTTCCTTCCTCTTGCATGTGCAAGTCTTTGCTGTACTGTTTGTACTTTTGTGGGTTCTTCTTGTGTAATAGTTTCAACAACCCTCGAATATTCATGCGTCCTTCAGAGACGCAGAACGGAGCATTGATGTTGTTAGGCTGGTCCAGATAATCCTCGACTTTGGACTGACCACACGCGTCAAAAACGAGGGCTGATATGTCACCTCCTCGTCCAAAAGTTTTATCGTACTGCTTTTGATATGTTTGCGTGTGTATAGTTCGAGCTTCTTCCTCCAACATTTCCATTCCCTTGATCCATTCTTTTGGTGACTCTGCCCATAGTTTGTCTGCTTCTGTCACAGACACTCCTCGGACGAGCAAGGTACCAATAATAGTGGACGCGTTTGAATCCGGTGGAAACATACACGCGCTGTTCTTTGAAAATGAAAGGTGGCGGTCTCGACTCATGTCATAATTGTCGAAGAAAAGGCTTGGACAAAACAACGTTCCGTCCTTTCGGGTGTGAATTCGGCCAAAGTTCGGAGCAATCTTCTTACTCGTGTTGATCTTGGCGCGGCCGATGGATGTGCAGAAACTACTGCTCACATGTATCCCTGGTTTCCGGTACTTTAGTCTGTCACGACGGGAGTCTATTACGACTTCATGGAGATTGAGTTTCGAGAGTCCAAAGGCTGGGACCGAATTTTCCGTCCACGTGCCAATGAGATATGGGTCCTCAAAAACAAAACTATCCATTTCTTGAATCGCATTCACATTCCCTTCTTTCTTGTACCGGTGGTAGTCCTGTGTGCTTTTATGGTCGGGCTGGACTACTATCCATAGTTGTTCTCGCAGTGAGGGTGGGGTGGCCAGCATACTATCCGTGGCAAGTGAAGCTGGCAAGGACAGGTTGGCGGAGTCGTTGGTACGACCACCAACCTGACCCGTCAACTTGCCACTTCTTCATTCACCTAGCACGAACGACTCCGTGAATTCCTCCTCAGCTATCTCTGAAGCTGATAGGACGAAAACACTCTCTCCGTGAGTGGAAAGTCGTTCGAGTTCTGGCACAGATCCGCGTACACCTGTACCCGCGGACCTCTCCTGGACTTCTACTGTATGCTTGTATGTATAAACGGGTTTTCCTGTCACTGCATCTCTTGTACAGGTCAAGGCGGCCTTATCCATCGGGTACCACCTAGTATCGTCATTGCCGTTTACATCTCTTCGGACCATGTTTCCTGCTTTGTCGGTCTCGAAGAATAATCTACCCCAATCCTGAATTAGCTCCTTATAAACAAACCCTACTCGCTGGTCCGCTTTAAAGAGGTGGTTGGCTGTTTCCATCTGGGCGTCCGAAAACCAATCCTTAAAAAGGTCTATTGGTTTGAGCCCGTGTCCTGCTATTTCGTCTGCGCCCGGAATCAAAGCACCGCTCTTGAGCCGGTGCTTGAACGAAAATATTTTCCGTACGCTATTGTAAAACGAGGTGGGTTCCTTGACGTCTGACTCTGGTACTTGGTTATACGGGTTCTGGTACCAACGACGCCACACGTCGAAAAATACCCAGTAACACCAAAGAAACCTTGTCACTATACACATTGTCTGAAACGAGTAACTACAGTCGTGGCACAGACCGAGATACGCCGTTGCGCGCTCTTTGTTGATAATCGTCTCGAGATTTGACCACGACTTGGCGGTCTCGTCACTCCAGATCGCATTACCAGCAGCGCGACTAATGTTATTTGTTGCACGCCAACTAGAGAAAAATCCTCTTATCGCGATGTTTCCGACGTAATGCTCTAAACACTCGAGCTCTCCCATCGAATAAACCTCCCAAATGATGTACCCAACGAATACTACCATCAGTACGTAGAGTATGAACACACTCCATGTCCATCCGTATAAACACCACTCTCCTACCAGAGAATGATTTTCTTTCGAACGTCCGTACTGAGTAAACTTAAGTTGGGTTAGATCTCTCTCTTTAGATACCCCTCTACATAATTGAGTACATGCTCCGCAAAATCTGGAGGGGAAACTTCCCTCAACAAAATCTATTGGATCTTCACACGTGCACCCAAACTTGCCCACACAGGGATCGCGAATGCGAATCCCCGGGACTGCTCTCTGCTTTTTGATGTCGTTCTCCATGCGATTTAACAGCTCGTCCCTTGCATTGATGCACCAAATCTCCTCAGGGATCTCATCTCCCCGCTTTAGCACCATGGGTTTGTCGAGCCATCGTATACCGCCATGAGCATTGATATGTCCGTCTATTCCAGCGCGATAGATCTGTAACGCATCTTTGTACAGTCTATTTACATTTGCGCGGAATTGCTCATGAATCCGTTCTTCGGTCATGGGTTTGTGTTTTACCTGGGCTTGCCAATCATTATACGTACAATACCCGAAGAGCCATTCTCTAGTCTTCGCCTTATATAATGTTGGGCTGATCATCTTCATCAGCATTCGCTCCCAACGGTCATTGTGTCCAGGTGTTCGGCGCATCACTATCTGCCCGTTCACACTGTTATATAGCCGTAGAAAACGATAATAATTGACGACTGCCTTTACAGCTAGCACTCTAGGAAGTAACATCTGTACTCTATCTTCCATAGATAATTGACTGTACGACACGCGTTTGGACAACGGCTCGACAAACTTGTTAACAGCCTCGATTTTACCAGTAGAGCAGAACTTGTCGCTCACCTTCTCGAGTCTCGCCATTTCAAGTGTCATTAACTTCACCGTCATACCCAAGGCGTGCATCAGATATTCCTTAGTGCCTGTAGTAATCGTCATTACATCCCCTGGTCTTCCCACATAAATTTGACCTCTCCCCACTCTTACTGTGTTACAATGATAGCCTCCGAATAGGTGTAGATATCGACCTGACTTGACATGAGGGCTCACGGTAGACTTTAAAACTGTGAGTTTCTGTTCAGTGATCTTTGTACCGATTGTCAGTTGAGTCTTGTCGACGTACTCCTTGAGGAAAGGATAGGACATGGTTGGACAAAAATATTCGTACATTCGTCCCTCTGGTGTGGCTTCTAGTAATGAGTCCGGGTTTCTATCATAGTCAGTCCGTGCGTTGACTAAAAACTCCGCTGTAATAGACTCATACGCCTTTGGTCTTTGCCACTCCGAGCAATCAAACACTCCATTCGTGTTGTTTGGTCCATTTAACAAATCCACCAACCCCTGGTTTGACAGGAGGCCTCTACAATTGGTCGGAATTGTATTTCCTTTTGATCCCTCAAGATCCATAAACTTTAGCTGTCTTGTTAATGCCTTAATTAACTGTCCATTCTGATTGACGCTTTCCATCACCCCTACGGTCTCAACGATCTCTAACTCTCTTAGTCTTAAATAATGAGCTTCGTTGATTGGAGTTGCTGCGCCTTTTGGTCTCTCTCGTCCAAAACGCTTACGCTTAACTGTGCTGAGAAATACTTCGCTTACTCGGAAAAGGGAAAGTGGGTCAATCCTAACTTTCCTTACCTTGTAAGTTAGCGTTGTCTCAGTGGGTTGCCATGCTTTTCCCACGAATTCTCCTAGAGCAGCCATGTTCAGTGCTCCGTCACCGATGAAATAATGCCTAGACGGCATATGTCCTTTCCTGGTGTACATAAATTCGTTGATGTTCGCGTAGGCCAACCCCTCCTCGATCGAGTCACCGGTTCTGTCCCGATCTAGGAAAGTATAATTGCTTGCGTTTCGTTCCAGACTTTGAGTATTTAACCATCCATGATACCCTTTGGCTTCGACGACCTTCTTGACCGCTTGGATCGTATCTCCGTACAAATCTAACGGTTGTCGTACTGTCGGGCCGGTTGTTCCTACAGGTATTTTGTCCAGCAATGGATAATTGTACACATGATATGGACTGGCTATTCGACCGAGGTTATGCTTGATACCTCCACTTCGTCTCGATCGCTGTCCCCAGTCCGTGGGTCCAGTCGCAACTGCCACCCCTAAGGATGTTGCACATTGCGAAAACGGGCTTCCGATTAAAAGTACCGATCGGTGTGAGGCGGTCTGCCATTCATCCGCCACTTGGTACAATTTCTTCTTACTCTTCATACGCATGTCCGCTGTGATTGCGCTTTGGACTACGTCATATGGAGTCAACCGGTATTGCCCGGAACGGCCACACAAAAAGTTATATGTAGCTGTCTCGTCTTCCTTGCAGGCCACGAACACTTCGCGCTGCCCTTTTGGAAGTACTTCCTTTACAATCTTGTTTAATCTCTCTACACATCGTGCTAATAAGTCTTGCACGCAACTTCTTTTGACCTTAATCCTCTCCAAATCGCCCTCTGATCCAATCAGACGAACGAAAAGCTCTAGGAATAAGTCTAAGTTGGTTGTAGTGTCAGCGGTAATAGTAATTAGTCCCCTTTCCGCTGTTTCCAGTATACGCAAGAGATTCTTTTCCGGGGTGAGTTTCTGAAGTCCCTCGTAGAACTTCTGCTTGCGAATTGACGTGAACTGGGCTAGATGGTCTTCGAAAGTACTTGAATATGTTCCTTCTCCCTTGTCTGGAGTAGGCACTTTCACTTCTTCCTGTTTCCTTAAAATATAGTCCCATAGTTCGTAGTCGCATGGTAAATCTACCCCCTCCGGCGTTGGGTACGTACGGTTGCCAAGATGTATACGGACGTGGCTCCTTAAGTGTTCCCATAACTCAAAGAAGCTGTCCGTGTTAACTGGTCCGTCTATCCCATCTCCGATGTCGTCATTTGTGAACGTGTCGTTATCGCGCGATCGATACTTTCCGCGCAGAAGTTTACACATCGCGGCAGCCTGCCCGTTGTCTGGGTCGGCTAATACCTGTAACACTTCCTGTTCCCAAGGAAGTAAACGAAGCACTTGCTGCCGCGTATCGGAGGATATTTTGCCCCATTGGAGGCTAATCGTATACTGGTCTCCACTCTCTTTTCTTATCGTACTGGCTATCTTCAACCGCATTGCTGAGAAAATACCACCTTCGTAGTCCCGTATCCTTGGGTCCACGACCTTCACAGTGTCGTGATTCACGCCTTTATCGTTGCCACGAGGTTTATAATCTACTTCTATCAATCCCCCTGCTGTTGCGTGTTCTTCGGTGATTTGGTTGAAAATCTCAATTATTGCGGTCTTCCAGTTATATTCTGTGTCCTTCCAGAATGGTTCTTCTTCCACGTCGCTATCGTCAGACTCTATCCGTTCCTCATCTTCTTCTTCACTAGATACGGATGGTGCGATAGGCAACTGGGCGTCAGGCCGTGGCTCGGAATATCCGTGTTCCATGCCCCCCGGGCGCCTGTCTGGTATAACATATGTCGGTTCGTCCTCGAAGTCTATGACTCCTGCGCGTCTCCTAGAGTGGTGAATCCACGCGCGTAATCTTTCCAATATCGCGAACCTATCTTCTGAGTGGTCTTGAACTGAAGTCAGGATGGCATTTACCTCCCTTTGGTTTTCTAATCCATGCTGCTCCAGTGTTGCCTGAATTGTCGAAGTTGTGTGCGTCAGAAAGCGGTTCATGATCGTGACTGCATCCAGATCAGTACTTCCTGTTGATCCATCCTGCTGCAAATTGGCTCGCAGCTGTTCCCATGGTAAAACGTGCCGAAACTCTCTCGGCCACGTATTTGGGTTACACTCCCTCAAACAATATAGAAACTCCTCGAGTTGGATTACGTAGCGGGACTCAATCCCCTTGCTACGCAACTCCTGCCCGAGAGTTTGTGGACATTCCTTCGACGCACGCTCGTCGCGCGCGTCACCCGTCTGCCGTGGGTTACGCTCTTCTTCCTTTTCTTGCGTATGTTCTTGTTCTCTTGCTACATCTAGTGTAGCTCCACGCCGATTAGTTCCGGCGGTACCTGAGTCGGGCGACTCCGTGTCGCACCCAGGATTTGGCTGGTCACTGTGCTCCTGATCATCACCAGAAACGAAAGTTGCCACAGGAGTACTGCGGTCTTTGGTGGTCATAAGAAAAATGGCTTAAAGCTAGACATACTCTCCCAATTGGAGGAAAAATCGCAGGGTATGAGCACTTGGTGGTTCTCCCACAGGGTGCTCCGGCCGGCTCCGTGTTTCCTAGTAGTTCTCTACCAGCGAGAAGAAGGGAAATGGGGTGTGACCCCAAATCGGAT
>Ga0115105_10268806_pt1 | contig 13057 bp, 1 predicted proteins | sample CN18umnscriptome_FD_89648 | JGI IMG/M metagenome (GOLD analysis project Ga0115105, IMG submission 89648) | Marine eukaryotic communities from Pacific Ocean to study complex ecological interactions - CN13ID_155_C17_100m_0.8um Metatranscriptome... | ecosystem: Environmental > Aquatic > Marine >... | reverse complement strand
CTCTTTTCATTGTTTATACTTTAAATTGCTATTGTAAAACTGTACATACCGCACAAATGTAAATCGAAGTTCATAAATCTGCAGAATAAATTAAAATAACCTCAAGTATATTAAACATATGACTGTCTATTTATTTTGATTTATAATAATTATTAGAATATATTCTCCATTCCGAGATCATCATCGGCACCTCGATTCAGCATATAATTGTCCATGTCAATTGCGCGACAATGCAAAATTGCGTAGAGAAGCCGCTCCCTGAGGATTTCCTTCGACTCATAGGCTGGCATGCGCAGCTGGAAGAAACACGTTTGCGCCGTTGGCAATGAGTTGCGATCCTTGTCAACTTTCATGATTTGAAATCGTTGGCCAAGGTCGACAGCGTTGACGGGGAGACGGGAGCGGCCCGAGACGAATTTCAAGAATAGAACACGCTCGGACGGTTCCATCTCCTCAAGTACCTCCCACAGCCACATGATCACTTGGTCGTTTGACTCGTCCAAATCGCGGTATTTTGTGATTTGTTTCAATGCCGCCACCGACACCTCACTTGCCCCGCAGACCAGCTGCTCCAACTTGGGTCCGGTCAACATGGAGATGAGCGGGGTGGGCACCAATCGACCCAGTCCAATGCGAATGTGCGCCACTTGCCGCTCCATTTCATTTAATCGTGTATTCATTGCCGCATTCACATAACGCTTTCGATTGTCAAAATCAAGACCAAGTTGACGACCGCCGGGGACAACGGGCACGAATTGGCCGGAAGCAGATTGCACTTCCCATGTGTCCAGCGGAATAATACTATTGAACGCATCCGCATCGACACCATGTGAGTCAATGTCATAAATGCATCTCAACGTCTGCAAACAATGCGTGTCAATATCCTCAAGACTGTGCCATGTCACTTTCTGGCCGGCAATGGCACGCCACAATGATGGCGCAAGATGAATTTCAAGTGGTTTCTTGGTTCGAATTGCGACGCCGAACATGATGCCAATGAAGCGGAAGTGATGATAGGCTCGATCCAACGGGTTCAAAATGAAGCGATCGCGTGATGGGCCAACCTCGTGGATATTGTTCGGACTCTTGATAAAAGACATCACTTTATCACTTTCCAACTCTTCACACATTTCCGTCAGTGTCTCGTCAAACACACCGCCGGCATCATCGGCCCCTTCGCCTACCAATCGCACTTTCCACGCACGGGCCGGCAATCGCAACTGGTCACCGGGCAGGGGTTCAATTTGACTCGCGATTTGTTCGAAAATTGTGCGTTGCTTCTTTTTGCCTTTTGTTGCGAGACGTTTGACAGTGATTTGGGGACCGTAGTTGCGACCCATCACCATTGTCCGTCCAACCGATTTCACCATTGGCATCATTGTCAAGCGTGATGTCAATAAGGGACGCAGATTACCGCTCACTAACGTACTTTCAGTAACCGTGAAAGGCGTGTTGAATTCACAGTTCTGTGAAATGTTCAAAAATTTCCACGATCGGTATAGCTCCTCATTAAACTTGTGTAATGTCAACAATCGTGATCGGCATGCTTCCACATTCTTCCCGTGTAAACTGTCATATTTACTCGGGATTGAATCCGGTTGACCAATGATTGGACCGACTTTTGACGAACGTCGTTCAGTGGTAAATGCGACCGAGTGGGATTTACCCGCGGCAATCTGTTTTACATTCACCATGTCACCACCGACTTTTGTAGGTGTTGAGACAAATGTGAAATGACCAGATCCGACTTGTCCATCCGAATTCATGCCCCATGACCACACTTGGCCATGTTTGTCAAGAGCCAGAGCATGTTCACCGCCAATTGACACCTCCACAATATCATGCAACGTGTCAAGCATTGTTGGCGTCACTGTATTGTTATTCGTGCCGCCCCCATTGCCACAGAATCGATCATGTCCGCAAACATAAACACGGCCACTCTTTGACAAGAAAGCGGACCATTGATGGCCGGCATGAATTGATTGGATGCCGATGCCCTTCAATGCCGTTATTTCTTGTGGCGTCTGATGTCCAGTCAAATTGCCGAGGCCAAGCTTGCCATGATCGCCATCACCAAATGCGTAGACCGATTGGCCGTCTTGACTCAGACACAGTGTATGATTCAAGCCGCACGCAACCTGTCCAATATTGACCAGTGAAGTGACGAGTGTTGGCTCTTTCTTCGCCACCGTCGACCCAATTCCTAATCGACCATAATCGCCATATCCAAAAGTGTAGACTTTGCCCTCGCGGGTGACAACGGCCGAATGCTTGTACCCAGTGGCAACGTGGACGACTGTCTCGCCGACAATGGCCTCAATCATACGCGGTCGACGCTGTCTCTCCGACGTCCCATGTCCGAGCTTGCCATAGTCACCATCGCCCCACGAGAACACTTCACCCGAATCAGTCAAGGCCAACGTGTGCCCGTCACTGCCGACTGCACTGGCAATAAAGACAATGGTGAAGCCCTGTAGACCGGAGACAAGCGTTGGCACAATCAAATCATCCGAATTGCCATGGCCTAAACGGCCATAACTGCCCTCGCCGCAACTGAGCACAGATCCAGATGACGTGATGATGAAGGTACAATTCAAACCGGCCACAATCGACTGGCAATTGTCGAATTCACTTAGCCGATTTGGTGCCGCACTATGCCGTCCACTGTGTGTCGCACTGGCCAATTGTCCATGGCGACCCGAGCCCCAGACATAAGCTTCTGATTTTATTCCACGCCAGGCCTGTTCATCACCCTCAAACCACTCGATCAACGCCGCATCCTGTTGCAAGTGCCAATCGTCGCATGGATCGGCATACGTTCCCAATGCCATGCGCGACACTGCTTCCAGGCCGAGCCGTGCATTTTCAAGGAATCGGTATTCGGGTTTGGTTGAATGGGACGGCGAGAAGATGTCACATTGTGTGTGCGCGATTAACGGAATGAGTCCCAGGCCATGAGTGATTGAGATTAAGGATCGCAAGTAATTTGAGTGTTGCAGCTGCTTGTCCGTCGAAACATCGGCATATTCGACTTTGTATTGCGACTTCAAAATCGAGCGTAATCGATAAATGAAAGAGTAGAAAATCATGGGCGATTCATTTACCCCCTGTCGTGCCAATGTCTGCGCAACAAAAGCCGGAATGCGGACTTCTCGCAGATTTGTGACTAGCTTGACACTACTCACTTCGCCAGCCGTGTTAAGCAGGGCCATGTGCTCGGGAGTGGCGATGATTGAGGTGAGCGGGTCGAGCGTCGGGATATTGGCCAGCTGAATTGGTTCAATATATTGAATGTCCCACAGTTGGACGCCGTTATCGCCACCGATGAAGATTATTTGATTGTTGATTGAGATGCATTTGATTGTATCTGTCACGGTGAACTGGGCCAGCCGAACAATTTTCAGCGTTGTCACATTTGGCTCTGATTTGGAGCCTTTCAACTCATAATCCCCATTCTTTGACAGGTCCGGTTGGGATGGTGACTTCAGCGGCAGCTTCACATGATTTTCGTCCTTTGTCAACTTCCAAATCGAAACACGGCCCGATGCCGTTCCCGTCACAATGGCCGTGTAGGACTTGGCCGACCACAGCGCGTGGGATTCGACCTTGGCATCGTGCTCCAGCGCCGAGATCATCGTCAGTCGATTTTGTTTCGCCTCGAACACTTTCAGACTCGAGCAACGGCCAAAGGCAACAATACAATTCGTGTCGACCATTTTCAATTGACACGCATCAAAATCGTCCGTAATAGACAATACGCTTCCTGTCATAATATTGATCGAATACAGTTTCTCACTGCCCAACGCACAAATGACGGAGTCGAACATAAACAGGGAGCGGATGGTGTCGGGAAAGGTCAGATCAAAAGTGCGAGTGGTGGAGAAGACTTGGCCGTCGAAATAACACTCGACAATGGCGCCGCCATCAGTAGCGACAATGAACTTGGCCTGTTGCTGCTCTGACCCGGCATTTTCGTCATCCTGTTTTGATGTTGACCGTTTAATGCGACATGCAATGAGTGACGTGACACAATGTTCGAACTCAATCTCACGCGCCTGGTTCCCATCCCTCGCTTCTTTTTCTTCTTTTATGTTTCGCGGTGGTGCCTGAGGTAAAAGTGACCAGAGCGTCAAACGGCGTCGATCGGCAATTGCAGCAAAGAAATTGCCATCGTGTGTCCACGTGCCCAGTGTGAACTCGCTTGTCGGTCGTCGAGCTGTCACCACCCGCTTCAGATTCATCATAACATCGTAAAATCGAACAGACGCATTCAAATCGGCACAAACAATCGCCACCGTACCCGTTGCTCTATTCAATGAAAAGGCAGACGCCCGTGACGAGGCAAGCGCCACTTTAGTCGGTGTCGCATTGCCCGGAAACGTCGGCAACAGATCCTCAACCCTTTTTGATGGAGTCTTCTCTTTTTGGTGTTTCTCCTCGGCTGCGAGGGATTCGAAGAGTCGATTGAGTTTACGCGCCATGAATGCCTTTTCGGCATTTGGAAAGTGTCGACTCAGCAGTACCAGCGATAGCGCATCAAGCAGCCGATAACGCAATCCAACGGGACAAATACAGGCGGCGTTGATTGTTCGCGATACGGTCAAGGAAGCGTTAAACTCGCGTTCTGACTCGGCCGAGACGAGTAATGAGATGAGGATTTTGGTGACGATGTAGCGATTGTTCCCATGGTACGGCGTCTTGATCGATTTGATCGCGTAGTAAGCCAAGTTCTGTGCGACAATATTGACAATGGTCTCGGCATTGTACTGGTTTGACTTGATAATGGCGAGAAGAGCCGTTTTCAAGTGATCAATTGAAACGTATCCAGAGTAGTCGGGTGAAGTAGTCTCCGTCGTCTCATCAAGTATCGTTTTCGAGTCGGCTTGTTTCGGCATGAACAGTTTTGACGAGACCGACAGGTATAATAACTTGACCAGTAAATTAACATCGGCCAGGCCAAGTTCATCAAGACTGGTGGCAATCTTCTCGGGTGGTTGAATCGCCGCCAGAGCAAGTGACTTCATTACAATGTGTCGACTGGCAAGGACGCGTGTCGCTAGTGTGATTGACTCCATCACTTTGAACTTCTCCGCCCAGTTCATACTCGTCTGATGGACTTGCTCGGCTAGTTTGTAGCGTGCGGGTGAGAGGAACATGTCGTCGGTGGCGGAGTCAAAATCGTCAACCGATTGGAACTCGTGTAAATCATCGAGCAAATAGGACTCGCCAAGTGGATCGACACAATTGAATGGGATCGCCTCTGGGCACTCCTTATCTATAAAACCAATAAGACGTCGAACTTCGGCAAGGCGACGTGGCATTAAATTCGAGTTTTTCGTCAAGTCAACCAACTCCTGATTTTGTATCGTGCCTTCGTGAAAGAGTTTGAATAGGCCCGTTTGCTTGTTGTCCAATTCGACAATTTGCGGCGAATCGGGCATGAGATCATTTTGCTCCAGTATACGCCCGGGCCATGTGTCGGCATCCTCGGCCAGGGCAGAATCAAACTCTGCCAGTGTTCGCGTGAGGGACTCGGAAGAGACTTGATTACTGACAACCTGATCTTGGTCATCTTCCGAGTCAAATAACGGACGCGGACTGTCATCCATCATCAAATCCTCAAAGTCAACCATGCTCGACTCGTGATCCGGATCTTCTGGATCGGTCTCTTCACGTGTTGCCGTCGGCGTTGGCGGTGCCGGATTCTCAATCAACCAGGAGGCCAACATTGCAATTTGGGTAGCAGTCAGCGAACTGGCGTTGAAGTTCTGAGCACGAATTCCGGCTTGAATGTGCTCGAGCGTGAATCCCATCTCGACTAGGGCCGTGACTGGTGGTGGTGGCGGTGCCGGTGGCGCTGGGCCGATTGGCGCCGCTGGCGGTGGTGCTGATGTTGGCGGATTGGATGATGTGTTTGATCGGGTGGTGCGATTGGCGGCGGTGTTATTGCGCGAAACACGCCGCGGCGATTGCCCCGTACTTGTCGAATTTCCAACTGAACTTGCCCGTTGTTGGCTCACATTTCCAAGAACGCGTTCAATTTCCGATATTCCAGTGTGATTGCCCGGTTGATTGAGCGCTGCCGTTGCTTCGTTCACTTGGTTGATTAGTGCCTGGAGAACGGGCGGCATTGATTCGTCCCGCTCGGCATCAGTCAGATAATCCTCATCATCCTCGTCGTCCGACATTGGATCATCTTCATCGTCATCCTCCGACGACACCAACGAGTCATCCGAAAAGGCACCAGTTGTTGTCGGACACTCCCATGGCGATGCGGCGCCAATAGCCAGACTTAGCATCACATTACTTGTTCGTATCAAATCGCCCAATGGAACGCCAACTTCAAGCGATGAAGGCTTCGACGAATGCGAGATCAACTCGGCAAGTAAGGACTTCTTCGCCGCATTCTCGGAAATATCCGCAATTTTGCACGTCGAAAAAATCATCATAATTGTGCGCAATCCAACGTTTTGGATCATTTGGGCGGCAAACTTGCGTGACAGATGACGATCCGATTTGTCTTCGATGTTGCCGCTTTGGACGGATAGCGATGGTAGGACTGAGATGGCCGGTGATGGAGGAGGCGGTGAAATGGAACGCAATTCGGTATTAATCATTGATGGTTTTGGCGTTGTTCGAGTTGAGTTTCTGGGTGTTCCGCGGGGCGTGGTCAGTGTTGACTTATTCGTCATTGAATCCAAGTCAACTAATCGTGCCAATGCCCTGATTGTGTCCGAGTTAATGACGTTAAACTGTTCCAGATCAAAGGCGACATAGTTAGCCGGGCGGACCAGCGAAGCGGGCACCTCTTGCACTTCCTCCCCACTGTCCCAACTCACCCGAATACTGCCATGTGAGCGGTTCGTGACGCCCAGGACCAAGCCCAACTCACCCTTGGCATTTTGACACTTGGCGCCGACGCGTAGACCCGGATCGGCACCGGCAATGACGAGTAATGCCGGCCAGAGTTGAACAAGAGATACTTCATCGCCTGCACGTCTGCTCAGCTTAGCCGACTCGAGTCGATCGTGGAGTATAGCGTTCAAGGCGGTCGTCCATTTGGGATATGAACTGTGCAAATAGCGAATCGTCTCCACCACTGACTCGGCGATGACGGAGGGATCGGGCGTAAGATATGGATCGCCTGGGCCAAAATCACGTTGCGCCCCTTGCATCACCATTGACGTGATTCGCACCTTTTCCCCTGGTGAGGATGAGTAGAATGTGACACATGGATAGAGTTCGATATCGGCGGGGATATCATCAAAGGCAAGAACCGGTTGCTCGTCGTTCTTTGCAAATGAAAGTGTCCGGGCGTCCATGTCCAATATACACGTGATTGAGTCGTCCTGGGTAAACTGGGGCAGCGTCTTGCCCTGGATCTCCCCATTGTGATAGATATTGCCCGAGTAGGCGCGGTACAGCCACATGTCACGCGTCGTCCGATGTGAATAGTCCGACACGGGCCACACGGATACGCCGACGCATGTGCCCTCGTTGCCCCGTGCTTCATTCAAAATTTCAACTTTCCACACGTGTCGCCCCGCGCTCAGCGACGTTCCACCTAGGCCATAGCCGCGTCCGCCCGTTGAATGGACCAAAATTGATTCGTCTTCAACCGTACACGCGGCGACCTTGTCAACACTCCAGCAACAATCAGAGGCGACCTCGGGCGTGTCGGTTGAGGAGGTGCTGCTGAGTGTACTGGTGGTGCTTTCGACTGGACAGACGCTTGGGGTTGGTCGAATTGAACTGTCTGGCAGAACGCGTAATGGTACCCAATGGGCTTCAGCTAGGAACTGCATCATTGTCTCGCCACATTTCTTGATATCTTGAGTGACGTAACACGTGACTTTACGCAACACATTGACTGCTAACAGCCGCGGTCGCAACGCTTTGACTAATGGCTTTCCCTGATTGTCAACCCTCAAAACAGCCATTAACGCATCGAGCCACTCGGTATTGACCGCTGCTGCGCGTGAGACGGCTTCATTCCACGTTAATCGATTAATAAGGGCTAATAAGTCGGCCAGGCACAGCTCAAACGTCTCTCTCCGCCGACCACGTGTCGACCAAATGCCTTTAAGTTGACCGAGCATGTATTTCATGATGTACTCGACAAGTCCGGTTTGATCATTTGTCGCATATGTTGCAATTGATAACAACAACGACTGGACAATGCCAATTGATGCGATTTGATGAAGATTTTCCAGTTTCAACTGGCCACTGTTCATTTGAAGTATCAGCTGCGGTGTGAACACGACCAGCTTATTGTTCTCCAGTTCATCATCATCTGCATTCTTCGTGTACATATAAGCAATCGTTTCAATAAGTTGCATGTCGCTCGATTGCCAGAGCAGCGACAATCCACATGTCGCATAGACTGCAAGTGTATCCTTTTTCTTCGTTGTCGCCAGGAGCTGCACGCTCAACTGTCGCCATAGCTTCGTGATTTGCGATTGCAGCGAGTGTCGCGCATTTTCAATCTCACTCAAATAATGGCGCAATCGATGCGGCCTGTTCACCACTGCCCCTTGCAACGGGTTTTGGATGAGGCCGAAGACGGCGGCGAGGAAGGTGCGTGACGAGTGACGCGATAGACGCTCAATGAAGTTTGTCTCGAGTAAATTGTTCAAATAGTGCAACGCCTGAATCCGTCTTCTTGCCAGTGCCTCTTCGCCTTTTATCCCGTTCAACATACGCTCCGGATCGGCCTCGTCGTCATTCAAAAAGTGAATCAACTTTTGCAGTTTCTCCTCGACTTGATCGCTCGTATCCTTGCGCACCTTTCGCTGACTGTGTTTCTCCTTTTCACGGCGCAATCGTTCGCCAACAGTCTTTGGATTCGGCCGACCAATCACCACCGTGTTTTCTGAACGCGATAAGCGAAGTCCCGAGTTAAGTGATCCCCTTCGCGATGAACCGGCAAGTCGATCGTGAAGCAGCTGACGTGCCAGATCGCTCGATGCGCTTTCTGCGGCGATCAGGGTCGAGTGAAGATCGCTGGCACTGCCCGATGATGAGCGTTCGAGAGTGGGGAGACGTTCAGAGGTGGAGTTAATGCAGAGTAGTAGATAAAGCGCCTTTTTCATCAGTGGCAAGTAGATCTGCGTGTCGTCCGTTATCTTTCGTGCTTTTTTGGTTGGCCCATTTTGCTCTGAGCTGCGTCGTGTTCGATTTTGGAAGAAGGGATGAAGTGGCGGTGTCTGCTGCTGTTGCTCATTTCTAGCGCTGCTACCGCTGCTTTCATCGGTAAACTCATCCTCATCGATCAGCGTAATTGACGAGTCTTGATCGGATATGTCTGTCTGATTCTGTTTTCTTTGTATTAGTTTACTTCTTAAGTGAAATATCTGCTTGTGAATGATGCTCTGGTTGGAGGAGTCGACCTTGGCATGGTTTAACAGTCCGGCCAGCAGTACACGCGTGAGTCTAATCATTTTGCGACCACCGTGACCTGGTTCCGAGACGCCCCCGGGCAAGCTTGTCGTACTGTCCTGGTCGAACATGCGCGTCCACGCCGTTTCCGCCTCCTCGAAGAGCTTTTCGCCAAATGCCAAATTGTAGAGCATTGGATCGATTGAACTCTTGATTCTGAGTCCGGTCAAATCTTCTTGTAGTAATTTCACCGCCAGATCGGACAGATTTATTTCATCCGAATAGTCGTTTATTGCCGCTAATGGCGCATCTACTTTGATTACTTTTCGTTTTTTCTGTTGTTGATCTTTGTTAGTCCATGATGTTGGATTTGTAATTGTAAAGTTACACTGTGATTCTGTCTCATCCAATGGCGACACCATCTGCGCATTGATCGACGCCCCAAGCAAAATTGCGCACATTCTCGTCGTGTCGAGCAGCCGCACGTGACCGCCCGGTTCAAGCGGGTTGATTGATGCGGTAAAGTGATTGTTCCACAGGGTCAACTGATCGACTAGCTCCTCACGCAGCGGTATCGCCAATCTGGCGTCAATTTGGAGTATGGCCGAACAGAGGAAATTTGTGAGTTCGAGACTGTGCTCGAAATAATCGTCCCGTTTCGCCCCCTCAATTTGACGTCGCATTATTTTGAACAGATCACCGACCAAGCGCGTCAAATCCGCTTCCCGTTTCTTTCCGCTTGCCAGCATATAAAGCAGGACCTTTTGCAAGAGTGGATGTGTCAAATTGCGCAGGCCATTTAAATTTTCCCACGAGTTCGTCAACGACGTCAAAAACTTTGAGCTTATTGCCGAGGGCACGGGCTTAGTAATGTCGAGCAGGGTGGCCAAACCGCCTTCGTTTGTTGTGAGCGATTTGAGAATTATTTCAAGCTGAGCCCGTTTGCCCCGGGTCATCGTTGCCAGTTGCTGATCACCGAGCGGCAGTACACGCAATAATACTTCAACGCGTATTTCAACATCGGGCATCAAGAGCTGTGTACCCGCAGAAACACATGACTCGACCAGATCGGCCATTTCAGTCGGAAAGTCAGCGTCCAAACAGCCAAATAGAAAATTGCGCAGTTCAGTCGTTTCACTCTGGCTGAGAATGGGCGCATTCGACACGGTTGACGCTTGTTTTGCCGCCGCCAAATGCTTCTTCAGTAGTTGCAGTGCGCTAATGACGAATTGGTCTTGCTCCTCGCGCGTCGTGAATGGCGCAATCACATGCTCCTTGTCGGTGATTGCGTAACGCTGGAGGAGTTGACGCAAATTGGTAAATGTGTCCCCATGAATGTCAAGCTCAAATGGTTTATGCTGGGCCATGCCAAGGCCCTCGGGTGGCGAAGCACACCACACAATGGAATGCGTCGTTCCAGCTGTGATCTGCTTGACGGGTACGCCAGTGAGCGATGCAAGCAGTTGCGGCGTGCACACGGTGCTGATTGTGTTGCCAATGCCGCACTGGCCGTTTTGATTGTTTCCCCACGTGAACACCTTACTGTCAATACTCAACGCAATGATGTGATTGTCACCAACTGCAACGTCGACAATGTGGAAATTGGCAAGTGATGTGACCAGTCGCGGTGTTAACACTGTCTCATCGGCCAGACCGCCGCCAATACAAGCGCCAAAGCCCCACGTATAGAGCTGACCGTCCGTGGTAACGGCGGCCGACACCTGTGTGCCACAGGCGACTTTGCGCACAACTTTATCATTGAATGCGTCGATTACTTTTGGCTTGAACTGGCGTTGCGTATCACCATGACCCAGTTTGCCATTTTCAGCCGCCCCAAATGACCATACAGTGAGGCCGTCTCGCGCGACAACTAGTGTATGGTTGAAGCCACACGCTACCTGTCCCGCATTGACGATTTCATTGACTTGTACTGGCACCGCTCGTTGCAAAGCATCGCCTAATCCGAGACGCCCATAATCACCCTCACCCCACGTGAACAGGCCGCCGTCCTCGGTGACACAGGCAGAGTGGCGATGACCGCAATCGGCTTGGATGACGTGGCGACTACGGAGTGATTCGATCAATTGCGGCTGTTTCTGCGTCACCGAATCACCGTGACCCAATTTACCATAATCACCATCGCCCCAGCTCCACAATTCCCCATTGGCCCCAATTGCTAAGGAGTGGCCGTCGCTGCCTTTAGACGAACAGACGGAGGAGACTGGTGCTGAGAATGATATGTTCACTGGTCGTGAGGAGCTGGCCGAAATGCCGGTGCCCAGACGACCATATGAACCCTTGCCATTTGCGAGAACGGTTCCATTTGATTGAACGACAAATGTACAGTACTGACCGGCAGTAACATGCGATACTTTTCCAAATGACGTGACCAACTTGGGCTGAAGTAGCTTATCCTCAGTGATGAAATCAGTCAACTGTTGAGACGAGTTCGATCCCCAGCAATGAACTTGATCGCTACTATCGGGCCCCTTTGAGCCTGAATCGTTATTACACTCGTTAACACTCGTGTTGCCAATTGCGGAGAGGATGAGCAGGGCGACTTTGTCGGGTGGGACAGTGTGCAGCTCGTTAATTGCCACCTGTAGATCTTGGTAGACAAGGTCGAGTTGGGCGTGATTGGTACTTTTGATTGAGGTCCGAATTGTTTCGAGTGATGGGCTTAGTGTAGAACCAGAAATGGAAGTGCAGTTGAATAAACACGATGAAATGAATTGAAGCAAGTGGCGCAAGGTGCCACGCTGGACAGAAATTGATAGAAGCAGCTCCGCGGCACGTTGAGAGACGTCGCCAACGTTTGAAGTGACCCACCGATTGAGGAACTCCTCAGTTCGGGTCAAACACTCGCTCTGTAGTTGACTGCTCGAGGTAGATGGAGACAGCGAGAGTGGCGGTAGTGACAATAGTGTATCTCTGGCCGTTTCGAGCGTGTCACAAACCAGTGAAGTGTCAGTGGAATCGGCCGATTGTTTTAAGAGGCGAAAGGCAAGCTGCAGGCCGGTCTTGACGGCCAAAACCATCATCGCATTCTCGTTCTTTGCCGCCTTCATCCCCTTTTGATCAATCTGCACCGTTTTACGCTTGGCCAGTGCCATTGTCGATTTGCGCACCACATGTTCCGACGAATCGGCGGCGGCTTGGAGTACGCGAGCAATGGTCACTTGGCGTTTGTTCAGTATCGAACCAAAATCAGAATCGGCAACCGCACGCATCACCGCCTTTTGCTGCGCGTCTATTATGTCGCTTATGTGTTCGAGACATGTTTCGGGCGAGGGCGGCGCCGATTCAAGATCAGGCAGCCGAGCGGCGCCTAGACCCGTGGCGAGCGTTCCCGAGGTGACGTACTGGACCTCTTTGGTCTGTTGCAGTTTATTGAACAGTTTGATCGTGTCATCGCGATACACGGAGAAAATGGTGTCATCGTTCAGCCAGTCTAATCGCGGTTTTTGACTAACTATTAGTTTGAACCTAATAACAACAAAAATATTCTAGAATGAGTTGACCGCGCGCCTGAATTCAATCTTTCTAGGAATGTCGCCCGAACATGACGATCCATATGAGTACCAGAGCAGGATTGGGCGTTTTATGGTTCCTAATTGTAAAAAACGAATATTTGGAACGAACCACTCCACTAGAATTCGCTATTGCGTGCTTACCTTGG
>Ga0115105_11200176_pt1 | contig 13112 bp, 11 predicted proteins | sample CN18umnscriptome_FD_89648 | JGI IMG/M metagenome (GOLD analysis project Ga0115105, IMG submission 89648) | Marine eukaryotic communities from Pacific Ocean to study complex ecological interactions - CN13ID_155_C17_100m_0.8um Metatranscriptome... | ecosystem: Environmental > Aquatic > Marine >... | reverse complement strand
GGCCAACCGTCCTATCGGAGATGTCAACACTTTCCGTGCTGGCTATTATTCTCAGCATAGCATGGCGCGCTTCGATACTTATCAGAAAGGTGTATTCAAAAAGTCAGACGGGTTTCAGGCTTTATTTCCTGATAAACTTCCAACAAACCCTGATACAACTTTAGTGCAGCTAGCATATCTTCAGGGTCAACAATCCGTCATCAACCGTATGGTTTATCTATATGAGGATGACCAACCAGATGAGAATTAATTATGTGTATGCGCCCTAAGATTTCAACACCACCTCCACCTCCACCACCACCAGCCGCTCCACCACCCCCAGAGAAACCACCAGAAGCTCTTGAAGATGCTGTTGATTCTAATGCAACAGGACTCAAGAAGAAGAAGATGGGTGCTAAAGGCAGCCTTGGTCGTGGTAAGTCTGGCGTACAAACCAAAGGTTCAGCGTCAGGTGCTGGTCTGAAGATAGGTGGAGGCGTATAATGTGTTTAGCATTTGGAGCGGCAAAAAGAGCAGATAAAACAGGTTTAGGTATACTTGGTAGCCGCATAAAAGATACAGGAGCTGGACAAGCCTTAGATAAAATAGGCGATACGGGCGCAGCTAAAGCTGTTGAAAAAGCGAGCGACTCTGGTGTAGCTAAAGCAGGTAAAGCTGTTAAGAAAAATGCTAACCAAGCTCTACAAATAGCAAGAAAATATTAAGGATTAACCAATGGAATACGATCTAACTACGAGCATAGGCAAGACCTATGACAATATGACATCAGATCGTGATGCGTTCCTAACTAGAGCGAGACATTGTTCTGAGCTAACCATACCCACCCTCGTTCCCCCTGAGGGTTATACTGGTTCTAGCCACTACGATACTCCTTATCAGTCAGTCGGAGCTAGAGGTGTCAACAACTTGGCATCTAAGCTCCTGATGACTCTCCTCCCACCTAACGAACCATTCTTCCGTCTGACAATAGATGATTATGATTTAATAGAGTTAGGTGCTGAAGCGAGAGGTGCTGCTGAAGAAGCCCTTGCTAGAATAGAAAGAAGCGCAACACAAGAAATAGAATCAAGAGCTATTCGAGTTCCTGCCTTTGAAGCAATCAAGCAGTTAATCGTAGCGGGTAATGCCCTCGTACACTTACCGCCTAAAGGTGGTATGAAAGTGTTCCGTTTAGATCGTTATGTCGTACAACGTGACTCAATGGGTAACCTGTTAAAGATTATCACGAAGGAAACAATAGCCTATGATGCCCTACCTCCTGAGGTACAAGAAGCACTCTTAGAGAACCCTGTTTATCAGAACTCTACAAACAAGAAAGAGTGTGATTTATATACTTGTATCAAGAGAGAAGGTAAATCATTTAAGGTACACCAAGAAGTACATGACGTTGTGATACCAAAAACACAAGGCTCTTACTCTGAAGATAAACTTCCGTGGATGGCTTTGCGATTCATCGCTATTGACGGTGAAGATTATGGTAGATCATTTGTTGAAGAATACATTGGTGACATCAAATCATTAGAAGCCCTTACACGAGCTATCGTAGAAGGAAGTGCCGCAAGTGCGAAACTTCTCTTTATGGTTCGACCTAATGGCTCTACAAAGATACGCAACATAGCAGACTCACCTAACGGTGGTATCATCTCAGGTGATGCTAACGATGTGACAACACTGCAAGCACAGAAGTTTAATGACTTCCGAGTTGCACAAGAAACAATGAACACAATAGTCGAACGGCTTTCTTTTGCGTTCCTCCTTAACAGCTCAGTGCAACGTAATGCCGAGCGTGTTACAGCAGAAGAAGTACGGTTTATGGCACAAGAGTTAGAGACTGCCCTTGGTGGTATCTACTCCGTTCTCTCTCAAGAGTTTCAAGTACCTCTTGTTAATCTCTTACTACAGAAAATGCAGAAAGAGAAGAAGATGCCTAAGTTCCCTAAGGACACTCTCAAGCCTCAGATCGTTACAGGTCTGGAAGCATTGGGTCGTGGACAGGACTTGAATAAACTGTCGGCCTTCTTACAATACTTACAACCTTTAGGTGCTGAAGTTATAGCACAAGAGATGAACATAGATGATTACATCTCAAGGCTTGCCGCATCTATAGGTATAGATACACAAGGCCTTATTAAATCCCCAGAGCAGAAACAGCAAGAACAGATGATGATGCAGCAACAGCAAGAAGAAATGATGCAGCAACAGCAGATGATGTCTTTAGCTGAGAAAGCTACGCCAGCAATGGCGAAAGGTGCAGCAGAGGCTATGGCAAATGCTGAGCCTACTGAGGTAGAAATGGAGGAGTAATGTGTATGGGTGACTCTATAGAAATAGGCGGTGTTACGTACACTGCCCCTCCTAAAGAACAAGAACAAATCTTTCAGCCTAATCCTCATAAAGTTTATTATGGCGATGAAGCTGTAATGAAGGTACACAGCCGTGAAGGTCACACAACACCTACAATGAATTATATCATTCACCATGAAGGGTTTGTTGATGGTGACTATGACGACACCAAAGGTATAAAAACTAGAGGTGTAGGGCAGACAGGTGAATACATGAATATGACTTTTAAAGAATCATATTTTGCACATGAAGATAAAGCGGCAGCTATAATCCCCTCGTTCCATCAACAACATCCTTCTACTCAAAAGGCTTTAATGTCTTTAATCTACAGAGGTGACATGAAGAGTAGTCATCAGTGGGTTAAAGATTTTAATAATGGTGAGTATGAAAAGGCGGCTGTGGAGCTACTAGATCATAAAGAATATAAAGATTTAGTAGAGAAGGGAGAGCCTAGTGGTATTATTAAACGGTTAGAAGAAGCCTCAGAGCTTATTAGAAATACTAAAACCTAAAAACTAAAGAGACTATTATGAGTACAGAAAACTTGTCAACGTATGAAGACCAAGGTGAGAACCCTGAACACGCACAGGCGATGATTGAAAAAGGCGAACAGCTAGAAGCTAACAACAACCCCGAAGCTCTTGAGCGCCCTGATTGGTTACCGTCTAAATTTAAAGATGCCGAACAGATGGCAGAAGCGTATGCCCAACTTGAGAGTAAGATGGGATCAGGTGACACACAAAATACAGAAGAAGCTAAACAAGAACCAACACCCAATGCAGACGCAACCGAGGTTGAACAAGTATTGGATAATGTCGGAATCGACTTTAACTCTCTTCAACAAGAATACAACGAACAAGGAGGTCTTTCAGAGAACGCTTATGGCGCACTCGAAGAGAAAGGCTTCTCAAGAGATTTGGTAGATACATGGATTAGAGGTCAAGAGGCCACTAACTCTGAATACCAAAGTGCTGTTTACAACACTGTAGGCGGTGAAGAGTCTTATAAAGAAATGATTGGATGGGCTGCTGATAATCTCTCACAAGGAGAAATCAAAGCCTTCGATCGTGCTATAGACTCGGGAGACATAGATACTGTTAAGTTGGCAGTAGCAGGACTTCGTAATACATATCAAGCTGCTGAAGGCGTAGACCCTAACCTGATTGGTGGTCAGTCTACTAACTCAACAGGCGGTACTTATGAATCGTGGGCGCAAGTCACACAGGACATGAGGGATTCCCGATATGAAAGTGATCCAGCATACCGTCAACAGGTGCAGTCCAAACTTGGACGAAGCCAACTATAGTCTCTTTGGCCTCCTTCGGGAGGCTTTTTTAATTCCAAAAGTAACGACAACACGAACACTCATTACCTTTGACCCTTTGCGAAGGATAATCTCAGAGAACGGCTAAGTGTTAAGTGACTGAGTAGAATATCATTCATTTAAACATTTAACGAAAAGGTAAAATATTATGTCATGGTCAGGAAAAACAGACACTACTGGTGTATCTCGTAGTGGTCTAATAAAAGGTGGAACGGATAAGCGAGCCATCTTTCTTAAGCAATTTTCAGGTGAGGTTCTTACCTCGTTTGAAGAGAAAAACATTGCGATGCCTCTTAACAGAGTTCGCACAATTAAAAACGGTAAGAGCGCACAGTTCCCATCTATCGGAGTAATCAGTGCAGATTACCACGCAGCAGGTACAACCATTTATGGTGACTCTGTTGATCACGGTGAGATCACTGTAACTGTAGACGATCTCTTAGTGTCAAGTGCTTTCGTACCCCGAATAGACGAAGCAATGCAACACTATGAAGTTCGTTCAACTTACAGTAAAGAGATGGGTAATGCGTTAGCAAATGCTGCTGACAAAAACATCTTAGCTACAGTTTACAAAGCATCTAAAACTACTGCTGCTTCTCCTAATACAAAAGACCAAGCTGGTTACTGGGCTGCTGCTGACTTTAACGGCCTATCAGGTGATAATGATGGTAGCCCCACTACTGGCTCTTCTGGTGTGTCTGGTCAGATTGATATAGCTGCTGTAACATCAGCAACAGGCGGCCAAGGTTTAGTAGACGCAGTATTCAAAGGTCTTGAAGTATTTGATAGCCACAACATTGATGGCGAGAAATATCTTGTAGTTACCCCTGCTGCTTACTACTCATTGTTTGGTGCTAACTCTAACTACTTAACTAACACTGCAATGAACCAAGATGTTGGTGGTAATGGTAGTGTTGCTTTAGGTAATGCTCCAAGTATCGGTGGTGTTAAAGTGTTAATGTCTAACCACTTACCTACTCAAGATAACTCTATTACTAATAGTGTTAACGAGAACGCTAGTGCAACTGACTACGCACAGAACCTAGCTGATATGAAAGGTATGCTTTTCACTAAAGATGCCTGTGCAACAGTTAAGTTGCTTGATCTTGGTGTTGAGTCTGAGTACCAAATCGAGCGTCAAGGTACATTAATGGTTGCTAAGTATGCGATGGGTCATAACGTCCTTCGTGGTAAAGCTGCAATCGCTATTGCTGCAGGCTAGTCTAATTGAGAGCATCCCTTCGGGGGTGCTTCTCTCTTTATTTTTTCATTGAGGTAAATATGTCAACAACTCCAACAACTAAATTGGAAGCAGTCAACTCTATGCTTTCCACTATTGGTGAAGCACCAGTAAACAACCTTAGCTCAGGGTTGGTGGACGCTGAAACTGCTGAAACAATTCTCAATGAAGTTTCACGAGATGTTCAAGCATACGGCTGGAACTTTAACTCTGAGCCAGATTTCACATTCTCTGCTAACACTGACGGACACGTAGTATTACCAGTAGAGATCATTAGAGCAGACATAGCTAAATCAACAACTAAATTCAGAAGCTCTAAAACAGAATATGTACGACGTGGTAATAAGATGTATGATAAAATTAATCATACCTTTAACATCGGTAAAGAAGTAAAACTCGATGTCGTAACTCTATTACCTTTTGATCAATGCCCCGAAGTAGCAAGACGCTACATAGCTGTAAAAGCATCACGACTCTTTCAAGAGCGAGTAGTGGGTAGTGATACCTTGTCTGCAATGAATAGACAGGACGAACAAACAGCCTTATTTGCCCTCCGAGAGATGGAAGGGGATGATGGCGATTATAATATATTTGATGATTATAGCACCGCTAGTGTGCTTGACCGAAGTATCGCAACAAAGGTGATCTAAATGGCTCTCATTTCTAAAAGCATACCAAACCTGATTAACGGTGTTTCTCAGCAACCACCCGCATTACGTCTACCGACACAGGGTGAGGCACAGGAAAACGGTTTGTCAGATGTGGTCGATGGTTTGAAGAAGAGGCCACCTACAAAGTTTTTAAATAAGTTAGTTAAAGTAAAAGAAAGCCCAGACGCTAACGCTTGGACTGCTGGCTCTGCTTTAACTTCCAACAACACAGAAGCATTAAACGTAGCTGATTGCTACATCACTACATACAAACGTAGTCAAACAGAACAGTACACAGTTGTTATTGAACCAGCAGCTACTCCAGTAATCTATGTCTATGACATTAACGGTAACCTCAACTACCAATCAGGTAAAGCTAGCTGGGAAGCGGATGGTACGTGGTGTGTAGATAATACTGATAATACCTCTTATTTAGGGGATGCTACAACAACTAAAGAAGATTTAACAACTACCTCAATAGCTGATGCTACCTTTATTGTTAATAAGAAAAAGGTTGTTGGAAAGTCTACCCTCAAGTCTCCTTCAGAAACAGGTAATAAGGCTTTAGTATATTTAAAGTCAGTTAATTACGAAAGACAATATGAAGTAATAGTAGAATCTAAAGATAACACTGTTAAAGTGAAAGGTACGACAGCCTCTGATGAAGGAAATGCAACCCAAGATAATCACCAAAATTTACGAGTAAGCACGATTGTGGCTGATTTAAGAGGTCAGTTGGCAGCAGACTCTGCATCTATCGGAGTTGGGGCTGGGGCTATTGCATCTACCTTTAATCAAACTCACTCTACTACTTGGAACTATGTAAAAACTAAGGGTGTAGCTTTTAACTATTATGGCGGTGGTATGTTTTTTAATATGCCCGTTAGTCTGGGATCGGGAGGAATAAGTCTAGTTTACGATAGCAACCCCGATAATATTGTAGTTCTGGTTGGTGGTAATGTTATTCCTTATGCGGGTGCAACAGCACAAGCCGCTTGGGATGCTTCTGCAACAACCGACACCAAGTACGAAGACTTTAATCATGATGGTTGGCTTTACAACGATGTTTACCCTATTGCTGCTAACACTGGTGGTATACGTGATAACATTATACTTCCTCATACAGCTTTAACTAGAACATCCTCTCCGAACTCTTTGGGTGGTGACGTAAGTCGAGGTAGATGTACTATTTACTCTGGTGCTAGTGCTACCGCTAATTTTATTATGACTCCTTACCTTGCAGAAAAACTTCCTTATTTTGTTATCACCTGTCCAGATGCAGGTAATATCAAAGATTTTAATATATCTGCTTCGGATGATGATGGTGGTACAAACTTAAGAGTATTCAAAGATTCTGCTAAATCTTTTACGGACTTACCTAATCAATGTGAAGATGGTTTTAGAATACAAGTAGCTGGAGATAACAACAAAAAAGAAGATAATTTTTATGTTGTGTTCTCAGGTTCAGGAGGCTCAGGCACTTGGAAAGAAACTGTAGCTTCAAACTTATTTAATGATTTTGATTTAGCTACCATGCCCCACACTTTAAAACAGCAAGTAGGTGGCAATGGTAAGTTATACTTCTCGTTTACACAGGGGCAAGACAATTCAATAGATACTGACGGTAATTATGATCCACAAGCTTGGAGAAGCCGTAAAGCGGGAGATGAATCTACCAACCCCTTTCCTAGTTTTGTAGGAAACACTATAAACGACATATTCTTCCACCGAAACCGCTTAGGTATCATCTCAGGTGAGAATGTTATCTTTAGTGAAACATCTAACTTCTTCAACTTCTTTAGAACTACTGTGCGAGGTTTACTCGACAGTGACCCTATAGACGTTGCAGTAAGCCAGAACGAAGTATCAGAGTTAAAAGCAGCACTGCCTATACAGGACAGCTTGCTCCTCTTCTCTGAGCTTAACCAGTTTACTCTGTCGGCTTCACAACTCCTTACACCCGCAGAGGTGACTATAGATCAGTCAACGAAGTTTGAGTGTGATCTAAGCACATCTCCAGTTGGTGCAGGTAATAGTGTGTTCTTTAATACTGTAGGTGGTAACTACTCTGGTGTCAGGGAATACTACACAGACGGTGAAACAGAGATTAAAGACGCAACCCTAATCACCTCACACGTCCCTGAGTACCTCTCAGGCAACGTCAGGAGTATGGCAGCATCTACTAACGAGGATATGCTAATATGCCTCACAAGCTCTGTGAAGAGCGAGGCGTATGTCTATAAGTGGTATAACTCCAACAATGAAAGGCTACAAAGTTCATGGTCTAAGTGGACGTTTGATAAGAATGTTGCTGATATAACATTTAACAACTCTGACTTATATATAACCTTTGAAGATGGTAGTTACGAGAAGCTGAATCTTCGGACTGCTACACAGGATATTACTTTTTCTAACCAAGGTGTTGCAGAAGTAATTACAGGGTTATCAGGCTACGGTGATAACACTTCTATAAATTCTTTAGCTATGGTTGATGGTACGCTATGTGCCCTGACTGTTAATTATGCTTCCAATAAAGTAGAGTTTTTAACAACCCTCGATGGCCTTGATAAGTTAGTTGTAAATGGTAAAGATTTACTTGTTACTGACGCTACTCTAGTTTTAGGTACTGCTGGTTACGGCTGGAAGACTTATACTTGGAATAATGTAACTAGCTTAGCAGGAGCTGCATTCTTTACAGACCTCGCATCACCAGCCAGTGTTTCAATATTTGCACACTTTACTACAGGTGTTCTATTTGAGGCAAAGGCACATGATGTACTATTAGATCATAGAGTTAAAGTACAGGCCAGCACTTCTGCTGCTGCTGCGTATACTTCGACTAACTTTGATGATGCAGCTACGCTTTACGGTTGGGGAAACAACACTCAGTTCATCACTTATAAAGGTGAGATACTAGGAACTGGAGCAACCCAAACTAAAGATAAAGTTATAGCTGCTATTAATAATCAAAGCCACATAGAAAACAACGTAACCGTTGGTAGCTATGTCTACGCTGGCGAACCCTATACATTTACGTATCAGCTATCTGAGCAAGTGTTTACACCCGCTCAGGGTGACTCTACTAAATTAGCTAGATTCCAGTTAAGGAATATGTCCTTTAACTTTAACGATACAGGTACGTTCAATGTAGCTGTAGATTCAACAGGAAGAAACATAGTTAACCATAAGTTCACTGGCCGCTTGCTAGGACAGGCAGATAACCTGCTAGGCTATTCGGCAGTCGTTACTGATGACTCTTTTAAAGTAGGCGTACAATCACAAGCTAATGAAACAGCAATAACTATAACTAATGACACCCACCTACCCTGTGTGTTCCAAAGCGCAGAGTATGAAGGATGGGTAACACTAAGAAACCAGAGACTCTAATATGACACACCATTACAGACCCGCACGATTTGAAGATTGCCGTGAGATGTACCCTTTTATGCGTGAACAAGATGCTAATGAGGTTATGTATAGCAACGGTTTAGAACCTTTAAGGGCTTTACAGGAAAGTTTTAAACACTCCTGTGAGTGTAACTCTATCATCCATGAGGATGGTAGTGTTGTGGGTATGTTTGGTGTGGCAGATGCAGGAGCTTTTGCAAGTCCTTGGTTACTAGGAACAGACAAGATCATTGATACACGTAAGGAGTTTATCCCTCAGGCGATTGAATGGGTAAATCGTATGAGTGATAAGTATCCTTTGATGTTTAACTTTGTACATGAAGATAATACAGTGTCGATACGATGGCTCAAGTCGCTAGGATTTGAGTTTATAAAATTAGATAAAGAATACGGAGTAGGGAAACAACCCTTCTACCAGTTTGTGAGGATTCAAAAAAATGTGTGATCCCTTTATAATAGGCGGTGCTGTTGGTGGGCTACAAACCATTAACTCTATGCAGATGGCAGCCGACCAGCACGATGCACAAGTCGGTGCTTACATGGCTAACATAGACGCTAGTCAGCAAGCAAAGATAGAAGCAGACCGACAGATAAACCTCAACGAAGCACAGGCTCAAGAGAAAGCTGCACAAGAGAAGATTGCAAACGATCTACAAGCTAGGCAGTTAGTATCACGAGGTAAGATAGCGCAGGCTGAGTCTGGTGCAATACAGAATACTAACGTGCTACTTAACGACATGGTAAGGCAAGGTCTTGTTGCTAACAACATGATCTCAGCTAACTACGCTCGTGAAGATGCACAACGGTTTGAAAGCCGTACACAACAACGCTTTAATTATCAATCAAGAATTAACCAAGTTGCTAGACCTGATTGGGATAGCGGCCAAGTTCTTATGGGCAGTTTATTATCAGGCGCACAGGCTGGTCTTATGGCAGGTATGGGTGCATCAGCAATGGGCATAGGCTCAGCAGCAGCAGGAACGCCAGCCGCATTTGCAGGTTCTAACGGTATGCAATCAGCAGTGGCCAACCCTATAACTGGTAAAGTTCCGCAAATGTCATTAGCTCCCACAAATTCATTCTTCATAAATTAATAGGATCGGCAAATGGCTAAAAATAAATCAGTATATGAAATCATGGGAAGTGCGGACGACATCATACGTTCCGATGATTACCAAGTTCATGCTAGAGCTAATCCTCAAGATCACTATGTGACCCCTAAGAGTGCATCAACTCGTCTAGCAGAGGACAAAGGTTATAAACAACGACAGCTCAATGCAGCTATTCTAGGCTCTGTCGGCCAGCTTATGCAACAAGCAGGACAGTTGAAGGATGCTATAGATAAACCTCAGATAGAGATGGACACCTACAACCTTGACCAGCAAGCATCTAAAGATACAAACGCATGGGAAACGTGGAAGGTTCAAAACCAATCTACTTATGAAGCTATGTCTCCTGACGAGCGCAACGCTAGACGTTCACAAGCCTACGCTGGTTCTAACGAGCTTGCAGCTACAATGCACAAAGATGTCCAGTTAAAATGGGGCAGTGTGTTTAGTAAGATGTCTGAAAAAGAAACACTTGGTAACATTCCTAAAGATTTCCAAAGATTAATCACACTTAAAACCAACAACATCTTTGAAGAGTTTGCTGCTCTTACTGTAGGTGATGACGGTAATCCTATCACTCAAGAAGATTGGAACAACAAACTGAATGCACGTTTGTTAAACTTTCAAGCTAACCACAAGATACCTATGAAGGATATAAACAAGTGGATAGGTGAGTCAGCTATTAACAGCCTTAACAGTGATGATGAAAGGTGGTTTAACTACGCAGAGAGTAGGCAGATGTTTAACACTGCTGAGTTTATCAATGACGGTGTAACAGCTAGAAAGCAAACTGCTTTAGATGCTTACAGGAAAAGGTTAATTGAAAGAGGTGAAGAAGCTCAGATAACAGCTATTGGAAATGCAATGGCTAACGGTGATCAAGACGCTGTTAACGCAATTACACAGCTACAAGGTTTTAATAATTCTGAAATAACTAAGAAAGCTGAAGAACTTGCTGTTCAACAAATGGCAGAAAAGGAAACCGAACTTCTTCAAGTTATGTTAACAGACCCTTCACCAGAAAACATCCAAGAATACCAAGAGGTAGTTCACCAACATATTATAAATGCCACTAAAAATAAATTAACTGTAGACACGCACAAAAGGTCTATAGATGTTGCTCATACATATATAGGTACAGGACGGGGTGGAGATGAAACTACCTTTAAAACTGGCCTTGCAACGTGGAGAGCTTACTATCAAGTATCGCCCGCAAAAGCCAAAGAAATAGCTGGAGATGCTCACAAAGATTACCTTGCCTTTGACATCCTTGACAGAACTTTTGGAACATCAGAAGCACATCAAATTTTACTAAATGGAAAACGCTCTATCGGTGAAAAGAATAAGTTTGGCCAAGATGATTTCAACACCGAAGATGATTGGTTTTTTAGTAAGGAATGGAACGGTGATGCTGATTACTTTGCTGCTGATCTTGGTAATCTTTTGCAATCATATGGTATGTTACCAGTGAATGCTAAAGCAAAAGCTATGGAAGCTCGTAATGAAAGATTTCCTATCATTAGAGCTGATAAATATACAAGCGATGGTTTCTGGACAGATTATACTTTTAGGATTGATGCGGACTCAATAGACTTTGCTCTCAGTGATCCTGACTTCCTAGCCCGTCACCAGATAAATGACAACGGTGCAATATTTAAGACTAAACTGCTACAAGACACTATCCCTCGGTTTTTGTCTGACACAAAACAAACACTAACAGGTGAGTTTGAAGGTGAAAATCTGACACTAAAAGCACACCCTACAATGGGTGATGGCTTCTATTATGTAGCTGACTCAACTGGTTACACTAGGCCGTTTATGCGTACAGACCCTGATGGTAATGTAACAACAGGTGAGCTGGTGGTTAGTGTAGATGATCTAGCTTATAAACAATTTGAATATGCGGCTCAGTACAGACATGACTCTCAACCTATTAACCAACGTCTAAAAGAATTAAATCAGATATTGGACAGGTATGAAACAAACAACCAACAACCGACAGCAGGTGTAGGTTTTGGGTTTGTTAAAGCTATAAACAAATTTAACATGAAGGCTATAAATCAAGCCTATGCAGAAAGAGAAAAACTTTTGGGTTACAAAGCTGAAGGTTTAACCTTGGAAGAAGGTTTGGTTAGAGATTATAAATTAACTTTAGACCCTAATTCACCCATAGGAAAATACACCCTAAATAAAGATTAAGGAGGCTTACATGGCAGAAGATAAACCTTTTGCAAAGCCATCGCCAATACAAAGTGGCTATTCGACACCGTTTAACGCCCCACAGCCTGAAAAAACAGATTGGCGGGATAAGTTTAACGCTGCTAGAGAACTCACTTGGGTGAATAAGCTCTACAAAAACTCTGATTACGCTAATGATTTTACTAGCGAGCAGGGTTTTGCTGTTGATGAGGATCAATTTAGAACTATCACAAATAGTTATGATCAAGTATGGGCTGATGATATTTTAGAGTCACGCAGTCAAAAAGAGTATGATTTTAAAATAGATAGAGCTAACCGAGCTAAAGAAAACTATGAAGTTTTAGGTAACATGGGTTTTGGCTCTATCACAGCTTTGCTATCAGCAGGTATTTCTGATCCTGCCTATTACCCTCTATTTTTCATGCCTTACGCTAGACTTACAGCAGGTGCTAAACAAGTAACAGGTGCTGCTCGTATAGGTAAGTACATGAAGACAGGCGCTCTTATAGGTGCTGGTGAAGGTACACTTGTGGGTGCTGCTGACTATATGCTACGTCCAGATGCACAGCTAATAGATTTATTCTACGGTGCTGCACTAGGCTCAGCCTTTGGTGGCGGCATGGGTGCTGTGTCTGCACGTTTAATGCGTGATGTTGATACAGAACACTTTGTCAAGCAGCAGCTAAAGCTTACAGAAGAAGCAGAAGCAGCTCTTGCTGAACATACAGCTAAGATGAAACTTAAGCGTACAATAGATGCTACAGCAGGTGACGCAGCCCCTAAGAAAGCTCCAGTACAAGCTGTTAATTCTACAGTTGTTAAAAACAAAGCAGGTGATT
>Ga0115105_10822080_pt1 | contig 13280 bp, 1 predicted proteins | sample CN18umnscriptome_FD_89648 | JGI IMG/M metagenome (GOLD analysis project Ga0115105, IMG submission 89648) | Marine eukaryotic communities from Pacific Ocean to study complex ecological interactions - CN13ID_155_C17_100m_0.8um Metatranscriptome... | ecosystem: Environmental > Aquatic > Marine >... | reverse complement strand
CCGGATTTCAGGTCAATGGCAACAACGAATGAAGTGGATCGAACGGGATAAGCGAAAGTTGGACATAAGTAGAGGCCCTTGTTGTTCTTCTTCTTTGCTTCAGTTGGCTTGAAATGAATCGTTGGAATTGGAATCGCCAGTTTCATTGGATCTGCCTCGACCAAGCACGCATTCTTACGATCCCAACCGGCTCCCTCCAAGAAGAATCCCTTGACATAGACGCCATCGGGTGGTGCATTAACAATGTTCTTGTCATCCACCGTGAACACGTTGAACTCCCACGACAACGAGTCAACTGGCACCGCATTTTGTCGCGCTGATGCTTGGAGGACAGCTGTTAAAAAGCCAGTGGGAAAAGTAAAGCCAGACAGCCAAAATATATGTGGCGGATGAGCAGTTTCGGCCCAATTGGCGAATTGAGCAACACGCTGGATCAGATCACGTGTCCATGAAGCCAGTGGCTTCAACGATGAGTACGCCTTCTCCCATAGGGGTGGGACACGAGCTTCAAAGATACAAGTGAACGCCTCCTCCAAGTCACTGCTCATGACGACGAGACCCTGGATGGCTTTATTCAAATCAGTGAGTGAATTGCGCATCGCAACAAGCAGCTGATTGTAACGTTGGATCTCTTGCAACAACACAACATTGAGCGGTGATGGATCCTAGCGAATAATACGCGCCGTTGTCTCATAGTCAATTGTCTCGGGCACTGAAGCCAATACATTGCTGGCGAGTTCCATTACCTTCTCTTCACGCGTTTGCCCACCGCCACCACTTGATACTTTCGGTTGTAGTGAAAGTAGAGTTTCAAACAGAGTTCGCGTTTCCGTAATTTGTGAGGCAATATCGGCATTTGGATGTTGACCAAATGCCTCGGGATGATCCGTTGCTGGCAACATATTAATGTACTCAATGTATGTTGTCAATGGGCCGTCCTTTGGAATGTAGTACGTATCGAGAGTTGACAACTTGAAGTACTCGCCCTCGATGGCCTCATCAGTAAAGTAATCGTAAATGTACGATTGCATCAAACGCCGATCCCAATCATCGGTCACATGGCCACCATAGTTGACATCGGCAATCAAATATTTCAATGCGTCCCACGGTGTTTCAGTATACTCGTCCAAGTACAATGACAATAAATTTTCGGACACTTCGAAATCGGAATCGTTGAACCCATAGACAATGTTCCAACCGAGCATCATAAACTTTTTACGCTCCAACAGCACTGAATGGAAGAAGCACAACGAAAAGAGCAGCTTCTTGTACTTTGACTTTTGCGCACATCGATTGAATTGAGATTCGGTGATGTTCTGATAAAGTCGTTTCATGTTCGCCTTGAGACCTTTTGGCGGTTCGGTTGTCATTTTGATGCCGGATTGAAGGATACTGATGGGGAAGTCCTTGTTTGGCGAGGATGATAGCCACAAACGGAAATCGGGATGTGGTGTGCCGTCGATGATCTGTTCAACAATTTTGTCCAATCCGGGCATCCAACTCAGCGACAAGTGACAATTGGCCAAAAATACCCAGTTACCTTCTTTGACACCCTCCTTGATCATACGTGTTGCAATCGGGGCTTGACCTTGACCCAATGATAACGCATGGAAACGTTGTGCCATTCCACACTGCTCCGACAATGTCAATAATGCGCCCGTTGGATCGACGCCAGGCGACAGGACAAACACTAATGGCGTTTTTGCCGTTGAATCATCAACAACGGCGCGCATTTCGAGCACGGGTGGCTCGACGAACTTGGCGCCGAGATTGTTGATGATGAAGGTGGTGGCGCAGAAACTGACGCGATCGGGGCGTAATGATCGGACGACAATCATACGCTGGAGCTCATTACACTGCGAATCCCACTCACCAGGCAAATCCTGACTTTCGGGCTGGGCCGAAATGTACCATTTCTGCCATTCCCGCGGGAATTGCTCAAAACTGGACATGATACCATGGAAATTAGTCAACTTATCCAACTCAGTAATATTATCCCACGCCTGATCAGGTAGCCACGATGTACATGGGTTGTCCATTTGACCCTCCTTGTCCAAGACAATGCCACCGCGAAGGAAGAAGTTGTACTCATCCAAATTCAGTTTATTCGCCGCTTCTAATATCTTGGCGCACATTTGAAATGAAAACAACATTTTGTGTTTTTCAAATAGACCGCGACATGTGTAGCGGTAAACGGCGTATGTATGATACTCGTTCAAACTAATCAGTCGATGGGCGAGTTTAGGGGCTTTGGTTGACTTGTCAATTGACATGTTGAACAGGTCAATGTATGCATCGAGCGAGAACTGATACATTGGGTCGATTTGGGACATATCATTCAATACGAAGAACAAAATCGAGGCACGCTGAGCACAGGGACGGTAGCCTTCACGGGCGGCATCAATTTTTGCCTCAGTCTCTTCGGAAATGGCCAATTGCTGGGTGACTTCGTTTGAGGTTACTTTGGACACTTGCAAGGTGTCAACAAGGACAACATCGTCAAGCAGTGAGCCCTGAGACTCGTTCAACAAACGCAAAATCTCGTCCTCGAGCTCTTGCAGTTTTGCCTTGCCCTTTGCAATGTTAATCACCAGCGTGTCCTTTTGCTCTTCCAGCTCAGGTCGCTCCTTGCGTACCACCGCACCAAGCAGCTGTGCCTCGAGACCTTGTTCCTTTACCGCAAAATTGATAATTGACACTTTAGTTGAGATCTCAGGCGGATAGTGGGGATTCGACATTTTGGTGGTAATGTAAAAACGAAAGTCCGGATTCCATTCAATCTCCTTGTCGCCCAGGCGCAGCAAGAGACGACCCCCGACCTTGGTGTATGCCTTGTTCAGCACCGGTTGCAGTGACGGGTCAAGACTCTCTTGGATATTCTGCAAGAGAACTGGCGATCCAAATTGAATTGCATTTTCAAGTGTTCGCAAGAAGTCATGCTGTTGGAGATCGATTATTTTCAAGCCACGCGGGGTCTCCGTGTTTTTGATCCATTTGATTGCTTGTCCCTGTGGGTCCACCATCAGTGGCCAACGCTTGCCCTTAGTTACAATGACGCCATTTTCGGTTGAAAACGCATCTGCCGGCAATCCATTAATGTTCCACTCTCTTACCGCTGTAGGTTTCGACAGGAAATTAGAGAAACTGAACTTGGGCGTACAGGGCACCTCGAGCTCGTGAATGGTCGGAATCCAAATGTCGGCGACCATTTCGTTGCGATAATTGGTCAGGAAAGGCCCCATGTACGACATGAACGCGGCGGCAATCAGACAATCACCGGTCAAGTAGCCCATTGACTCCTCCAAATTCGACGCTGTAATCTCCCAACGCACTTTTTCACCGGCCAAACCACTGATTAGTTTCTCGGCACGGTCGAGTTTCACCGCCGTTTCTTCAGCTTCTTGCTGTAATTTAGCCTTTTGAGCGAGACGATCCTCGTATTGACTCTGGAGATTCTGCATTAACTCCTCCACCTTGGCTAGTTTGTCCTGTGCCACCTTGAGTGTTGCCTGTTTCTCTTGAAGTAATGCCTCTGCCTCGTTAAGTCGTCGACGTTTTGGTTCGACAACGCGGAAAATGCGTCCATAAACCTCCATTGCACGAACCCACATACACAGCGATCGTGCGGCGGATGAGACTTTACCAATGATGTCCGGTTGGAACTCGGCATTGGCGCAGTAACCGGCGATCTTTTTCAATGTTCGATCTGACATGTTATCCTTGTCAAACTGTTTTAACTGATCAATGAAATTCGTATTGCCAAGCTGTCGTTTCGCCTCTTGCCACGTTGGATCCTGCCCGCGCAGAATCATCACTGCTTGGAGGACAGTCTCGACTAATGGCGGTGGTTTCGAAAAGGACTTAATCTCGGTAATATCCTTCTTGTTCAACGATTCAAGCGCTTCCATGGCGGCCTCTAGAGCCGGCACGGCCTCGTCCAAATCGCGTTGTGCATTGTCGGCAATGGCCTTGCATTTCAACTCCTCCTGCGATATTTTCTCACTTGTTGCCGCAACTTGCTTTTGTTGCTCGTCAGCCGATTTTTTCTGTTGAACTAGCGTTACCAGATACTCGTCACACTGCTTCTGGAAGGCGGCGACTTTGATTTTCGAGTCTTCCAGCTCCACCGACATTTTTTCCACTTTCTCACGTGTATCGTCAATTTTGAACAGACCATTGCGCAGTTTGTTTACCTGATCGCCGATCTCTTTGCGTTTGTCATTCAGCAGTACCTTGTATCCGGCCACCAGCTCCAAGTAATTGGTCGGTGTGACGTAGTTGTGACGCTTTAACTCCTCCAACATCTTCTTTGAGAATTGCGCCACCGATCGATGCATTGTCATGAAAATGGTGGCAATTGACCCACGTGTCTTATCGTCTCCCAGGTCAACACCCTCCAAGTATCGATCCGCCACCTCCAACAGGGCGTCCTTGGGCCACTCTTGGAACCAATCAATCGTGGAACAATTGACAAAGGCCGGATATTGACGGATGCGATTGCGGAAGGCGTCGCCAATGGGACTCATGCATAGTACAACGTGAAGATTATTGCGGACGCGTTCAATCAACAGACGAAACAATTCTTGCGGCGTTTCGGGGATGCCCTCTTTGCGCGCTACCTCGCCCAAGGCACCCTTGATCTCCTCAAACTCCTCGGGCTTGTATAAGTTTGGCACTTGGCCCGACGAGAGGATGTTGTTGACGTCCTCAAGGAAGCTTTCTTCGACTACTTGATTGTCGGTGAAGAGAAACGTGGTGGGCTTGTTGTCAACACCGGCCAAATAGTAAAGACGGCGTAAATCATCGCGGAATTCGTTGATTCGATACGTTTTCGTCACCTCGATTTGAAAGACCTTGTATTCACAAATGTAACTGGCCAGTCGCGCCAACGATTGACGTCCGGAACCGCCAATGCCAATCAGGAACATATTACCACGTGGTTTTCTTATTACGCGAATAATGCGACAGACATGCTCGATTGCATCGCGAAACAGAACAATGTCCATTGAGACAACGCCCGGCGTCATATTGTAATCCTCGAGCTGCTCCTCCATGAAACTCTTCAAAACAGGCACGTCGACATAGTCCTCGTAGATGCCGTTCGGGTTCATGAAGTCGCAGAAGATTGGCACCACTTTGTTGGGGCACATTGCGTGAAAGGTTTGATCAAACAATGAGCCGAGTTTATCGTTGACGATATTTTGAAAGGATTCATAGTCATTGGCGTCAATGAATCGATCCGAGAAAACGCGAAAGACCTCGTGGATCCACAGGCGTAAAATGGCGCCGCTCGTATCATGATAGTCCTTGTTGGCTCGCAATAAACCTTGGAACACCTTTGAAATGTCGCGTAAATTGAAGAGATAGTGAATCTTTGCTGGCGTCGGCAGGAAACGCTCCGATACCGCATTGTACACTTCAACAGTGGCTCGAGTCAGTAGTGAGCCAATTGGCTTGATCTCCTCGTCAAAATCCTGCAATTTTTGATTGATCATCGTGCCAAAAATGCGATTGATCTGGGTCTCGGACGGGAAGGTCATATTGACCAAGTTGAATCGCGATTGGAATCGCGGCGAAATCTCCGTTCGCCCACCACCGGGCGGTCCCATTGCCGCCAGGAGAAACATGTCACGAACTTCGCGCGTTGTCTGCTTTTCACGATCATACCAAAAACCATAGTCCATCCACTGACGCAGCAATTCGAGCGGTGGCTGCGAGCCAAAAGTGTCTTTGGCGGGCATGTTCAAATCGTCCAAGTACGTGATCATTTTCTTGCCGCCAACGGGCACATAGACACCCTTAGTCCGCTTCTCAACATTGCCCTCGACAATTTCCTGGACATTGTTTGACGTTGTCTGTGCCGACATGTTGATCGTAAGTGTACTAAACTCGTCAAGCGAGGCCAGTACACCCTCGGCAACACTTGTTTTACCCGTACCGACCGGACCCGTCAACAGAATGGGCAGTTTGTTCTTTAAAATTGCCGAAACAATCGTATCGTAGCGAATGGTGTCGACAGTGGGGACGATGATTTTGTAGAAAGGGGCATTGGGTGGATAGCGCCAGCTCTTTTCAAGTCGATCCTCGAAATTAACCCACGTGCCCTGTTTGACATCGACAAAGTACTCGTAAATTGAGTCCTTATTCGGGAAGCTGCCCTCTTGCTCGCGGAGATATGTGTCAAGAGCCTTTCGTCCTGGCTCGTCAACTGAAGCGCCAATCGACCAGATGAGCGAGAACATAAACCAAAGGTTGACCATGTTGGCGTCGGGAACAGCACCATCGACGCCATTCTCGCTAGTGCCAAATGTGTCAAACAATCGCGCCAATGATTGAATGCCATTCACTTCATTGATTGCGACCAATTCAGTACAGTTTTGCCGTTTGAACTCGAGAAAGTTTGCCAAATGCTTGACAATCAGCTCATTGAGCATGGTCGCCAGTGGCTTTGGTTTCTTGGCCAACCATGACTTGATGAACGGATCATATCCCAGATCGCGATAGTCAAAGTAAACCATACCGCAGCGTGAAACCGTGGCTGGAGAGGCGACACTTAAATCTGCAACTTCGAACAGGAGCGACACTTGTTCCGGCATTGAAATACGCTCACCATTAATCAACGTCAACACCTTATTATCGTCCATTACTGAGTTCATCGACTCAATCCACAATGTATCAACTGGTCCGTCGAAAATGAGCCATTTCTCATCTGGCTTCTCATCCGAACATGTCTGCCTCATCAATGCCGACAACACACCATCGGTCCACTCATTCGTCGCCAAATTAAACTCGCCATAGAGCTCACCGAGTGAGAGTGACTTTGGATTGATGGGAAAATCGCGGATAATATTGTAGCCGGCCTCGCCCAATTTCTTCATTTGACTCAGTGCCGCCTGGAGCGTTTTCCATGTGACCGTTTTGCCGACGTTGGTGTTGCCGACGATCATGGTCGAGTGACGCGAGTTTTTCGTCTCGTACAGTTGAATGACTTTGAGCACGGCATTCTCAGTGACTTGGTAGTTTGCCGCTTTCAACTGGTTCTTGATCTCGTCCTTGAACTTACCATAGTCAAGTGTTGGCAAGTCAACGCCGGGGAACAAGTCAGTTGTGATTGCATTGAACAGTGGCAAGTCAACCGCTGTCAATTTGGCCACGTTCATATCGCGCATAGCCAGTAGTAAAACTTCGTCATCAGACATGGATGGAGTCAACCGCTTCTTTTTACCCGCATATCGCAACAAAGCCGCCATTGATCGCAAGCCAAAGTCATAGTGATCCTGTTTCGACAGTTGCTTGATGGCGAGCGAGTAGAGCACATCAACCTTTTTCGCCAGACCCCGCGCATTGTCGAAGCCCTCACCAGTCAACATGATCTCAGCGATTAGACACGTATCGGGCACCACCATCGAGATGGGTCTAAACATTGACTTCAAGTTGTCCGGTAGCTCAGTTCGTCCAGCGTAACCGGGGTTCATTGTAATGAAAATACCACAGCTCCAGATCAAATTGATTTCGCGACCTTCGAACACAAATCGTTTTTGATTGGCCGACAGGGCCGATAGGATGGACAGGATTTGTTGGGCAACGACAGAGAGTACCTCAATGTTGATGCGGTTGAACTCGTCGAAACAGCCCCATGCGCCCGTTTGCGCCAGACCCGAATACATGCGTCCCATTGATTTGAAGTCAAGACCCTCAGAACAATTGATGACAATCACATACATACCGAGTGCCTTGCCCAAATCCTTGGTTGTTTCGGTTTTACCCGTACCAGCCGGTCCTTTTGGCGATCCACCCCGATGCAAGTGCAATGCCGTTGTCAGTGTAATATAGCAACGATCAGTCAGGGGTGTGATGGCGAGACGGCCACTGTTGCCAAGGTATTCATAGCCGTACTGAAAGTGTGTATTTGTCTGTCGCACCACGCAATCGTCAATAGCTCGATCCCAGTAAAGACGGAGCTGTTGAAGCCACGAAAATGAGGTGACGTCGAACTCGGCCTTTTTAATCAACAAATCAATCACATCACGGCCATGAACTTCAATGGTGACCAAGGCGACAATCTTGGCACGTTGATTGCGCGACAATTGACCACGGACGGATTCAATGTACTTCTTCAAGAACGAAATCTGCTTTTTCTTCATCGTTTTCATTGGTTTCTTGTCACCACCCCGATCCTTGGCCTGTTGCAGGGCTTTCTCAATTGAAGTGGTCCATTGAATTTGTGACACCGTAATGGTCATCTGTCCGGGCCACTCTTTTACCCATTTTTCACGTTTCGAGATGAGTTTTTTCAACGATGTCTTGCAATGTTTCAAGATCTCTTTCAGCGTCCATCGCATCGTGCGCTCAACATCACATAGCCAAGCCTCAACAGGTCCCTCAAGCAGGACCGGATTGCCAAATTGAACATACTCACCTTCCGACGACTCCATGCCGAGTGCTTCGAGACGGCCCGGTCCATTTGGTTTCATGTTGAGCGCTTTTATATTGTCAAAGCACTTATTCAAATGCGACTGGACGGCGGGTGGGTTCTTTGACTGGCCCAGGATCTCGAGTAAGTCGTCATTGGACAGGAAGTAGAAACGTGGGAAAATTTGTCGCTTCGTTTCCAGATACATGTCAAGACTCTTCTGAATTTCTTCCAACTTCGTATTCATCTCGTTCAACATGTCAAGCAAACCATCGGCATGTGTGCCACGTTTCGCATTTGGATCCGCATTCAACGCCGTCATAATCTGTTTCCACTGACCATTGATCACATCAAAGTCGGCGCTTTCACGTGGAAGCTGCTTGCGAATATCTTCGCCCAAGAAAATATTCTCCAAGTACATCCATTGGCGTTGCACTTGAAGTATCATTTCAATAGTTTCCATGATTAGTGACAATGCACGCTCCCAAAAGTCAACAGTTGTTTCAAAAGCCTTCACGTATCGCGATGCCTTCATTGTCGCCATTGTCACCTGATTATCCTCCAACTGCGTGAAAATATCGTCACAGGCCTTGAGAATGAAATGACCACGGTCTTTATAGGCGCCCACTTCAAGCGTAACCTCGGACCAAGTCACCTCCATTGCTTGTAGGGCCTCTTCAATTGCCAATTCCTTCGACGCCGCACCCGATATTTCGGCCACTTTTTCGGCGTGCTCTTCGAGTTTGAGTTCAATTATCTTTTCAAGGGTGAAGTCGTCTGTCTCGTGTTCAAATGGAGTGCCCACTTCCTCTTTAATATCGAACCAATGACGATCGCGCATTGCCGGATTCTTCAAATCGGTAATCAATGGCATTGTACGCTGAAATTGTTGAATGTCGTCCTTGCATGATTTGACAATTAACCACGATGTCTTGTCCTTTGCCTCGCGTGCACGTTTCGACAATGTTTTGAAACAGCCTTGAGCGGTCATTTCCATGTCATCGGTAACAATATCACCGAAAACAGTAACCTTCCAACCATTCCACAGGTTATGCCACTCCATTGCTACATCCCAGATTGACTTCAACAAGTCCAAATCCTCTTCCAATTCGCCCAGCTCCTTATTGTTGGTCTGGTCAATTTTGAAGATGTGCAAGCCGCGACGCAGCTGCTCCTCCTTCTTGCGCAGGTCTCCACATTCGACACGGAACTCGTCGACCTTGGCCAACGCATCGGCCGGGGCAAATGTATTGGTGAAGGGTCCCTCGCGGGCGAACGTGTCACGCACATTGCCAACAGACTTTTTGAATTCGTCGGCATTGGCGAGTAGATTTGATTTGAACTTGTCTTTTGACTTTTTGATCATTGCATCGGCCTCGGCAATGGCGCCCTGGTAAGTGAGCCACTGTCCTTGGAGACCCTCCAGCTGGACGTAAATCTCCTCCTTAACCGGCACCTCGTACTTGTCCAAAATGGCAAATTTCTCGCGAATTGCGGGCAGCTGTTTATGGGTGTCGCCGGCAGAACTGTTGAGCTTCTCCCACAGCTCAATGCGATCAGTGAGTTCTTCGAGGTTTTCTGGTGGCTTTACCACTTCGGCGGCGCTGACAGACATGTACTCCAGTGTCTCCTTTAGTTTGCTGGATGCCATCTCGAGAAGTAGCTGGGTAAACTTCTCCTGCCATTCTTGACACAGTTTGATCAGTGCACTTTTGATTGGGGTTGAGTCGACGAGCACGAAGTGAATGGTCAAATTTGTCTCCTCCTTCTGAATATTGTTCTGCACCTCCGAGTAACGCGCAATGTCAGCATCAAACGAACTGACTGCCGGATTGTGGCGACGGTAGCGTTTAATGAATGCATCCTTATTGATCTGCCAAATCTCCTTGTACTCATCCCAGACCTCGATAAATTTGATTAAGTGTTGATTATTCTGCGATATGCCGTCTTGGATAAGTTGACGAATTTTACGCGTTTCATCGTCGCGATTGATCACCTCCATAATCGATGCCTTGCCGTAATTACGACTGCGTGTGAGTACCTCGGGTAAACGTCGAATTTTGGCGGTGACACTGGGCAACTCCTCGGCAATCTTGCAGACGACGCTGAGCAGTGATTCCAGGGTTGGCGAGAATCCGACTTTGGGCGTCGTTTGATTTGGCTGTTGACAGGCAAGTGTGATGTTGACGCGGAAGAGCGGATTCGGCCCCATTTTCCCGTCGCCATTGATCGCCTTTGATATCTCGTGGAGTGAAAATTTAACATTCATTTTGAATGCATCCTCGACATACTGGTCAATGCGCTCCGTGTATTTGACCCAGTGTCGATAGACATCACTGCCGTCTTTTTGGAAGACGACAAACTGCTGACGCATGATAATGGTGATGCCATGGTAGAGATCGTACAGCTTTTGGGCGATGCGTTCCTTGTGTTGCAATTGCTCATCCTTGAACTGTAACTCTTCATATACTTTTTTGCTGTTGATATCAATCAGTAAACTCTCTGATATGGTACGGCATTTCGCGGCAATGAGTTGATTCGCTTGTTTGTACTCGGTAACAATGGCCATCACTTTACTGGCGTGCAAACGACAATCGCCAATGTAAAACTCAGAAAACGAGTTCTGACTCCAATTGAGCCGGGTCAAGCCAGGCTGCACTTTCTTGTCGAGCACCTTTATACGCTCCTTGAACAGGCCAATCTCGTCCTGGTTCAGCTCGGTGATGACGCGATTGTAATCACGTACGACGAGCATGACATGCTCACGCAAATTGCGAAGCTCTTCTCGTCTTTGATAGACGTCAGCGGCATAGTGCGGTATTTCAAACATCAACAACTCCCAGTAGGCGATCTCGGCAAACAATTTCAAGAGGTAATGATCGAAATTAATGTCCAGCAGTTGTCGCTGCAATGCACTGCGTACCATGAGCGGGCACTCCAACCGCTTAAACGATTGCCGATCGACCATCACCGCCCAATCGTTAAACGTCTTGCGGACAAACTCGTCCAACGCCGCCACTAACTGTTCATACGCCGCCTTGGTCTCCTTGCCACTGCCAATATTGAGCATATTCTCAGTCTGTTTCAACACGCGATACGGTCGATCCACTCGTCGTCGCAAGAGACGCGCCCAGAACGCTTGTCCCGCGAATCGTGGATGATCCTCGTGGATATTATCGCGTTTTGACGATAACTCGCGTTTCACCGCATTCAGCTGATCGCTAAAGATGTAGAAGACTTCGACCGTTTTCTTGTCAATGGTGCGTTTGATTGCTTCGCGTGCGCCGAAATGGCCGAACACATCGAGCAGCATGACGCCCTCGTCAACCGATCGGACGGTTTCAAAGGCCGAGCTGATCAAATTCTGGACCATGACCTCGAGCTCTTTGACTGCGGTACGGAACTTTGAGAATTCCTCGTGCCATGATGTGTTCTTGACGTCCAGAATGGCCTTTTCAACATTAATCAAAATGCGCAGATTCTTCGTGAATGTTGCCTCAATCTCCAACAATGATCGCGTTATCTCTGGACCGCGCTGGCCAAAGAAAATTGGCACAATCGTCTTGTTGCCATCCTCCCACCGCGCAAAATGCATTTGACACTTGCACACTTCAATCAGATCGCGGCAGCGCTGGACAAACGCGTCCACTTGAGCAAAGATTGACGATTGATCGAGGACCCATTTCATTTCGCTAAAACGATGTTGCGATTGGGCTGTCCGGCGGTAAATGGTTTTCCACTTGACACAGGCGTCAATGCATTGATGCAACGTCGCCATTGAGCTTTTTGCCTTGCCTTCAAATATGTCTTTGAGCGATATTGATCGTGAGCAGATGCGAATGATTTCGTTTGACAACTTTCGAAATAGACCAGTCAAACGTTCACGCGTGTTATAGTATGTTGACTGGGTCCAGATGAAGCGAATGACGCGTATGATGTACGTCAGTTGCGAGGCCGTGTCCTTTGGATGGCTCTTGGTAAGCTTTTCGCATGGCTCTTTCAGCAGGTTCAAGTATTTGAGATTTTCTTGAGCCTGGTTGGATCCGTCTTGAATGAGTCGACTCAGCTTGCGAAACGATTGCAAGTAGGAGGACTTGGCCGCCGCCAATATCTGCTCGACTTTCTTTACACTTGGCAAGTCGAGCTGTTTTGACAAACCGGATAAATCGGCGCAACGATTCCGCCAGAACTGAATCTCCTCCAGTGGCCCGTCATTCTCATTCGTCTCGACTGCTTCTTGTGCCGACAGTACCTCCTTGATCTGACGCGTCCAATGGATCATGGTGGTCTCTAAACGGGAGACAAGCTCCTTGTCCTGAATCGCTTCGGACACTTTTTCCGGGACGCGTTTTTCCTCGGGAATGTAGAGCACCGTTTTGCCATTCATTTTGAATCTGATATCGGTCAATGTGGCAAGAAAGCGATGCATGCGCGATGAGAAATCATTGCATATTGACTCGGGCAATGAGGTCGTCTCAAAGAAAATCGGCGCATAGACGCCATTCATCAGGCGCAGTAGGGATTGTATGCTCGAATCGCCCAATACAGATCCTGTTTGAACATTTGTGTGGAAGTTAGCGGGTGTGATCGTCACTTCGGGTGCCTTTAGCATGTAGACAAACTCGGCACTGGCGAAGTTGGAGGCAATGTCAGTGTCAATACGCAGCTGCTGCTCGTCATTGATCGACGCAACGAGCGTTGTCTGGGTCGGATCGACGAGAAAGGCGCGAATGGCCTCTTCCGTCTCGGCAGTGTACTGGGTGTCTTTGAGACCCGACAACGAAATCGCATTCTTGGCCAGGTCGACAATGTCAACTATGCAGTGGCTGCTGTCCCCGCTCCCCTCGTTCATCGTTTTTCACGTTTT
>Ga0115105_10767378_pt1 | contig 13579 bp, 32 predicted proteins | sample CN18umnscriptome_FD_89648 | JGI IMG/M metagenome (GOLD analysis project Ga0115105, IMG submission 89648) | Marine eukaryotic communities from Pacific Ocean to study complex ecological interactions - CN13ID_155_C17_100m_0.8um Metatranscriptome... | ecosystem: Environmental > Aquatic > Marine >... | reverse complement strand
GTTAAATTTGATCAGAATGGACAGTCACAATAGACGTGTTCAGAGTCTGGACAATATTCATCTCTCCAGTCGTTTTCGATTTGGACGACACACATGTGGACTTCACAAGAGTCAATAACACCATCTCCATTATAATCACATTATTCTTGGAGTACAGCTAAGTGATCTGGGTCGATATTGTCGTTAAGATCGATATCACCATCATAGTCGGTATCATAGTAATTGATGACGTCAATAGAGATATAATAGATATCGTCACAGTTCCAAGCACCATCACAAGTAACAGCATAGAATGGACAGTCACAAGCGATATAACCGTAGTCTGGACAGTATTCATCTCTCCAAGCATTTTCACAATCGACAATACATTGGTGGACTTCACAGGCATCAACGGTTCCGTCATTGTTATAATCACAGTATTCAATTAAGATATCTAAATGTTCAGATTCGATGTCATCTTCAAGATTGATAGATCCATCATAGTTGGTATCATAGTAGTTCAAGACTTCAATGGAGATATTATAGATATCTTCACAATCCCAAGCACCATCACATTCAGCAACGACGAATGGACAATCACAGTATAAGTGACCATAGTCTGGGCAGTATTCATCTCTCCAGTCATTTTCGATCATGACAATACAAGCGTGGACTTCACAAGCATCAGTGACACCGTCTCCGGAGTAGTCACAGTACATGTTGATTTCAGCTAAGTGGTCAGCATCGATGTCATCTTCAAGGGAGATAGTACCATCACCGTTGGTATCATAGTATTCCATGATTTCAACAGAGATTTCTAAGATATCATCACAATACCAAGCACCATCACATTCAACGGCATCATAGGTAAATGGACAGTCACAATAGACCATTGGGTAGTCTGGGCAGTATTCAGCTCTCCAAGAGTTTTCGATGTCAACAATACATTGGTGGACTTCACAAGAATCAACTTGACCATCACCGTTATAGTCACAGTAAGTGTTGATTTCAGCTAAGTGGTCAGCATCGATGTCATCTTCAAGATTGATAGATCCATCACCGTTGGTATCATAGTAAGCTAAGATTTCAATAGAGATGTTCATGATGTCTTCACAATCCCAAGCACCGTTACATTCCATATCTTCAGAGTATGGACAGGCACAATAGAGATGACCGTATTCTGGACAGTTTTCATCTCTCCATTCGTTTTCAATTAAGACAATACAATCATAGGTTTCACAGTAGTCTAAGACATCATCACCGTTGGCGTCACAGGTTTCCATGATGAGGAGGTAGTGATCTGGTTCCATGCTATCTTCAAGATCAAGGGCAGCATTGAAATTGACGTCATAGAATGACATAACTTCAGCAACAACAGCGGAGATGTCGTAACAGGTCCAGGCATCTGGGCAGTAGGCAACATCGTATGGGCAGGAACAGTAGAGATCTTCAGATTCTGGGCAGTATTCGTGTCTCCATTCGTTTTCACAAACGACAACACAATCGTGGATTTCACAAGAGTTAAGAGAACCGTTTTAGTCATAATCACAATATTCAATGAGGACATCTAAGTGGTCACCTTCGATTTAGTCACCGAGATTGATGTTATCATCACCGTTGGTATCATAGTAAGCGAAGACTTCTTCAGTGATGGAAATGACATCGAGACAGTTCCAAGCTCCGTCACATGGTTAGACATAGAAGTCACAAGAGCATACAGCTTCTGGGTAGTCAACACAGTTGATTTCTCTGTATTCGTTTTCAGCGATCATTAAACATTCGTGGACTTCACAAGCATCAATGGTACCATCGAAGTTGGTATCACAGTATTCAACCATGATTCCGTAGTGTTCTTCTTCAATGTAATCTTCTGGGTTGATGACTCCGTCCATGGAGGTATCGTAGTATTCAATGATGTCAACAACATAGTAGTCAATTTCTTCACAAGTAAGAGCACCATAACATTCTTGGACATAGAATGGACAGTCACAATAAGCATATCCGTAATCTGGACAGTTATAATCTCTCCATTCGTTTTCGATCATGACAATACATTAGTGGACTTCACAAGAATCAACGAAATCGTTACCGTCGTAGTTACAGTAGGCATCGATTTCAGCATAGTGACCTTCATCAATATCGTCTTAGAGATCGATAGCGGTATCACCGTTGGTATCATAGTAAGCAATGATTTCAGCAGAGATCATTTCGATGTCTTCACAATGCCAAGCAGCTGGGCAAACAGCGTCTAAGAAGGTACAATCACAATAGATATCTTAAAGTTCTGGACAGTTTTCAGCTCTCCAAGCGTTTTCAGCATCAATCATACATTAGTGGATTTCACAAGCATCGATTTATCCGTTCATGTCGGTGTCACAGTTTTACAAGAGGACGGTTAAGTGTTCATCATCGATGTTATCACCAAGATTGATTTAACCATCATTGTTGGTATCATAGTTATAGAGGTAGTCTTCGGTGTTCAAGATGACATCAGTACAAGACCAGGCACCATAACATTCTGGACCATCGTCACATGGACAGTAGGCAGCACCGTAATCTGGACAGTGTACCATTCTCCATTCGTTTTCAGAGATAACGACACATTCGTGCATTTCACAGTAATCGATGGATCCGTCGTTGTTGAAATCACAATATTATTACCAGTATTCTAAGTGATCAGGATCCATTTAGTCTTCTTCGTTAAGAGCCATATCATCATCGGAAGTGTAGTAGGCGAATACACCAAGAGTGAGTTCATCAATAAAATCACAAGTCCACATACCTGGGCACTCTTCTCCTTAGATTGGAGTACAGATAAGATCACCATAATCTGGACAGTTTTCAGCTCTCCATTCGTTTTCAGCCATAATGATACATTAGTGGACTTCTTCTTAATCAAGAGAACCGTCATTATCGAAATCACAAGAAGCTTAGAGGACTTCCATATGTTCTTCAGACATATCATCACCATAATTGATAAGACCATCACCATTGACATCAGTATAGTACATGTATTCCATGGTAATATCATAGACATCATCACAGGTCCAGGCACCATAACAAGCGGCACATTCGTATGGGTTGGCACAATAGAGATCTTCAGCATCTGGGCAGTAGTTAGCTCTCCAGTTGTTTTCAACAAGAACGAGACAGTCGTGGACTTCACATTCATCAAGAGAGTTGTTTCCATCCAAATCACAAGCGACCATCAAGACTTCAAGATCGTCTTTGTAGATATAATCTCCTTGGTTGATAGTTCCATCTTGGTTGTTATCCATCCATATCATGACGTATTCATTGACGGCAATGATGTCGAGACAGTTCCAAGCATTTTCACAAACATGATCTTAACAACCTGGGCAGTAGATTGGACCATATTCAGCTGGACAGTTTTCTAATCTCCATTAGTTTTCGACTTCGACAATACAAGCGTGGATTTCACATTAGGAGATGGTTCCATCGTAGTTGGTATCACAACTTTCGAGGAGATATCCGTAGTGTTCGTCATCAATATAATCTTCTGGGTTGATAGCGTTATCACCATTGGTATCATAGTAAGCAATAACTTCAGCCATGACAATATCGATTTCATCACAGTTCCAAGCACCTTCACAGGTAACACAGACATATGGAGTTTCACAATAAGCCATAGAGTAACCAGCACAGTATTCAGTTCTGTAGGCATTTTCACAAGCAACAACACATTCGAAGATTTCACATTTGTTGAGTTATTGATCTTAGTCTTAGTCACAATATTCATTGAGCCAATCAAGATGGTAATCATCAAGATTTTCATCACCATAGTTGAGTTATTCATCATTGTTACTATCATAGTAAGAGAAGAAGTCTTCAGTGATATAGAAGATATCATCACAAGTCCATTCATATGGGCAATCAATGACATCAAATGGGCAATAACAATAGACATTTGGATAGTCAACTGGACAATTGGCAGCTCTCCATTCATTTTCGACCATAATGACACAGTCGTGTAATTCACACATGTCAATACCACCGTTTCCGTCGGTATCACATTCAGCTAATAAGAAGTCGTAGTGATCTGGATCAATTTCGTCATTAGCATTGACTTATCCGTTAACGTCGGTATCAACTTGAGCCCAATAATCAGCAGTGATGAGTTCGATATCAGCACAGTTCCATTCACCTTCACAGGTATCACATTCAAATGGAGATTCACAGTAATCAACCATTCCGTAATCGGCGGTACACCAATCAGCTCTCCAAGCATTTTCAATCATGATGACACATTCGTGGACTTCACAGACGGATAAGTTACCATCGTTGGAGAAGTCACAGAGGTCAATGACTTGGTCGTAAAGATCACCGTAACCGGAGAAATCATCTTCAGGATTGACGTTCATGTTTCCGTCAGTATCGACTAAATCGAAGAGTTCTAAAGTGACATTGACGATATCTTCACAGGTCCATGGTTCTCTGTCACCATAACAGTATTCAACGGTACAGTATTATTCGAGAGTACAGTAGACATATCCGTAACCTGGACAGAATTCATCTCTCCAAGCGTTTTCACACATAATGGAACATTCGAAGAATTCACATTCAGTAACGTTTCCATCACCATTCATATCACAGTTATCAATGATCATTTAGAGTTCATCATCAGTGATGTCATCAGTGGCATTGATGTTATCATCATTGTTGGAATCAAGATACCACATAGCTTAGGTGGCGGCATCCCAAATTTCTTCACAGTTCCAAGCATCAGCACAGTAGATACAGTCGAATCCAGCAGCGGCGGCATCACAATAAAGGTCTTCAGATTATGGACAGTATTCATGTCTCCAAGTGTTTTCAACATCCATGTAACACATGTGGATTTCGCAAATGGTGATAGTATCATCATTGTCGTAATCACAGTAGTATTAGAGGAGTTCAATATGATCTTGGTCATAGTTATCTTCGTAGTTGATAGTGTTATCACCATTGGTGTTATAGTAATCCCAATAACTTTAGGTAAGATTCATGATGTCAAGACAGTTCCATTCGTATTCACAGTATTCATAGGAATCGTTACCACAGGTACAGTAAGCATCTCCCATTCCGCATTCGGCTCTCCAAGCGTTTTCGGCGGCGAGGACACAGTCGTGGAGTTCACAGAAAGAGACGGAACCATCGAAGTTTTGGTCGCACATACCGACTAATTCTTCGTAGTGTTCTTCGTCAATTAAATCTTCTGGGTTGATCATAGAATCAGAAGAGGTGTCATAGTAATCCATGAGATATTCAGTATATTCCATGATTTATGGACATCCCCAAGCATCTTCTCCGAAACACATACAGGTAGTTGGTTAGGCACAATAGATTTCACCGAAACAATCATCACAGTATTCAGCTCTCCATTCGTTTTCGTGGTTAACTAAACAAGCGTGGATTTCACATTCATCAAGTTCACCATTTTCGTTGTAATCACAGTATAACCAGTTATCTAAGTCATCTTAGGACATATCTCCAAGATTGACAAGACCATCACCATTGACATCACCAGCAACCATCCAGTCATTAACGATAACGTTAATATCGTCACAAGTCCAGGCGGCATCAGGTTCACAAGAGCAATGTGGGAATGGATTTTCACAATAGACAGATGGGTAGTCAGAGTCACAATTGACGTCTCTCCAAGCATTTTCACAAGATCTGATACATTCGAACATTTCATAAGCGTGAACTTATTAATCTCCGTTGTAATCACATTCGGACATGATAATTTCATAGACATCAGAATCAACATCATCACCATAGTTTAAGGTTAAATCACCATTGGTATCGAAGGCGGCCATAGCGTAATTGGTTTATTCTTCAATGTCGTCACAGTTCCATTCAGATCCTTCTGGATAACATTATGGTTCTGGGATTTCACATTGACAAATAAGATATCCGTATTCAACTGGGCATCCTCCGTTCATTCTCCATTCGTTTTCAACCCAGACTAAGCAGTCGTGGATTTCACATGGCATTAAGGTACCGTCGTTGTTTTAGTCACAGACTTCAACAAGGTAGGTTAAGTGATCGGAATCAATGTTGTCTTCAGGGTTAATACCACTGTCTCCGTTGGTGTTATAGTAGTTCATGAATTCATAGGTGAGATATTCAATATCTGGACAGTTCCAGGAGTATTCACAATGAATGTCAATGAATGGACAGGTACAGAAGGAATCTGGATAATCTGGGCAGTATTCAGCTCTGTATTCATTTTCAGCCATAACGATACAGTCGTGGACTTCACAGATGTCGATTAATTCATCACCATCTTAGTCACAGTACATAAGGAGATCATCCCAATGACCTTCATCTAAGTTATCGTTAAGATTGATATAGTTATCACTGTTGGTATTGAGAGTGTTGAAGCAAACTTCGGCCATTTCAGCAATATCAGAACAGTTCATATGTGGGTCACATTCTGGACAGTCATAGATAAGAGCTGGGTCGGAACAGTAAAGCATAGCATAACCTGGTTCACAGGCATCAAGTCTCCAGGTGTTTTCACACATGATGATACAATCGTGGATTTCACAAGCATCAACAGATTGGTTACCATCGGCATCACAGTAATCTAAAACGAGATTTAAGTGGTCAACTTCGATATTGTCGTTCAAGTCAACATTGAGGTCACCATTGGTGTTATAGTAGGACATGAAGTCATCAGTAATGTAGATGATATCTAAACAATTCCATTCATAATCACATACTTGTGGTGGATATGGGCATTCTTCACATTCAACTAATTAGTAACCTGGACATTCGGCCATTCTCCATTCGTTTTCAGTTTAGACTTCACAGTCGAATAATTCACAAGCTTCAAGAGATCCGTTGTGATCTTAATCACACATCATCATTAATTCGTATTATTCTGGATCAATATTATCAGATGGGTCAACAACACCATTACCATCAGTATCGAAGTAAGCAACGATACATTCAGTATGGGTGGCAATGTCTCCACAAGTCCAAGCACCTGGGCAGGTTGGGCAGACAAATGGAACATCTGGGCAGTAAGCATCTCCGAATTCTGGACAATTAGTGGCTCTCCAAGAGTTTTCGTAATCGACAACACATTGGTACATTTCACATGGATCGATAACATCATCATCGTTGTAATCACAGAATAATCCGAGATCTTCGTAGTGATCAACGGTGATATCATCTTGGTCATTGACAACACCGTCACCATTGGTATCGGCGTAGTTCATTTCGTTGGCAGCGATGTCAGCCATGACGGAACAAGACCAGTGATATGGACATTCTTCACAGATGAACATAGCATCACAATAAATTGGTTCAGATTATGGGCAGTTATCAGCTCTCCATTAGTTTTCACAAATTTCGAGACATTCTTAGATTTCACAGATGTTAACGGATTCATCATAGACTCCATCGGTGATACCATCACATTATTCAACTAATAAATAATAGTGATCGTTATCGATTTAATCTCCTTGATTGATTTATCCATCACCATTGGAATCGAGTTAGTCCATAGCGAAGATAGCTTCGTTATAGATGTTATCACAATTCCAAGCTCCTTCACATGGTGGAACATCTGGGATACAGTCGAGACAGACTAAATCACCATATCCTTCCATACAGTTTTCAGCTCTCCAATAGTTTTCAACTTCGATTAAACAATCGTGGACTTCACAGAAAGAGAGAGTTCCATCGTTGTTGTAATCACATTCAGCTAACATAAGATCTAAGTGAGCTTCATCGTATTAGTCTTCTTCGTTATAATAACCGTCATTGTTGGTATCAACGGCGGCCATAACGTCTAAGGTGATTTGGTTGACATCAGCACAAGACCAGGCATATTCACACCATGGGCAAGAGGTGAATGGAACTTCACAGTAAGCTAATTCGAAACCTGGGCATTAGGATTGTCTCCATTCGTTTTCGGTGTCAACAATACATAAGAAGATTTCACATCTGTCGAGGACACCATCGTTGTTAATATCACAATAGTAGACCATTTCTTCGAAGTGTTCTTAGTCAACGTTGTCATCAAGAGCGATAACATCGTCGGTAGAGTTGGTGTTCATGTTGTCAAAGACTTCAATGGCAATATATTCCATATCGTCACAAGTCCAAGCATCTGGACATTCTGGACATTCCATTGGGGTTGGACAGAAGAGATGTTCAAGGTCTTCAAGTTCACAGTTATCATTTCTCCAGTGGTTTTCAGCTTTGACAACACATCTGAAGAATTCACATTAGTCAATAGCTCCAGAACCGTTATCATCACAATAATCAACGAGGTCAACGACTTCAACAGCGGAGATATCTTAGATGTTAATAGCACCATCAGCATTGGTATCATATTCATACCAAGCCATGTTAGCATATTCAAGAGCTCCACCACAATTGAAGTTACCACAGTGTGAGTCACATTCCCATTGGGTTTCACAACAAAGAGCTGGGGTATCTAAACAGTTGTTAACTGGGTCAGCTAACCATTCGTTTTCTTACATAACGATACAATCAGCGAGTTCGCAGAAATCGATAGATCCATCATTATCTTAATCACAATAGAGGACCATGTTTTCATAGTCTTCTTCATCAACGAGATCGATTGGATTGATAGCTCCGTCCATGTTGTAATCATAGTAAGACATGTAGTCTAAAGCAACTTCGAGGATTTAGTCACAAGAAAGAGCTTCAGGGCATGAGGCAACAATGTATGGACATTCACAGTAGACATATCCGTAATCTGGACAATTGTAATCTCTCCATTCGTTTTCGAACATCATGACACAGGTGTGTAATTCACATTTATCAATATAACAATCTCCGTTTAAGTCACACCAGGCGGCCATTTCGTCCCATTCGTATGGATGACCATCATCTTCAAAGGTAATGACTCCATCATTATTGGTATCATAGTAAGCAATACAAGATTCAGTGACTTAATAGATATCATCACAGTGCCAAGCACCATAACAAACTGGAGGATCTGGTCCGATTGGGATGTCACAATAGAGTACTGGGCAACCTTCTTAGGTAGCTCTCCATTCGTTTTCAACGGCGACGATACAGTAGAAAACTTCTGATTGACTGAGTTAGTCGTTACCGTCTAAATCACAATAGAAGTTGATGGAATCAGCATAAGCTGGGTCGATTTCGTCACCTAAGTTGATCCAACCGTCACCATTGACGTCCATGTTTTACATGACGGTGGTGGTTTCGTTGGCTACATCGAGACAGTTCATGGCTCCGATGCATTCTGGTGGTGGTTGTGGGCATGTTGGACAGTAGACATGACCGTATTCTGGGCAGTATTCATCTCTCCAGTCGTTTTCAGCGGCTTACATACATAAGTGGATTTCACAAAGAGAAACATTTCCATCGAAATTGACGTCACATTATTCGACCATCAAGTCATAGAATTCTGGGTCGACGTCGTCTTCTGGGTTGATGTACAAATCGTTGTTACCATCATAGTAGATCATGAATTCCCAAAGAGCGGTTTCGATGTCTTCACAACTCATAGCACCTTCACAAGGAGTACAAGATGAAATTGGACAGTATAAGGATCCGAATTCAGAGTGACAATGTAATTCTCTCCATTCGTTTTCAGCCATCAAGAGACAGTTTTCGAGTTCTCCTTAACAGATTTGTTAATCACCATTTTCATCACAATATTCGTTCATGATAGCTAAGTGTTCTTAGGAGATTTCATCACCCATATTGATGAAATCATCATCATTGGTGTTATAGTAGGAGAAGATTTCTTCAGCTTAACTGTAGATATCTTCACATTCCCAAGCACCTTCGCAATAACATTCTTCATAATTGAATGGGTTGTTACAGAAGATTTACATGTAACCTTCTGGACAGTTGAGTTCTCTCCAAGAGTTTTCGTGATCGACTAAACATTCGAAGACTTCCCATCTACAGATGGAGTTATTCATGTTGAAGTCACAGTATTCACCGACGATTTCGAAAGAAGAAGCATCGACGTTGTCACCAGCGTTGATTTGACCATCTTGATTGGTGTCATAGTAGTTGAAGAAGTCCATGGTGATATATAAGATATCATCACAGTTCCATTCATAATCACAAGGTGGGACATCATCACAATTGTCTTCACAGTATAACATACCGTATTCTGGACAGTGTTCAGCTCTCCATTCGTTTTCAACGACAACAAGACAATTTTCGATTTCACATTATAAGACGTTTCCGTCATTGTTAGCATCACATTCAGCGAGTAAGAGACTGAGATGTTCATCTTCAATATCATCATTAGCATTGAGGGACATAGATCCATCAGTATTGAAAGTGTTGAAGTAGTCAGCAGCGACCATTTCGATATCGTCACAATACCAAGCACCTTCACATTCATCTTCGCATGGATATGGGTTTGGACATTCAATATCACCAAAATCTGGACAGTTAGCATCTCTCCATTCGTTTTCATAAGCAACTAAGCAGTCGAACATTTCGCACATTTCGATTTGTCCGTTTCCGTTAGCATCAAAGAGAGCGTTGAGTTCTTATAAGTGTTCACTAGGAATATCACCAAGATTGATAGCTTCATCACCGTTGATATCTAAGGTGTTGAAGATTTCTTCAGTGATATCGTGAATATCTCCACAAGTCCACATTCCGACGCATTCACATCCGGTGGTATCGAAAGGATTTTCACAATCAGCAGATCCGTATTATGGGCAGTAGGTATATCTCCAATCGTTTTCAGCATTAAGGACACATTAGAAGAGTTCATATAAGCAAACAGATTCATCACCATTCATGTCACATTCATCAAGGATAACAGAAAGATGAGGATCAGTAACATATTCAGCATTATTGATAACTCCGTCTTCATTATTGTCCATAGCAGCCATGGTTTCCATAGCATAGTTCATCATTTGTTCACAAGACCAAGCATCTGGGCATTATGGACAATCGAATGGATTTGGACAGTAAGATTATGGGAAAGAAGCTGGACAATTTTCAGATCTCCAAACATTTTCGACTTCAACAATACAAGTGTGGAGTTCACATTTGGTCATGTTTCCATCATCAAGATTTCCATCTAAAGTGTCACAGTACATCATGATATCGGTTAAGTGTTCTTCTTCAATATCATCTTAGATGTTCATGTTGTAATCACCGTTGGTATCATAGTAGGAGAAGATTTCTTCAGTGATCCATTCAATGGTTGGGCAATCCCAAGATCCGTAACAGACATCATCACATGGGATTTCACATCCGACGAGTTCTGGGAAGAGTTCACAGTTTTCAGATCTCCACCAGTTTTCATAATCAACTAAGCATTAGTGGACTTCACAGGCCATGAGGACACCATCAGCAAGATAGTCACAATGATCAAGTAACATTTAGACGTGATCGTCGTGTAATTATGGTTAGTCACAGGTGACTTCGACGGTGTTTCCATCGACTAAATCGTTTTATCCGGCGACTTCTTGATATAATAATTAGCCAGTAACTTAGTTATAGACTCTCCATGGGTGGGTTTCATAGGTGTGTTGGGTGTAGGCTTAATCAGCATATAAGGTAGCGTAGAAGGTGTTAATACCATCATAATCAACCCAATAAACATCGACAGCATCAGAACAGGTGTTGTGGAAAGTGACGAAGATTTCGGTATCCCAACCAGTAGATTAGAGATTGGAATCTTCGATGATGTATTAAGCAGTAAGAGATTAACATTCAAAAGTTAAGTCGGCTCCATCAGTAAGTGGGTGGGTACCGGCTTATTCTTCGAAGAGTAAATCTCCGTTGTTTAAGTTATAGACTCTCCAAGGATGAGTTTCATAAGTTTATTAAGTAATGGAATCACCTTAATTAAGTTAAGCATAGTAAACTTCATTACCTTCATAATCAACCCAATAAAGGTTACATGAATCAACACAGTTAGAGGTAAGGGTAAAACTCATTGGAGCATCACCATAAATAGAGGCAAGATTTCCATTTGGTTGGTTGAGAGCAGTAGCAGCTCCTTAAGAATCACCGTAGTTGATAACACCATCACCATTGGAATCATAAGCGGACATGAAAGCATCGGTAAGGTTATCGATGTCAGAACACATCCATAATCCGTCACATTCAATACATGGTAAGAAAGGATTTTAACAATCTGGGGAAGGGAAATCTGGGTCACAGTTTTCTAATCTCCACATTTCTTCTTCATACATAACACAATCGTGGAGTTCACAAATAGTGACAACACCATCATAGTAACCTTCAGCTCCCATACCATCACAGTAATCTAAGACCATTTGTAAATGATCTTGATCGACATCATCACCATAGGCATTACCTTCATCTTCGTTGGTATTTAAGGCATCAAAGACGTCTTAGGTGATCATTTTGATGGTGGAACAATCCCAATATCCTTAACAGAGGAGGGTAGTAGAGTCACAATTTTTAACAAGTTCTAATTTAGTAACTTATGGGGCTTCGATGGCCAACCAACCGAGAACTTCTTCAAGATGGGTCATTTCATCGTCATTGGATTATTCTTCTTCAACAAAGACTTCACAAGAATCAGTCATTAAGTTTCTCATTCTAATACCAGCAGTGTTACCACCGTGGTGAGATTAGATAGAGACGAAAGTGACAGGTTCTTCTTTGAAGGTTTGAGAGAATGGGATTCCTCTCCAGGTGTGATCATAGTTGTTGTCGGTAATATCAGCGGATATGACTCCACAGTTACCGGATTAGATAGCGATATAACCAACGACTTCAGCATTTGGATGGGCTCCATAAGTTTCTTATTCTTTGAGTTTAACTTCAAAGGCAACGTTACTGATGGTATCAGTTCTTGTAACGACGGCATGACCACCGTTGTGGGTTTGGCATTGGGTGTGTACGACTGGAACATTGTTAAAGGCTTCTTAAAAGTGAACCATAACGAAATTTTCCATAACATCACCAACAGTGCCGACTTAAAGTAAGTTTCCACAAGCGAGGGTATAAGTACCTTTTTCAGCAACTAAGAAGTTAATATCTTCATCGGTGTGCCATTCGTCAAGATAATCCCATTCTTCCATTTTGAATTCAAAAGAAGAATTTTGGATATTCTAGAGACGAATGTGGACTGGGTTTCCACCGTTGTATGAAGTAATTTACATCAATACAACAGGGTCGGTAAAATGATTTTGTAAGACAACATAATGCCATTAGTTGCCATCATCTTACATTGCGGAAAGTTTTCCAACTTCGATTTTGGCGAAGTCAGTATGCTATTGTTTAACCTATAAGGTCAAACCTAAAGCAAGAATTAAAGCTACAAGGATGAGAGTTTTAGCCATTGAAGGATAGTTTTTAAATGGCTAAGTCATTACTTCTTATTGTAGCTTTATTAATCGTTGCTAGCTCATTATAAGTTTAGCAATAACATACCGATTTTGCAAAAATTGAAACCGGCCAAATTATGGCCATGTAAGAGAATGGAGATACATGGCATTTAATTGCTTTGTAAAATTAATTCTCTAACCCTGTTGTATTGATGTAAATTACTTCATACAATGGTGGTCACCCTGTACATATTCGTCTTAGAAACGTTATGTCCACCCAATTCGAATTTAAAATGGAAGAATGG
>Ga0115105_10993430_pt1 | contig 13788 bp, 6 predicted proteins | sample CN18umnscriptome_FD_89648 | JGI IMG/M metagenome (GOLD analysis project Ga0115105, IMG submission 89648) | Marine eukaryotic communities from Pacific Ocean to study complex ecological interactions - CN13ID_155_C17_100m_0.8um Metatranscriptome... | ecosystem: Environmental > Aquatic > Marine >... | reverse complement strand
TTTGGTGATATTTATCCTGCTAATGTAACTATTTTATAGTAGGTTTTTATTTATTTATATAGGGGGTTTTGGCCCCTTTTTTTATTTTTATGGCAGTCGTATCATATGGAGCGTCCACCGAACTGGATGCAGTAAACTCTATACTGATGAGTGTTGGAGAGTCACCTGTTAATACATTAAGTGTACAAAGCCCTGAAGTGGTTATTGCACAGAAAACTCTGCAGCAAGTCTGCCGTGAGATATTAACAGAAGGGTGGAAATTCAATACTGAAACACAATACCCTATCACATTAGATAGTAATGACCATTGTATTATACCTAATAATGTCTTACAAATAGATCTTAATAGGTTTAGACATCCTGATGCTTTTGATACTATCAGGAAAACTGACAATGGTGTTCAAAAATTATATGATTTACATGACCACACGTATGCATTTACTAATACATCTGGTGGTAAAATATATGTAGATATAATTTGGATGATAACATTCGAGGAGATACCACAAACATTTAGAGATTATATAACCGTCAGAGCCTCAAGGATCGCTTCTAACCGCATGGTAAACAACCCACAGGCAGCAGAACTCATCGCACAAGATGAGGCCCAAGCAAGGGCTGTAGCGTTAGAGTATGACACCAACCAAGGTGACTATAATATCTTCAATAATCAAGAAGGTAGGACTAATGCAAGCACTGTTTACCGACCATATCAAGTCCTACAAAGAAGATAATGCCAGCAATTAATCAACGTATTCCTAACTTTTTAGGAGGAGTATCTCAACAGCCTGACACAATTAAATTCCCTGGTCAATTAAGGGTATGCGATAACGCAGTACCTGATGTAACCTTTGGCTTAAAGAAACGTCCTCCAGGGGAATTTGTGAAGGAGTTGTCTTATGCTAACAGCACTGGGTATTGGTATGAAATACTTAGAGATGGTGATGAAAAATATATAATGCAAATAACATCACATGCTGATTGGAAAGCTAGTACGTCTTATGCAGTAGGTGACACGGTACATAACGATAACGGAAAAGTATATGTCTGTGATCAAGCTGGTACTTCAGCAGGTTCAGGTGGACCTACAGGTATTCAAGGTGATATAACAGATGGTGGTGCTAGATGGGATTATGAAGCAGATTTATCTAAATGGATAAGAATATGGGATCTAGCTGATGGTACCGAGAAATATTTGACCAATAGTCCAGGTGATTCAGTATATTCTTATCTCGCTGGAGCTACAAACAAGTATGCAATACAAAGTATTCAAGACTATACAATCATTGCCAACCCACAGAAAACGATTGGCACTACTGGTACTACTGACACTCCTATCAACAGTGGAAACTACGCTTTTGCTAGATTAGATACCGTTGCTTATAACACAGAATATATATTATATGATGGGTCGTCGCCAGTACCTGCAACGAACACATACTGGAGGGTGACAGCAGTTCGTGTTGATGTGATTATCGGTAGCAGTTCACTTGAAGGTGAAACTTGGGATTCTACAGACATAGATGGTCGTGACGCAGGAAATAAAAGTTGGTCTTTTGATAACTCAACCAGTTCACATAATGATACTAACTGCTACAATGTGACAGGGCATCTAACAGTTAACGCTTCTAATTATGTTGACTCAAACCAAGCTAACTACCAAGCGGATGATGCTTCTGGAACTCCTGGTACGTCAGGTACTGGAGCAGACTTTATTGGATATACACAAATATATAAAACTAGATATATTGCTAATGCTACCCTAAAAGACGGTGGGCTTATAAAAGAACTTGTTAAGTCAGATGCTTTAGCCAAATGGACAGAGGTTGAAATAGAAGGGGTTAACTATAGAATTAGTGTAGAATCAGTTGAGCCTGTTCAGACTTATGAAGGTGTAGCTAATATAGCATTTTACCGTAGTCCTAAAAATCCTGACGAAGGTAGACTTAGTATGGCTAAGATATTAGAACAGTTAAAAAGCACAGTAAACAGCGATTTACCATCAGTAACTGCAGAAATAATTGGTAACGGTCTCTATTTGTATAGTGCTGATGATAAGGCTCCGAAAACTAACTTTTTAGGGGGTGCTGTCAATGAAATGATGAGTATATTTGGTAATACAGCACAGGATGTTTCAAGATTACCTAATCAATGTAAACACGATTATGTAGTACAAATAGCTAATGCAGATAATACAGATTCTGATAATTATTATGTAAAATTTATAGCAGATAATGGTACATCAGGTAGCGGTAAATGGGAGGAGTGTGTTAGACCACACAACTTCTCATCAGGTAGTGATCCTATGGTAAAAGGGTTAGATCCTGCCAGTATGCCACATGCTATAGTTAATAACCGTACTACTCCAACTACTTTTACTTTCAAAAAGTTAGATGAAACAACAGCTAATGCTGATAATAACGATAACTACTGGAAGTATAGAGAAGTAGGTGATGATGAAACTAATCGATTCCCTAGTTTTAAAGGCTTAAAAATTCAGAAAATATTTTTTCACAGAAATAGATTAGGTTTCGTTGCTAATGAGCAAGTAGTGATGAGTCGTCCTGGAGATTATTTTAATTTCTTTATAGTCTCTGCTCTTACTACAAGTGATGACAACCCTGTAGATATAACCGTATCTGATATTAAACCTGCATATATTCATCATGTACTCCCAATCAATAAAGGGATAATGATGTTTAGTGATAATGGTCAATTTTTATTATTTACTGAATCTGACATATTTAGCTCAAAAACAGCACGATTAAAGAAAATATCTAGTTATGAAACTGACGCTTCTTTAGAACCTGTTGACATGGGAACGTCTGTTATGTTCACTTCAGCTGTATCAGCATACGCTAGAGCCTATGAAGCGTCCATTTTAGACGATGATGTACCCCCAAAAATCCTTGAACAAACCCGTGTTGTACCTGAATATCTACCTAAAACTATAGATATATCATGTAATTCTACTGCTATAGGCATAAATACATTTGCTAAATCTGGTGGTAATGAAGTATATCACTATAAATTCTTTGATTCAGGTGATCGTAGAGATCAATCTGCTTGGTATAGTTGGACTCTTACAGGTACTTTAATACATTGCTTTTATACAGCAGGTAGTTTCTATACTGTAACTTTACTGGGATCTGCTTATGTGCTTAATAGATATGAATATGTTGCTGATGCTACAGCTGCTAGAACCTATACATTAGGTACAGGAACTGTGGGATCTCCAATAACCACGTCTAGATGGTTTGAAGTATGTTTAGATTGTATGACAATACCAACTAACAATGCTTACCATACTCCTGCAGGTGGAACTCCTTATACAGCATTAACTATACCTTACAGCCCAACAGGAACCAGTAATTTCTATGCTGTAGCAATTGCTGGTAGTGATACCTCTGGTAATCCTGTAGCTGGGCAGGTAGTTAAAGCTACGTCTGTCGGTACTAATGAAGCTAGGTTTGAAAATACTAATATGCAGGGATGGACTGTAGCTGTTGGTTATTCTTATTTAACTACAATAGAGTTACCTAATTATTATTTAGCTATTGAACCAACAAAGTATGATATAGATGGGGATCTTAGAATATCTGGAATAAATTTTGAGATGGGTGTGTCAGGTCCAATGGAGTTTCATATAACCTCTCAATATGCAGACATGGATGATTTTATTCAGTATGAGTCTGGTATGAAATTAGATGACAGTGATTTTGGTAAACCCCCTTCACAGTTAATGAAATCAGTACGAGTACCTATACAGAAGAAGAATGAGAAATATAATTTAACAATAAAAATACCAGACCCTTTTTCCACCGCTTTAATCTCAGCTAGCTGGGACGGCAATTATAACCAAAGAAGACATGTACGAAGGTAAGTATATCCAACCCTGCACTCCAGAGTTAGCTCTAAGTGTAGGGTTGAACCTCCGCTGGGAAGACAGACGTGAGGTAGAAGAGACAGTAAAAATGTGTGGGGAAGCTGCTTGTGTTCAATCTTATTTTGAATCAGCAGTTTCAGTTTATTTTAAGGTTCCCAACGGCAAGGCTGCTGGAGTGGCGGGTGTTACCCCTACAAATGCAATATGGATGCTATGTACTGAGGCCAGTACAGAGTTCCCTCATACGCTTGTAAGAGAAGCTAAACGCTGGGTAGATTCTTTACCCAACCCTTATTTATTTAATTATGCAGATATGCGTAATGAAGCACACATTAAACTATTAAAGCTATTAGGTTTTAAATTTTTAAATTACCGAGTATATAACAAAGTCCCTATGATAGAATTTATGAAATTATGTGTAGCGTACTCGCCGTAGCTGTTGTAGCTGGAGCTGGAACAGCCATTGCTGATCGTCAAGCTAAAATGTCTCAATGGAGGGCACAGAAAGCGGCTGTTGATAGATCAAACGCAATGGCTAAAATGCAGTATCAAAACCAGATACAAATATCAGCCTTTAAAGACCAACAAAAATTAAATGTATTTGAAGCACAGTTAGATGCTCAATCAGCTGCTAGGGTAAGTCTTAATAAACAACTAGAGATTAACCAGCAAGAAGCTACAAGAGCAAGTTTATCTAACCAATTAAAGTTAAATGAAAAAGTAACTGAAGCTCAATTTGAAGGGCAGCAGAAACTAGCTGCTTCAATCCAAGCACAAGGAACTGTATTAGCAAGCGGTATGCAAGCTGGTCAATCTATGATGCTTGCAATGCAAGATGTTGAAAGGCAATTAGGATTTGAACAGGCAGCAGTTAATGCTAGTTTGTTTAATGCTAACCAATCGTTTGCTATGTCAGAATATGGTAATCGACTTTCACAATATGGAGCCGATTCTAGAGCTGTTAATGCTCTACCTGCTGGACCATTATTTGCACCAACTGCTGAATTCCAAACTGTTAAACCAATTAAACAAGGAGATCCAGAAAAGCCAAGTATGCTTGGTTCTATAATGACAGGTGTTAGTGCTGGCGTAGGTGTCGGTCATGGTATTGGTTCTGGTAATCCTGATGTACCGTGGTACAAATCTTAATTAAAAATCAAAACAATGGCTAAAGGCTTTCAAAGGCAGGGGGACTGGCAGACTGGATACGTTCAGCGTAGTGTTCCAACTAGAGATGCTAAAGTAGCAGAACAAAGAGCTATTCAATTAGCTAAAAAAGCAGATGAAGAAACTAAAAAAAGAGTTCAATCTGCTAAAGAATTAGAAGCAGAAGCTAGTAGAATCTTTCAAGTACAGACTGGTTTAGATCGTTATGAAGCACAAAAAGCAGCGGATATGTCTGCTACTTTTAAAAACTTTATGACTAAAACAGTAACAAGTGTAGCTAAGTCTATGCAAGATGCTGCTAGAGCTGAAGGTGCTGCAGATGCTATATTAGAGGATGAAACTCCTACTGAGACAGTTCAGACTAGTCAAGCTCTTGAAGAGATAACAGCAGCTTCTAATAAAAATATTGAAATATCAACTAAAGTTGAAAAAGAAATAGCAGAACCATTAGAAAAAATTGGTGAACTTGATAAAGCTAATAAAGCTCGTGGTATATTTTCTGGTGCTTATAACTTTGGTTATGAATCTAAGAGAGCATCTTTAGCTGTTGATGGTTTTTCTGCTAAGTTGAAATCTGAATTAGATTCAAGTGAAATTCTTTTACAAAGAAAGGACGATGATGTACCTTGGAGAATTAAAGATGCAAAAACTAAAGATCAATTAAGGTTTGCATCTGGTTATTTACTTAATCAATTTATTGAAGAAGAAAGAGGTACTTTAGGAGATATAACTGTAGCTGAACTTATAGGTAAACCAGCTAAAAAAGCTATATCTAAAGAGCTTAAAACTAGATATGATGCTATAGATCTTGAGTTTAAAGAGAATCAAATAGCAGCTATAACTAATCATTTAGGTGCTTCTATGGAAATGCTTCCTGGAGCAGCTAGTTTAACTACTGATTTGTCTACACTTGAAGCTCGTCTTAGACCGTATTTAACTGCTACGGTAACTAAAAGTAAAGGTGCTCTACTTAAAGGACATATAAGTACTACATTTAAAGATGTTATTGGTAGATCCTCAAATCCAGAATTAGTTAAAGATAACTTTATTAAAGCAGCTACAACATTAAAGTTAAATACATCTATGGGTGTTAAAACTTTAGCAGAAATAGATAAAAGTTTATTTGGTAAAGACGCTATCAATGCTATCTTTACTGAAGAAATGTCTAAGCGTTATGCTAGAGAAGTTAGTGGACAAAAACAAGCTGTAACCTTAGCTATTATAAATAAAAGTGAAGAGATAGCTAAAGATATGGCAGATACTGGAAAGAGTATTGATGATTATTCTGAAGAAATGCTGTTATTCAAAGCTAGTTTATATAAAGAATATACTTACGCAGCTGGGGAAATAACTAATTTAATGGAGAAATTCTTTATCCCAACTTTAAGTGATTCTGATACTATACTTGCTATTAAACGGTCTTTAGAAAGTAATGGTGGTGTTGTAAAATTATCAGATCTTGATCAAGTAAACATGAAAGTTGCTCAAGATTATATTGAAGATAATAAACTAGAGATTATGGATAAACCTTACACTGAAGTCCATAAAGACCATATTAGAGTTAAAGAAGGTGCTGCAAAAAAACTATTCCAAACAATAAATAAACAAGGTGGGGTTGTAATACTACATGGTAATGAACAAGAAGCTTTAGATCAATTTAATTGGGAAGTTAACCAAAAAGCGTTAGGTATTGTACGTACAGCTAACCAGAATAACGTAACAATGACTTACCAAACTGCTTATGACCAAGCTTGGGGTGAGATGTATTCTGAAGTACAAGCTGGTAGATCAATTAAAGAGTCTAGATGGTATGTTACAAGTGGAGAAGGTTTTAAATATTTTGATAAAGCAAATGTTAACCCATTTTATACTGGATTAGAAGATTTAGAAGTATGGAAAAACGTAACTATAAAATCTAATGGTAAAAATGGCCGTAGATTAGCAACTAAAGAGTTATGGATTAAAGATCCTACTAGATTAACTGTTAATCAAAATGGTTATTCTGACGACCCTTTAGTTCAAAGAGTGTCTCGACTTCTTGGTATTAGTGAAAATGATTTTATAGAAGCTCAGAAACAACTATTCCCTAAAGGTACGTTTGACGAACAGGAGGTTGATGAAGATGAAGGTAATCAACTTATAAAAGATAATGCTCAAGTATCTAATTCAACTAAAGAAGTCTTAGATTTATCATCTAAAGGTAATGCTGATTCTCAAATTGTTTTAAAAGCTTGTGACGAATGTTTACCTTTAAGCCCAGTTATTTTAAAAAACCATTTTCTTGATTATGAAAATGAGATTTTAAGAAATAGGATAACAGCCCCTGGTCTGTTCTTAAAAGCAGGTCAAACTAAAGTTATAGATGGTGAAAAATTCACAGGTCATAGGCTTATTGGTGTTAGTGATCCTTATGGTTTACGAGATCATCCTAAGACTGGTGAAAAAGACGTGATGCATACAGGTGTTGATATCGGTACCACTTATACAAAAGGTTGGCAAACAGCTTTTGCTATAACAGATGGTGAGGTTATAGCCAATCAAGAGCATAAGAATTACGGTAACTACCTTGATATTCGTGATAACAAAACTGGAAATGTTTATCGTTTTGCTCATTTAAAAAACTATAACCCAGAATTAACAGTAGGTTCTAGTTATAATGGGCAAATTATTGGTGAAATTGGTAATACAGGTAGGTCTACAGGTGAGCATTTACATCTTGAAAAAATAGTTGATGGTACACAAGTAGATCCTACAGATGAGTTGGACAGACTTTCTATTGGTAAAACAATAGATAATGGAGAAGGTTTTATAGGTAAATACCCTCTTCGTGCTAATCTATTACCAAGAGCTAGTCGTCATGCTTTAGGTAGAAGATTCCCTGTATCTAAAAAAGAGTTTATTAATAATGAAGCAATGCAGGATAAAGTCTGGTTATGGTTAAACGAAGAGTCTTGGCCTACAGCTGTGGAAGCAGCTAAAGGTGATCTACATCTTGCAGTTAGATTAAACACAGCATTGATTATTACAGGAGAGATGGATAACTACACCAACCCTACAGTATGGTCATATACTGATACTTATTTAGAAAACCTTAGAAGAGCTGGAGTATTAAAGTAATGTCAAATGAAATTGAAAAGGATGAAAATCTAGATCTTGTTGAACAGGAAACTAACAGTAATGCATTAAAAACTGAAGCTGAACAAGGTGGTTTTGACTTTACTACTCCCAGTCCTAATGAAGGTATGGCTAGTGGTCCTGTAGAAAACTTTTTAGATAACCAAAGTTCTAGATTAGGAAATTGGATTGATGATACTTTCCAAGGAGATCAAACTACACAAGAAGAGCTTTTAGATGAACGTCAAAGACAGAAAGTAGCTGGTATTGCAAATGAACAAGACCGTCAAGATGCTTTAAATGAATCTACTGATCTATTAGATGTTATACCTAGAGAAGTAATCCGAGCACCTCTGGGGGCTATTGAGGATGCAGCTAATAGTGTAGCATTAACTGTAGATAAAACAGGAGATGAGTTTAAAAAACAAATAAATCAAGCTTTAGGTAGACCTGTCAATCCAGATCAAGATCCATCAAGTGATGAATATGAAAGCTGGTTTGATGGTAGTAATAAAATTATTGCTGAAAACCAAACAGCTGTAGGTAAATTTGCTAGAGGTATTGGAGAGTTCTGGGTTCTTACTAGATGGTCTGGTAAGGCGTTAGGCCCAGCAAAAGGTAAGGCAAGTACTATGCTAGGTAATACACAACTTGTCAGAGCTGCTAATCCAATGATACAGTCTAATAGATATAGTAGATGGGCTAGTGAAGTTGGTAAAAGAATTTGGCAAGTTGGTTCAGATGGAGTTATAGCTGATTTTGTTATGTCTTCTTCAGAAGGTAAGAACTTAGCTAACCTTGCAGAAGAACACGCACCTTGGTTATTACCTGACTTAACAGCTGCTTTATCAGCTGACCCTGAAGATACTTGGTATGTTGAAAGGTTTAAAGGTGCTTTAGTTGGTACTAGCTTTAATTATGTCGGTCATATTGTTGGTGGTATAGTTAAAGGTGCTTGGAAATCAGGAAGATGGATGCTTGCTCAGAAAAAAGCAGGTAAATCTTTAACAGAAGAAATCCTTAATGAAGGAGATAAAATCTTTAATAACACGATTAATGAGGAATTAAGTAAAGGTGTTGTTAACGATCAATCAGTTGCAGACCGTTTATCTGAAGTACGTTATGAGTACGGTAAAGGTATTAATCCTAATAATTCTAAAGATGAATATATCTTAAAGCATTTACTTTTAGAAGACCAAGCTGAATATGCTAGGTTGATAGATGGTAAAGAACCTTCAGAATGGTTTATTAACAATTTAAAAAAACGAGGTAAAGCTGACTTTACAGAGATTGAAGTTACTGATGAAGATGCTTTCTGGAGAGAAGCTTTTAACAATCTTAGTGACGAGGATTTCTTAGATACTAAAGGTATCTTAAATATGCCTGAAAGACCTTCTTTAAGAGAGTTAGCCATAAATGATTATTTTGAGCTTGCTCAGAAAATAGGAGGACGTAAAGGTGATCCTTGGCTACCTATCCAGAACATGAGTCTTGTCCAATCAGCAGAAAACGCTATGAGGGAATTTGATCCTGTAGTTAATGCTGATGGTTCTGCAGATTTCCAACGAGCTACTTATGACGGTAGTGTTGTTAAATATGATAAAGTTAAAGGTGATTACCAAGTTTCAATGGAAGACTTGGAAAAGATGTGGAAAGAACTGCAATGGAATTTTAGAGAGGAAGGTTCTTTAGATACTGCGTATAGAACTATAGATGAACCTTATATAAGTAAAGCAGCTGCAGGTAACAAACAGTTGTACGATATCTATAAAGAAGTAGCTGATGATATGGATCGTATCTCGATGGGTATGAAAGAATCTGACTATAGAATGACAATAGAAGCTGACATTGAATTAGCTCGTCCTTTTATGGAACCAATTGCTAAATTTATAGATGGTAAAGATGTTGATATATCTAAAGAATATAAACGTATATTAAAAGCATTAAGAGCCAAAGGTGGTACAGATTCAATTAGATATGATTTTATACGTGACACTTCTGATGTAACTAAATCTGGTCGAGTCAGAACCAAACGTGTGACAGTCCCTGGTGTCTCTCAAATGAGAGCTAACTTGTTTGTTTTACATTCTCTTGGTAAAATAACTGCAAAACTTGCTAAAAATACTTTAGATATAAATAATGATTTACCCTTAACTCGTAATTGGGAAATGTTTACAGACTTAATGAAAGTCATGTTTATTGAAAATAAATTATGGGGCTTTCACTGGGGTAAACAAGGCCAAGCTTCTCAAGCTGGTATAGCTGAAGTACTTGCTATGTGGAAAAAACCTCCAAAAGCTAAGTATGCAGAATTACAGCAAGAAGCTGATAAGATTTTTACTGAATTAGAAAATCTATACAAAGCAGGTGATAAAGAAGCAGTTCAGGATCTTTTACAAATGGCTTTGATGACTAACGGTCAGGTTACTGCAATAGCACAGATCCCTGAGTATTTAGGTAGGAAACTACTTAACAGACCTGGAGCTAAAGGAATGGAAACTTTTACTGGTCAATTAAAGCAAGTACCTGCTCGTACTATAGATGAAGCATATCAAACCGTTATACAGTCTTGGTTAGGTCATCCTAAAACTGCTGTAAATGCATTGTTTATGACTAATGCACTTAATATGTCTCGTACTTTAGAAGGTTGGGTAGGTGTTAATTTACCTTGGAGAAAATATACATTTAAGGAATCAGAGTTAGTAGGTACTATCTACGAAGGCATGGATTTTAGCCAATTTAAAAAAGCTAAATTACAATTACTTGGTATCCAATGGTCTAGTTTACAACGTGCTCAACTTGAAGCATGGGAGATGTTTAAACGTAATTGGGAAATAAATCAAAAACCAAAAGTTTTCGATGAAGACGGTGGGGTTATATTTAGAAAACCTGATTATGGTAGTAAGTTTGATGATAACACAGATAACGCACAATGGGAAAACTTAGGTCATTTCTATGAAAAGTATGGTACAGCCATGCAGAAAAAAGGCTACGGTTTAGTTAATAGTCTTTATAAAATAAATAAAGTACCTTTGATGCGGTCTAATAGAAGTGCTATGAACGCAGGTGATGCTTACACCAGAACTATCATAGGACGACAGCAGATGGCAGTTTCAGCTGCTGAACAAGCAATTAAAGATGGTTTAGATTTAGATGATCTTCCTGAGTTTATTAAAAAGAATGATGAGATATTTAGAGAGAAAATTTTCAGGAAAAATAAAGATGACATGTGGGTAGTTAAAGATCCAAGAGCTACAGCGATTGGTGACGAAGTTACCTTAATGAAACAGATTCCTGAACAATTTAAAGGTTTTCAAGTACTAGAACGTAACCCTTGGACTAACCGTTTCTTTGCTTTTATGCGTCCATCATTCAATAATGCAGGTAACGTATTTGATAGAACACCTTTAAAAGTATTTACAGAACAATATCGAGATATCGTTGAAATTGGTAGTGCCGAATCAGCTCAAAGATGGAACTTAAGCTTAGATGAATTACCTAGAGCAAGAGACGAAATGGTTGGTAGAATGGCATTAGGCACAACATTAGCAGGTATTGTATGGGGATTAGCATTAAATGGTCATATAATTGGTGATTATCCTGCAGATGAAGCTGATAGAAAATTATGGAAACTTAATAAAATTCAACCTAATTCTGTAGCTATTCCAAAACCTTATAACCCTTTAACACAAGAAAAAGGTGCTAATGGATGGATTTACGTGAGCTTTGGTAGGTCTGATATTGCAGGTACTTTGTTTAGTATGGTTGCAAATGGGGCTTATTATGCTGATGTTATGGGTGAAGATTACTTTACACAATGGGAAAATAAAATGGCATGGTATTTTGGTATGGCAGTAGCAGATGTTGGTGTTATACAAAGTGCTAGTGATCTTTCAAGTTTATTTGATGCTGGAACTGGTAACATGCCAAATCCAGAAAGATCTTTTGCTAAACTATTCCGTCCTCAACTTGGAGTAGGTGGTCAAAGTAGGTTTTTAGCTGATCTTTTTGATAACACTCAGAAAGAATCTAATACATTCTTAGAGTATGTTAGACAACAAGACATTATTTTCAAGTCAAATGTACCTAATGATTACGATATTTTAGGTAAAAACCGTGGTCGTGGTAATGCACAGCCATTACGAAATGGTCCACATAATCCTTTATTAAAGTTATTTAATAGTTTAAGTCCTTTCACTATAACAAGTACAGAAGGTGATAATGTTAAAAAAACTTTATTAGATATAAGATATAACTTGGGTGCAGAGGTTAGTACATTAAAAGGTGTCCCTTTAAACTCTCAAGAAAAATCTGATTTAAAATTAGTTTTAGCTGAAGATAAAGAGTTTAGAACTGAGTTAGAGCAAATGATTTCTAGCGATTTGTGGCAACGTAATATGAATAAATATATTGAATTAAATAAAAAAAATGTAGATGGCTGGAAAGCTCAAGAAGCATGGTTTTATAGCCAAATTGGTAGTATATTTGAAAGAGCAAAAAATCGAGCTACTGAAACATTAAAAGATAGTGAACGGTTCCCTGAATATAATAATAATTCAGCTGATTCATTGTTCAACCGCATTACCGTTAGAGGCTATCAAAAAGATGCAGCTAGTACATCAGATCCTGTTTATTCAGAAAGCTTATATAACCAAATAGAGAAGATACGAAAATACGGCACAACTGGAGTCGCTCCACAATAAGCACCCAATTTAATACATTGATTATCAATGGCAGTAACAACTAAAAAAACATTTCCAGCGGCTAATGGTAGTACAGCTACCTTTAGTCCGATTGGGATCGAACTGAATAACCAAGATGATCTAGATGTATATGTAACTTTATCGGGTGGTACTAGGAGACTAGGGCTGAGGCAAACCTCAGATACTACGGCTGTTGAAAGCCACCCACAGGTTAATGATACAACTGGATTATATTTTCCAGCCATTTCGGTTGGGGATCAACTTTATAACTATACAATTTCCAGTGATAACAATTCTATTGTTTTCAATCAAAATCTACCCAACAATGCGGTAGTGTCTTGTGAACGTAGAACTAGGGATAGTTCGAGTAGTTACACAAGTTTCTCAGGTGGTAGTACAATACGCTCCACAGACTTAAACCGTGCGTTTGATGAGTCTAATTTCACAGCACAAGAAGCAAGAAATAAAGCGTTTGATATAGAAAGTAGATTAGATGGTTCAAACATTGATGGTAAGACTATAAGTACTGGGTCTTTATCGTCAAGTGCAACTGAAGTACCAACAAGTTCAGCTGTTAGTACATATGTTGCTAACCAGTTAGATACTATTGGTGGTTTCATAGCTATCGCTAATGAAGTTAGCTTTCCAAATGACCATCCAGATATAAAAGATGATGCAGGTACAGTAATTGCTATAAGTGATGCTGGAGGTATTGTAATTAATAGTTCTGGTACTAGCACTACAGGACGTACTTTAGGTGGAGCTACAGTAACAATTACTGATTTCCCCACTCCTTTGCGTGACCAGACGCTTGCAGCAGGTATGGGTCTTTTAGTTAAAACTACAGGAACTTTACATACCTATAATTATCATAAAGCTGTTGGTACTGATTCAGATATAATAACCATTAGTGCTTCA
>Ga0115105_10656526_pt1 | contig 13933 bp, 33 predicted proteins | sample CN18umnscriptome_FD_89648 | JGI IMG/M metagenome (GOLD analysis project Ga0115105, IMG submission 89648) | Marine eukaryotic communities from Pacific Ocean to study complex ecological interactions - CN13ID_155_C17_100m_0.8um Metatranscriptome... | ecosystem: Environmental > Aquatic > Marine >... | reverse complement strand
AAGGTGGTCACTGTGACGGTTTAGTCGCCAACAAAACCGAAGAAGAATACCAACACGAATGGAAAGCTATTCCTTTCGGAAAAACTTTCAAAGACGCTCCACTTACCTTCGTTACCATCTTGTCCCACAACGGTGGTAACCCAGCTGGTATTAGAATGACCAACTTAAAAGAAGATTCCGTTGAAGTATTCATTGAAGAAGAACAATCCAATGATACCGAAATGAACCACGTTAAAGAAACCCTTGGTTGGTTAGTCTTAGAAGCCCCAAATACCTTAGCTGTATAAATTAAAGGACCTGAATGTACACCTGAAGTCCCACCAGAGTGTAATAACCACTCCTGTGCTGACTTAGAACTTATTGTCTAAGACGTCTATGCTGCCTATGATGTTTAAGGTGATGGCTAAATCAATGCTGGTGATGAATTATCTGAAGATGAATTATAACTCCTCGTCAACTACTGTGATCTCAATGGAGATTCATCTGTTTCCATCTGTGAAATGTATGACTGCCTTGTTTGGGCCGAAAATGAATGGATCGCTACCGACTGCGTCGAAGGTGCCGCCGAACTCGATTGTCCAGAATACTAAGATGAAAGATGTGAATGTTATGGAGCTTGGTCTTGTGACGATATCAACATGATTACTGATGATATCTTCGATCAACTCGATACCAATGAAGATTCTTACATCGACTTAGGTGACAATATCGATGGAGACCACGTCGCTTTACTCTTAGATGAATGTGACGAAAATAATGACTCAACCCTTGACAGATGTGAAGTCTATAACTGTGTAGTTTAAGTTGAAAACGAATGGAGAGTTGAAAACTGTCCAGCTTACGGATTCGCCTACTGTGAATTACCATATGAATGTGATTGTGAATGCCCAGATGCTTGGAACTGTGACGAACTCTATTAAATTACCCTTGAAACCATTGCTTACTATGATAATGATGGTAACAACGCTATCAACCCAGAAGACAATATTGATGAAGAACACTTCTGGCTCATGGCCGAATTGTGTGATTCCAATAATGATGGACATCTTGAAGAATGTGAAATCCACTATTGCTTATAACAAATTGAAAACGAATGGAGATTAGAAAACTGCCCAATGTGCCCAGATCTTACTTGTCCAATTGAAGATTGTATTGATACTGATGTAACTTGCCCAGGTGCTTGGAACTGTGTTGACATCATCTATATCACTGATGAAGTCATGGAAGCTTATGATACCAATTGGGATGGTTATATCAATTTAGGTGATTCTATCACTGATGACCATTTCAACTTAATCCTTGAAGAATGTGATTATGATGGTGATGAATCTATCTGTTCTTGGGAAGTTTACTAATGTCTTGTCAATGTCGAAAATGAATGGAGAGATGAATACTGTCCACTTGAAAATCACATCTACTGTCAAAACCCATATTAAACTTGTCCAGACTGTGACGGTATGTGGACTTGTACTATGATTGAAGAAATCAGAGATAACTTCTTCAATTTCTATAATGGTGATGATGATCTCTATCTTACCGACATGGATAACATTACTGAAGAATAATTACTCGAACTCTCCGACTTATGTGATTCAAACGCTGACAACATTGTTGACATCTGTGAAATCCACGATTGTATCGTTGCTTATGAAAACGAATGGAGAGATGAATACTGTCCAGATTACGGTAATGCTTACTGTCCATGTGGAATCGATGTCCCAGTTTGCCCAGGTGCTTGGGAATGTGATGATCTTGAACAAGTCTCTTATGATGTCCTCGCTTACTATGATACTGATGTCAGTGGAACCATCAACCCAGCTGATGCTATTGATGATGAACACTACGGTGTCATGATCTCTATGTGTGATACCAACTTCGATGGAAATCTTGAAGCTTGTGAAATCTTCGTCTGTATCGAAATGGCTGAAAACGAATGGAGAGCTGAAAACTGTCCAGAATACCCAATGTCCACCTGTGATTGCCCATTCGGTGATGCCACTGATTGTGCTGGTGAATGGAACTGTCTCGATATGATCTATATCACTGATGAATTCATGAACTCTTATGATACCAACGGTGATGGATCCGTCGATCTTGGAGATTATATGGATAACGACCACTTAGAACTCTTACTCACTGAATGTGATGCTAACATGGACGGAACTCTTACCGCCTGTGAAATCCACGACTGTGAAGTTAGAATTGAAAATGAATGGAGAGCTGTCAACTGTGGTGAAGACTACCCATAACTTTATTGTACCGCCCCTTATGACTGTACCCCTTGCCCAGGTATCTGGACTTGTGGAGACATCGAATATATCACTGAAGATTTCTTCGCTACCTACAACACCAATGGTGATTCCGTCATCAATATGGGAGACAATATTGACTAAGACCACTTAAATGTTGTCCTTTCCGATTGTGACTATGATCAAGATGGAAATATTGAAAAATACGAAATCTTCGATTGCTTAGTTATGGTTGAAAACGACTACAGAGCCGAATATTGTGAATATAACTACCCATAAGTCTACTGTATTAACCCATATGAAGATGAATGCCCATTAGCTTGGTCTTGTTAAGATATGGAAAACATCACCAATGATTACATGTACTACGTTGATACCAACGGTGACGGTTCCGTTTCCCTTGAAGACTACGTTGATGAAGACCACTACAACGCTATGGTTACTTTATGTGACTTCAACGATGATGGTGCTATCTAATATTGTGAAGTTTTCGAATGCCTCACCATTTGGGAAAACGAATGGAGAGATGCCGAATGTCCAACCTACGGTGATGTTGTCTGTAACAACCCATATGATGACTGTGACCCTTGCCCAGAATCCTTCAACTGTTCCGAAATTGAATAAATTACCGTCGATGTTTTCAACTGGTATAACACCAACGGAGATGACTAATTGAATCTTGGTGATGGAAACTACTAATCCAATGACGAATTAGCTATGCTCTTAGAATACTGTGATTACAACCAAAACGGTTAAGTTACCTATTGTGAATTACACGACTGCTTAGTTGAATGTGAAAACGAATGGAGAGCCTCCGTTTGCCCAGAATACCCACTTACCTGTGAAGCCGACAAAGAATGTGTCGAATGTGAAGGTGCTTGGTCTTGTGAAGATGTTGCTGATGTTACTGATGCTACTATCTCTGGATTAGATTCCAATGGTGATGGTGTCGTTTCTTATGGTGACAACTTATATGTTGAAGACATGGCCATGCTCTTAGAATCATGTGACTCCAACGGTAACGATCAACTCGAATACTGTGAACTTTATAACTGTATTGTTATGTGTGAAAACGAATGGAGAGCTGATAACTGTGACTGGGAATACGGTCAACTCTACTGTATCTGTGAAGTCACCTAATGTGAAGGTGAATGGAACTGTGATGATGTCAAATCTATCTCTGACGAAACTTTAATGTACTACGACAATGAAGTTGATATGAACATCAACTTAGATGATGACATCGATCCAGAACACTACGAAATGTTAGTCGCTGCTTGTGACTAAGACAACGACGGAAACATTGATGCTTGTGAAATCTTCGACTGTGTCATTGCCACTGAAAACTAATGGAGAATGGACTACTGTGGACCTAACTACCCAATGCTTTACTGCCCATGCCCATATGACGATATCGTCTGTGTTGGTGCTTGGAGCTGTTATGACATTGAAATGGTCACTAATGATTTCATGGCTACCTATGACACCGATGGTGATTCCGGAATTACTTATGGTGATTCTCTTAATGATGATCACTTAGAAATCATCATGTCTGCTTGTGATGCCGATTCTAACGGAATCGTCGGAAAATGTGAAGCCTTCGATTGTATCGTTATGGCCGAAAACATGTGGAGAGATGAATACTGTCCAGAATCTGAACACGTCTTCTGTGAACTCCCATATGACGACTCTGAATGTCTCTCCTGTCCAAATGAATGGACTTGTGAAGATATTGATAACATGACCAACGATTTCTGGGCTACCTTTGATAACAATGGTGATGGTTAAGTCAATCTCGGTGATAACATCGAAGGAGAACACTTAGACGCTCTTAATATCATGTGTGACTTCAACTAAGATGGATCCATCTGTAAAGGTGAATACTTCGATTGTTTAGTTGCCTATGAAAATGAATGGAGAGCTGAATACTGCCCAGGATACCCAATGGCTTATTGTACCAATGACTACTGGGAAAACTGTACTTGTGAAGGTGCCTGGTCTTGTGATGATATCATGGTTATCACTATGGAATAAATCTCTTATTTCATTCCAATGGTGATGATGTTATCAACCCAGAAGATACCCTCGATTACGATCAATACTTGTTACTCGTTGACTTATGTGACTCCAACAACGACGGTACCCTCGACTTATGTGAACTCCACGTCTGTGTAGTTAATGTCGAAAATGAATGGAGAGCTGCCAACTGTCCATCTTACGGATATGCCACCTGTCCATGTCACACTGAACCAGTCTGTCCATCTGCTTGGGATTGTACTTAAATCTTCGAAAATACCAACGATACTTGGGCTTACCTCGATACCGATGGTAATGACATGATCAATCTTGGTGATGAAATGACCGACGACCACTATGACTTCCTTATGACCGAATGTGACTTAGATGGTAATGGTTAAGTTTGTAGATATGAACTCTTCGAATGTATGATCATGGTCGAAAACGACTGGAGACACGAAAACTGTCCAGAAGCTGAAGATATCTACTGTTAAAATCCATTCGAATGTCCATATTGCCCAGGTGAATGGACTTGTATGGATATCGAAAATATCTCTGAAGCCATCATGAACGAATTAGACACTGATAACAATGGTTATGTCAATCTCGGAGATAACATCGATGCTGACCACATGGCCTGCCTTAATGACTACTGTGATATCAATGGTGATTAAATGATCGACTGTTACGAAATGAACGAATGTGTCCTTATGGCTGAAAATGAATGGAGATAAGAATATTGTGAAGCCGGATACTGGTAACTTTAATGTAACAACCCATGTGAACCAGAAATCTGTTAAGGTGCCATGATCTGTGATGATATCTAAGCCGCCACTATTGAAATCATCTACTACTATGATACCAATGGTGACTTCAACATCGACTTAAATGATGATGTCGATATTGATCACTACTCTGAAATGATCTAATATTGTGATGCTGATAACAACGGATCTATTGAAGCATGTGAAATCTAAAACTGTTTAGTTGATATGGAAAATGAATGGAGAGAAGCCGCCTGTCCAGGTTACGGCTTACTTGAAGGTTGTGACTGTGAAGATGTCTGGTGTGAAGGTGAATGGAACTGTACTGATATCTATTATATCACTGAAGACTTCATGGCTGCCTATGACTCCAATGGAGATTTATCCGTCAACTACGGTGATAACATTGAAAACGATCACTTAGATCTCTTAGTCTCATAATGTGATTAAGATATGGACGGATCTGTTTCCACATGTGAAATCTACGAATGTGTTGTCGTTGTTGAAAACGATTGGAGAGCCACCGCTTGTCCAGTTGGTTATCCATAACTTTTCTGTACCACTCCTTATGAATGTGCAACTTGCCCAGATGCCTGGTCTTGTGAAACTATCCACATTATGACCGAATAAATCTTCGCTGAATTAAACGCTAATGGTGATGGTGCCATTAACGCTTAAGACGGTCTTGATTCTGAACACTTAGACATGCTCTAATACTATTGTGATGCCAATGGTAACGGAGATGTTACTAGATGTGAATTATTCGACTGTATGGTCATTGCTGAAAACGAATATAGACAAGAATATTGCCCTGAATTCGGTTTAGCTTACTGTGAAAACCCAATGACCGATTGTGGTTGTGATGGTATGTGGTCTTGTGAAGAAATTGAAGCTATCGCTCTTGACAACATGATATACTATGATACCAACGGTGATGGTTCTATTAACCCAGAAGATGTCATTGATGCTGATCACTATGCTTTAATGGTCGAAAACTGTGACATGAATGATGATGGAACTATCTCTGGTTGTGAAATGTAATAATGTATCGTCAACATCGAAAATGAATGGAGATAAGAAAACTGCCCAGAATACGGTGCTGCTCACTGCCCATGTTCTGAACCAACCTGTGTCGGTGCTATGACCTGTTATGAAATCGCCGAAAACACCTAATATGCCATGGCCACCTATGATACTGATGGTAATGGTTATATTGATGAAGCTGACGAAATGCTCGAATAAGAACATTTATATGAATTAGTTTCTATCTGTGATTAAGACGGATCTTTAACTCTTTCTATGTGTGAATTATTCGACTGTCTCGTTATGGCCGAAAACGAATGGAGAGCTGACTAATGCCCAGAATTCGAAGAAATCTATTGTTCTAATCCATTTGAAGAATTATGTGGAGAATGTTAAGGATAATGGACTTGTGAAGATATCGAATTGATCGCTATGGACATGCACGATGCTTATGATGTTAATGGTGATGGTTCCATCAATCTTGGTGATAATCTTGATAACGAACATTACGACATCCTCATGTAAGATTGTGACACCGACATGAACGGAGATATCTCTATGTGTGAAATCTTCGACTGTGTTGTCAGAATCGAAAATGAATGGAGAGCTGAATACTGCCCAGATTATCCATAAATCTATTGTGAAAACCCAGATTCCTTCGAATGTACCTGTGATGGTATGTGGTCTTGTATGGATATTGATGCTATCACCCTCGATATCATTACTTACTATGATTCCGATGATGATATGGCTATCACTCCTGAAGACGCTATGGACGAAGATCACTATGCTTTAATGATTGAAGAATGTGACACCAACTACGATGGTGCCCTTACTGTCTGTGAAGTCCACTAATGTATTGTCAATCTTGAAAATGCTTGGAGAAACGAATACTGCCCATGGTACGGTGATGCCTACTGCCCATGTGAAGAAATCCCATGTGACGGTGCCTGGTCTTGTTATGATGTCCACTATATCACTGAAGATATGTTTGAAGTTATGGATACCAACTATGACGGATAACTCAATCTCGGAGATGTTGTTGAATAAGAACACTTAGACGCCATGGCCATGTGTGATGAAGACATGAACGGATCTATCTCCAAATACGAACTCTTCAACTGTTTAGTTATCGTTGAAAACGAATGGAGAGCTGAAAACTGTCCAAACTATCCAAATATGTATTGTGAAAACCCATACATCAACCCTGAATGTGCCGGAGCTTGGACTTGTGAAGATATCCACAACGTCACTTAAGCCACCCTCGATTACTATAACACCAATGGTGATGAAGTTATCAACTACGGTGATGATGCTGTCCATGAAGTTGACCTCAACAATCTTATGGACTGGTGTGATTTCAATGGTGATAATGTAATTACCCCATGTGAATTACACTAATGTACTTAAGAATACGAAAACTGGTGGAGAACTGAATACTGCCCAGAATACGGTTATTCTTATTGTGATTGTTCTTTCTATGAACCTGAATGCCCAGGTCACTGGACCTGTTAAGATATTGAAGACATCACTCTTTCCGTTATTGCTTCTTATGATACCAACTCTGATTCAGTTGTCAATGTCGAAGATGGATCTGGTCACGGTGATTTAATGTACTGTGATACCAATGATGATGGTACCGTCGATATGTGTGAAATGCACTAATGTATTGTCAATATCGAAAACAACTGGAGAGCTGAATACTGTCCAGAAGAATTCGGTTTCGCTTATTGTGATTGTCCATTCCCAGTATACGAATGTCCAGGTGCTTGGAACTGTGCTGATCTCGTTATGTATACCGACGACTTCATGGCTGCCATGGATACCAATGGTGATGGATTCATCAATCTTGGTGATCAAGTCGGACCAGACCATTTAGATATGCTCATTTCTGAATGTGACTAAAACATGGATGGTGACATTTGTGAATCTGAAGTCTATGACTGTCTCCTCAATGCTGAAAACGAATGGAGAGCCGAAGTTTGCCCAGATATTGAACCACTTTACTGTTCTAACCCATACGGTTGCCCATAATGTGACGGAGCTTGGACCTGTGATAACATCAAAGAAATCACTGAATACTGTTATGATGGTCTTGATACCAATGATGATGGTGTTGTTGATTAGGGTGACAATCTTGAAACTGATCATTGGATCATCCTCTAATCCGAATGTGATACCAACAATGATATGTAACTCAACAGATGTGAAATCTTCGATTGTGTTGTTATGTGTGAAAACGCTTGGAGAGTTGAATACTGTCCATCCGACTACACCATGGCCTACTGCAACTGTCCATTCACCATCCCTGAATGCCCAGGTGCTTGGTCTTGTGAAGACATCAAAGTTCATGTTGAAGAAATCATGGCTTACTATGATTTGAATGGTGATAACAACCTTAACCCTGATGACTTAATGAACGATAACCACTACGAACTCCTCGTTGAACTCTGTGACGTCAATAACGACGGATCCATTGATTTCTGTGAAATGCACGCTTGTGCCGTTGACACTGAAAATGAATGGAGAATGGAATACTGCCCAGAAGGTTTCGGATTAGTCTATTGTGACTGTCCAATGGTACCACCAGAATGCCCAGGTGCTTGGAACTGTGCTATTGTCATCTAAATCACTGAAGATTTCATGAACTACTATGATACCAACGGTGATAATGATGTCGATCTTGGTGATTCTATTGAATCTGACCACTTAGACATTGTCTTAGAATTATGTGACGCCGACGACTCTGGTTCCCTCCACTATTGTGAAGTCTTTGACTGTGTCGTTGCTTGTGAAAACTAATGGAGAGATGAATACTGCCCAGAAATCCCTCATCTTTTCTGTTAAAACCCTTATGAAAATGATGAATTCTGCCCAGAATGTTTCGCCGCTTGGAACTGTTAAGACGTTGCCGACAAAACCTAATGTATCATGGACGATTGGGATTCCAATGGTGATGGTCAATTGAATCTTGAAGATGCTATTGACTCTGATCATATGATGTTACTCAACGAAATGTGTGATTAAGACGGATCTTAATCTCTCCACGATTATGAAGTCTTCGATTGCTTAGTTATGATCGAAAACGAATGGAGAGCTGAAAACTGTCCAAATTTCGGTGATCTTTTCTGTGAAAACCCATACGATGATGTTACTTGTGATGGAGCTTGGTCTTGTGACGATATTGCTTATATCACCGATGATATCTTCGTTTACTATGATACCGATATGGATACCTATCTTTCTATTGAAGATTAAATCGAATCTGATCACTTCGCTATCTTATTAGATAGTTGTGATACCGATATGAACGGATCTATTGAATGGTGTGAAATGTAATAATGTATTGTCATGTGTGAAAACGCTTGGAGAGAAGAATACTGTGATGAAGAATTCGGATATGTCTACTGTCCATGTGATGAAGAAGTTTGTGAAGGAGAATGGAACTGTGTTGATATCGCTCAACTTACCTCTGAATACTGGACCGCTTGGAACTCCAATGATGATGAATTTATCAATGCTGGAGATTTAATGGAATCTGACCACTTCGATTTACTCGTTGACTAATGTGACTACAACTAAGATGGATAAATTTCCCAATGTGAAATCTACAAATGTCTTATCGATGTTGAAAACGCTTGGAGACTTGAATCCTGTGATATCAATTATCCACCAGTCAATTGTCCACCTGAAGTTTATCCATGTCCAGTTTGTAATGGACACTGGGATTGTGAAGCTATCATGTACATCACCAATGATATGGGAGTCTATGATACCAACAATGATGGATCTATCAACAATCTCGATGAAATCGAATAAGAACACTTAGATATCTTAATTGAATCCTGTGACTACTCCGGAAACGGATCTCTTGAATACTGTGAATATCACGCCTGTGTCATCGCCTATGAAAACTGGTGGAGAGATGAAAACTGTCCAGGTTACGGTCATGTCTATTGTGATTGCCCAGCTCCATAACCAGCTGAATGCCCAGCTGCTTGGTCTTGTGACGATGTTGAATACTACTTATCTGAAGCCTTCGCTTACTATGATACTGATGGTAACGGTGTTATCAACCCAGCTGACGATATTGATGAAGAACATCTCGCTATGTACATCTCTGAATGTGACGAAGACTTCGATGGAAACTTAGAAGTTTGTGAACTCCACTAATGTATCCTCGATATTGAAAACTAATTCAGAATGGAATACTGCCCAGATTTCGGTTTATTATACTGTGAATGCCCAACCATCTCTGATCCTGAATGCCCAGGTGAATGGAACTGTTGGGATATTACCATGATCTCTGATGATTTCATCAATGCTTATGATACCAACAATGATGGTGCTATCAATATGGGAGATTATATTGATGAAGATCATTTAGATATTGTCGTTGAATACTGTGATTTCAATAATGACGGTACTTTATCTCATTGTGAAATCTTCGAATGTGTCGAATTATGTGAAAACGAATGGAGATTATACAACTGTCCAGAAGGTTACTAACAACTTTACTGTGAAGCTCCATACGAATGTGCCTAATGTACTTAAGCTTGGACCTGTGACGAAATCGTTATGGCCACCGAAGCTTTCATGGCTGAAAACGACGTCAATGGTGATGATGAAGTCAATCTTGGAGATCTCTCTGAAGAACACTTGTACTTATTATCTGAATACTGTATTGACGAAAACTAAGATGGTTCTTATTGCTCTGGAGAAATCATGAACTGCATCATTGCTGCTGAAAACGAATGGAGAGCTGAAAACTGTCCAGGTTATGGTGATGCTTTCTGTGCCATCCCAGAACACTTATAATGTAACGAATGTGCTGGATCTTGGGATTGTGAAGATATTGAATATGTCTCTTTAGATATCTTAGCTTACTATGATAACAACGGAGACTATGCCATCAATCCATAAGATAACATCGATTAAGATCATTATAACGTTATGATTGAATACTGTGACTATAACAATGATGGAACTATTGATGCTTGTGAAGTCCACTAATGTGTTGTTGAATGTGAAAACGCTTGGAGAGATGAATACTGTGACGCCGATTTCGGATATGTCTACTGTCCATCTTGCCCATTTGATGTACCAGAATGTGAAGGTGCTTGGAACTGTGCTGATATCACCTACTATACTGAAGAAACTATGGCCGTTGCTGATACCAACGGTGATGGTTAAATCAACTATGGTGATAACATTGATGAAGATATGTACACTATCATCATGGGACAATGTGACTTTGATGGAAACGATACCGTTGATGCTTGTGAAATCTTCGATTGTATTGTTGAATGTGAAAACGCTTGGAGAGCTGATTACTGCCCAGAATCTGAACCTCTCTACTGTACTTGTCCATTATATGTTGAAGAATGCCCAGGTGCTTGGTTCTGTGAAGATATCTATAACATCTCCTTAGAAGTCATTTCCACTTATGACACCAACGTTGATGGTAACATCAATGTCGGAGACTCTGTTGACGCTGACCATATGGATATCCTTATGGACTAATGTGACATCAATCAAGATGGAAACATCGATTAATGTGAAGTCCACACCTGTATCATGAACGTTGAAAACGCTTGGAGAGATGAATACTGTCCAAACTTCGGATATATCTACTGTGAAAATCCATTCGAACCATGTGTCCAATGTGAAGGTGCTTGGAACTGTAATGACGTCAATGATATCACTCTTGAAGTTATTGCCTACTACGATACCAACGGAGATTATGCCATCAACCCATAAGATACTATGGAAGAATCCCACTATTCTGAATTAGTCTATTATTGTGACTTCAACAACGACGGTACTCTTGATGCTTGTGAAATCCACGACTGTATTGTCATCTGTGAAAATGAATGGAGAGCTGAAAACTGTGATATCACTTATGGATAACTCTATTGTGATTGTGACTTCATCGTCCCAGTCTGTGAAGGAGCTTGGAACTGTGCTGATATTACCATGATCACTGATGAAACCATGTATGCCTTAGATACCAATGGTGATTTATAAGTCAATTATGGTGATGATCTCGATTCTGACCATGTTGATATGATCATTGAATACTGTGATACTAACAATGACGGAACTGTTGACATGTGTGAATTATTCGAATGTATTGTTAACTGTGAAAATGAATGGAGAGCTGAATACTGCCCAGATTCTGAACCTGTCTACTGTACCAACCCATATCAAGGATACTGTGCTGATTGCCCAGGTCACTGGACTTGTGAAGATATCTTCAACATTGCTACCGATTACTTAGCTGCCTTCGATACCAATGGTGATGGTAACTTAAATCTTGGTGATGATATTGAAGAAGAACACGCCAATTGGCTCACTCTTTCCTGTGATTTCAATGGTGATCAAAACGTCGACTCTTGTGAACTCCACCAATGTATCTTAGAATGTGAAAACGCTTGGAGAGAAGCTAACTGTCCAGAATACGGATATGCTTATTGTGACTGTCCATTCTTCGTACCAACCTGTGACGGAGCTTGGGATTGTAACGATATCGAATTAATCTCTATTGAAATCATTGCTTACTATGAAACCAACGGAGATTATGCCATCAACCCAGAAGACGAAATCGAATTAGAACACTACAACTTACTCCTCTAAGAATGTGACTTCAACAACGATGGAACCATCGATACTTGTGAAATCCACGAATGTGTCATCTAAATCGAAAACGAATGGAGAGATGCTTACTGCCCAGATTACGGATATGTCTACTGTCAATGTCCATTCTACGTTGTCCCATGTGAAGGTGCCTGGAACTGTGCTGATATCATGTATATCACTGATGAAGTTATGGCTGAATACGACTCTGATGGAAACATGACCCTCAACGCCAACGATTAAATCGATACTGACCACTTAGATATGATGTTAGACTACTGTGACTTCAACGGTGATAACTAATTATCTGTCTGTGAAATCCACGACTGTATTGTCATGTGTGAAAATGAATGGAGACACGAATATTGTGAATATTCTGAAGATCTCTACTGTCAATGTCCATTCGCTGACACCGTCCCAACTTGTGATGGTGCCTGGGATTGTAACGATATCTAAAACATCTCTGTTGATATCCTCAACATGTATGATACCAACTACGATGGATCTATCGATATGGAAGATAACATTGATGCTGATCACTTAGCTGAAATCAACGCCAACTGTGACTTCAACGGTGATGGTGCTACCGATGCCTGTGAAGTCCACGCTTGTATTGTTATGATTGAAAACGATTGGAGAGATGAATACTGCCCAGATTACGGTCATGTCTATTGTGATTGTCCATTCTCTGTCCCAACCTGTGATGGTGCCTGGGATTGTGAAGATATCTATAACATCTCTGTTGAAGTTTTGAACTACTATGATACCAACTATGATGGATCTATCAATCTTGAAGATGATATCGAATCTGAACATTTAGAAATCTTAATTGAATACTGTGATTATAACAACGACGGAACCGTTGATGCCTGTGAAGTCCACCAATGTGTTGTCGATTGTGAAAATGCTTGGAGAGATGAATACTGCCCAGATTACGGTCACGTTTATTGTGATTGTCCATTCTACGTCGCTACTTGTGATGGAGCTTGGAACTGTGATGATATCTACTATATCTCTGTTGATGTTATCAATTACTATGATACCGACTTTGATGGTGATATCGATCTTGAAGACGACATCGACCCAGAACACTTAGCTGTACTCCAAGAATAATGTGACTATAATGGTGATGGTGCTATTGACTCTTGTGAAGTCAACTAGTGTATCGTTGATATTGAAAACGCTTGGAGAGATGAATATTGCCCTGACTACGGTCATGTCTATTGTGATTGTCCATTCTATGTT
>Ga0115105_10395421_pt1 | contig 13986 bp, 6 predicted proteins | sample CN18umnscriptome_FD_89648 | JGI IMG/M metagenome (GOLD analysis project Ga0115105, IMG submission 89648) | Marine eukaryotic communities from Pacific Ocean to study complex ecological interactions - CN13ID_155_C17_100m_0.8um Metatranscriptome... | ecosystem: Environmental > Aquatic > Marine >... | reverse complement strand
GATTATGTTAATCCTTCCGCTGCTGTTGAATTGTATGTAGGTGCTTCAGCTCCTTCTGCATTCTAATTATTTAGGGAGTCTTTATGGCTCCCTTTTTTTATTTATATATCTTAATTATGGCTATCCCTACCACTAACGCTACAGAAGAATTACCTGCTATAAATCAAATACTGGCGTCAGTTGGTCAGGCTCCAGTTACTACTCTCGACCAAACCAACCCAGACGTTGCGATTGCTTACGATACTTTACTTCAAGTATCACGAGAGATACAATCTGAAGGATGGACATTCAACAAAGAACAAGACTATCCATTCACACCAGATAGTAACAATGAAATCTTAATACCTAGTAACGTTTTACAGATAGATATCTCTGACGGTACAGGTCATGAAGAAATGGATGTAATAAGAAGGAAAGGAAAATTATATGATAAACAAGAACATACATACACATTTACAGAAGAACTTAAATGTGATGTTGTCTGGTTATTTGACTGGGTAGATCTACCACGTCCAATACAAGATTACATAACAGCTAGAGCTTCATGTTTTACTGTCTCACGTATAGTAGGTGATGGTCAGTTATATCAAATGTGTATGCAGAAGGAATCATACTGCAGAGCTATGGCCTTGGAGTATGAATGCAACCAGGGAGATTACACATTCTTTGGTCAGCCTAAAGATGGTAACTACTACAACAGTTATAAACCTTACATAGCCTTACAAAGATAATGCCAAATGTATCACAAACAATTCCAAACTATATAGGTGGTGTATCTAAACAACCTGATAATAAGAAGTTCCCTGGACAATTAGTTGATTGCATTAATGCATATCCAGACCCTACATTTGGTCTAACTAAAAGACCTGGGTTTAAATTTATCAAAGGTCTAGGTAATGAAAACATTTACTCAGATGCAAAGTGGTTTTACATCCATAGAGATGGAGATGAAAAGTATGTTGGATGTATTAAAGGTACAGCTATATACATATGGAATGTAACCACTGGTGTAGCTGCTACAGTTACTTATAACAGTTCAAGTAATACATCTTACTTAACATCTACTACTGCTAATGATTATGATATCTTAACGGTACAAGATACTACGATTGTCACTAACAAACTGAAGACAGTTACAACTCAAAGTGCTCCTTCATTTGTAGCTAATAAAGTAGGTACTGTCTTACTTAAATCAGTTGGTGATTCTCAGGTTTATTCAGTTACAATTAATGGTAGTGCTTATACATATACAAGTGATGCCTCAGCTACAGCTGATGAGATTTTAACTGGACTTAAAACAGCAATAGATGCTGCAAGTATTTCAAACCTAACGGTAACTAAACTAGATACATCATTAGAACTCAGTCGTACCAGTGCTTTTACCTTAACTGGTAAAGGTGGTGCAGGTAATGATCAGCTTGTTACTTTTCAGAATCAAGTTGCTAACGTAGCAGCTCTACCTGATAAGTCAGTACATCACAGAATAGTAAAGATAATTAACACAGCTAACTCAGCAGAAGATACATACTATTCAAGATTCATAGCAGATAACAGCGCATCAGGTGCTGGCTATTGGCAAGAGTATGTAGCTCCAGATGTATCAGTAGGTTTAACAGCCTCAACTATGCCTCATGAGTTAGTCAACACAGCTACTAACACCTTTGTCTTTAAACCGATTAGTTGGACTGAGAGGTTAGTAGGTGATGACACAACCAACTCACACCCTAGTTTTGTTGGTAAAAAAATTCAGCAGTCTTTCTTCCATAGTAGTCGCCTTGGATTCTTAACAGATGACAATGTATCTATGAGTCAGGCTAATGAGTTTTATAACTTCTACCATGTATCAGCTCTAACTCAGGTAGCTAGTGATCCTGTTGACTTAAGCACTTCAAGCATTAGACCAACCCTACTTACAGGTGTATTACCTACAGCTCAGGGTTTGATCTTATTCAGTAAGAACCAACAGTTCTTGATGTTTGCACCTAATGGTATCTTTACACCTACAACCACAATTATTCGTGGTATCTCAAACTTTGAGATGGATATCAACATAGATCCTGTAGATAATGGAACCAATATAATCTTCGTCAGTAAGACCCCCAGCTACACGCGAATTTATCAGATGACCACATCAGGTCAAGAGATGAATCCAAGCGTCGTAGACATCGGTAGAGTGGTCTCTGAGTGGGTTCCTGATACTGTTACTAATCTATTAGCCAGTCCTCAGAACTCATTTATTGCAATGTATGGTCCTACTAAACAGGACATATATTTCTATAGAACATATAACGATGGTAGACAAGAGACTATGCAGTCTTGGTTTAGATGGTCTTTACCAGGAACTGTTCAAACAGTAGCTGTTGATTCAGATGTTATGTATGCGGTCACTATGCAAGGTGGTCAATATACACTTCTAAGTGCCAGTATGAATCAAACTCCAGAGGAAACAATTCTTGTTAACTCTCTTGGAGAGAAAATGAATCCTAGTGTTGACTTATATGCAACAGCTAGTTCCGTTGCTTATGACACAACTGATCCTGTTAATCCATTCTCTAAATGTTATATACCATTCAATAACGTTACAGGTTTGACACCTGTTATTGTTATTGCTAGTACAGCTGCCAGTTTATCTAACCCAACCTATGTTGAATCAGGATTCACCACCACTCCTACCGTAGGTACAGATGGTACTGGTACATACTTTAAGGTTCCATATAAGGATTTAAGTGCTACAGCTGTTGCTGCATTAGTTATTGTAGGTTTTAAATATACGATGGATGTCTCACTACCTAAGACATACTACAGACTAGATCCAGAAGGTAAGCAATCAGACTATACATCTTCATTAACTATAGCCAGATACAAGTTCTCAACTGGTTTATCAGGTGTATTAGGATTTAAACTAAAACGAAAAGGAACTACAGATTATACAGATGTACATGCAGTAGCAGAAGCAAACTTCTACTTAGCTAATGACGTACCACTAGCTGATCAATCAGTAGTTAACGTACCTATACATCAGAAAAATGAGAACTTTGATCTGAATGTATATAGTGATTCACCCTTCCCCGTGTCACTTACAGCAATGATGTGGGAAGGATATTATTCACCCAGATTTTACAGAAGAGTATGACCACCCTTGAAGAAAGAGAAGTATTAGGAAAAACTACCATAGATATCATTAGCCAAGCTGCTGGAGAAGATGGCTTTGCTTTTGAATATCTATGGATGTGGGCTAGGATGTCACGTACATTAGATGACATATTTGATGCTGATCATGAAGTAACAAGAGAAGAGTTACTTGAAATATTTGAATATATGTTTGTCAAGATGCCTACTAATCCTTTTTTTACTGAATACAAAGATGTACTAACTTCACAACACGTATCTATGTATAACGCATGGATGGCAGCTAACGCTTGGGAACAAGGAGATGAAGTTGATCAAATCTATGCTCATGTATGGAGAGATGCACATCATGAAGTAGTACCTATTGTTGCTCTACTAACTCAAGGTTATGAAAAAATGAAAGAAATTTCTGACCTAATTCGTAAAACATTTAAAAAGAAACTCGGAGATTAAATTATGTCAGGTGGTGGTGGTGGTGGCGATGATGCCATTGAATTTCAAAGAGAAGCTGCAAGAAAAGCCTATGAATATGATACTAAAACGTATAAATACCAATGGGGTGATAATGCACAGGAAGGTCAATATGTAAGAGGTGGTGAGATACACCGTAAGTATGCTGCTCAGTATGATGCATACAATAAACAAAGGTGGGCTGCTAGAGATGCTAGAGAGTTTCAACAAGCTTCAGCTCAAGATTCTTATGACTATGGTAGGCAAAGAGTTGATTTCGAGTACGACATGCAACGACGTGCTAGAGATCAACAAGTATCTACTAAGAATGATCAATTAACTGAAAACACTCTTACTAGAAATGCTGCTGATGCTAATGCACGCCTTATACGAGACGAACAATTACAACAACAAGGCTTTAATAGTAGACAAATTTTACAAGAGTTCTTACAAGATCAAGGAACCTTTGGTTTTGAAAGAGAACGATTATTAAATGATCTAGGTTTAAACGAGGAAAGATTAGATAATGAAGTAGCAAGAGCTAGGTCAGATTTAAACACTGCTCAGAAATTAAGTGCTGGTTCTACAAATCGACAAAAACTTGAGCTACAGATAAAAGAAAACCAGTTAAATACAAAACAAGCACAGAATGAATCTGATCTCACATCAGCTGTAGCTAAAGCTGCTAGTGCTACTGACATCACACAAAGAACTGCAGACTTAACTGAAGGTAAGTTATTAAGTGAAGAACAGAAAGCAAGAACAGTACTAAGTCAAAAAACAGGTGATGCAGGGTTTGATAGGACAGCTGTTGAATTAAGTTATGCTCAAAAAGCTGGTGACATTGCTGCAAGTAAAACTGCATTAACTCAGGACTATACAACTAAAGAAGCAGCTACTAAATTTAATAGATCTGCTCTTGGAATAGATACAGCTGAAGTTAAACAAAGACGTGATTATCAAACAGATGCAATTCTGCGAGATTTACAAAACCAAAAAGCACAAGCTAAGTTTGGTGCAACAAAAGCTAATATTGATGCACTAACAAAGGCTGGTCAAGCACAGGTATCTCAAGCAGGTAGATCACAAGGTAAGAGTATTGTTGCCTTTATGGGTGAAGTTGGTAGACAACAAGCCGAGATGGTTAATACACTTATACTTGCACAAAAGTCAGGTGAAGAAAAAGTACGTCAAACAAAGATGAGTGCTTTAAATGATATACAAAGATCAGCTATAAAATCTCAACAACTAGATCTTCAATCATTAGAGAACTTAAATAAATTATCTTTAGGAATTGATCAGGCAAATAGAGATTTAAGATCAGCTGGTGATATCAAAGGTCTGGAATTAGATAAGATTACTAAAGGTGTTGCCGATGCTACTGAGCTTACCAATCTAACAGTACAAGATTTACAAAGAGAAATTGGTGGTAGAAAAGGTTTAACTATTGCCAACCTTCAAGATATTCAAAAAGACTTAGCAAGTAAGCAAAGAGATGCTGCAATACAAACTCAAGATATAAGTCAAACAAGACAGGGAGAAAGAGGCTTAAGTACAAATAGGATACAATCTATACTTGATGAATTATCTGGTAGAGAATCTCAATTTGATGTTACTAGAACATCAGTTAATGAACGTAGAGATTTACTAAGGCGTGGTGCAAATATAGGAGAACGTAAAATATCTCAAGGTATGGCAGATTTATCCACACGTTATGGATTAAATCAAGAGATTGTTGATGCTATGAGGTCTAGTGCTTCTAACCAATACCAACAAGCATTAACTGAAAACGAACGAGCTAAAAGTCAAGCTGACTTAAGTGCTAAAGCAAGGGTCATGATAGATCCACAAAGAGCACCATATGCTCCAGCACCTAGACAATTACCAGTTGTAGAGTTTGTAGAACCAACATTACCAAAAGTACCACCTGCACCAATTGAAGGAGCAAAGATGTCATACGGTGGCATGGGTGCTTTAGATGCAGCTATGGCTGTTGGTGGTGGTGCTTTAGCAGGTATCAGTGCTTATGCAGGTTTAAAGGCTGCAGGTATGGCAGGTATGGCAACACCAGTTGGTTGGGCTATTGGTATTGGATCAGTATTATCATCATTTTTATAAACAATGAGGAACATTTCGTATCGAGGCTATGGTCGTCGTACGTCTAATCAACCTATACAACTCCCTGATGAATCTCAAAAGATCCTTTCTGAGGGTCAACGTATCTTACGAGGTATGGATAGAGCACAGGAGTCGAAGGAAAAGCATGAACGAGATCAGATCAGAGCAACTAAAGAAAAAGGTCAGGTAGAATCGGCTGATGTAGTTAAAGCAACTAATAATGCAAATGAATTTACACGAGCTATTAGAGATGCTGAACTACATAATTTAAAAACTGAATACAACGATATCAAGGTAAGAGAAAAAGAATGGGAGATGAAGCAACAGAAGAAAGATGATCTTCTTAAGTTAGCTCCCAAGCTTTTCAGTGCTTACGTTGAAATGGAGAAAGGTAGAAATGTAGAACTACAAGCTGCAGGTCAAAGGATTTTAATTGACTCAGGTCTAACCCCTGAAGAGCAAAAGATGTATCTCTTTGGAGATAGATCAGCTCAGAACGTAGAGCAAGGCGTTAATAAAATGCTTGCGAGGTTAAAAGGTAACTTAGACCCTGACCAATTAAAGTCATTAAAAAACCTTAGTGGTAGAAAGCTTTTAGGTGCTCAAAAGTACTATGCACAGAATGCAGGTAGATCTTTATATTCTGAACAGCTAAGAGAATGGTCTCAAAGCTATGAGCATGATTTTGGTAACGGTAAAAAGCTAAGTTTATTTGACATCACTGAACGAGGATTAGGTGATGAATCAGATATGAACCAGCTTAGGGAGATATTTGATACTCAGTTCTACAAACAGTTTGGAGGTACAAGTAACCTAATTCTAACTGAGGAAATGAAACCTTGGATAGAAGAGAAATGGGGTGTTAGTACAAGAGGGTTAAGTGCCAAATTACGTAAGGATTCAGTTGGTGAATACAAAGAAGCAGATAGAAAAGAGCTTATATCTACTATTCATGAACAAGGTATAGCTAATCCTGGTAATGCATTTGTTAGATATATAAATGAGAAGTCAGGTGGTTTAGGTGAATTAAGAGGAAAGGTAAGAGGTGAAGCTTTTGGCATGATTGCCACTGCAGTAACGAAAGGAGAAATTACTCCAGAAACATGGCAAGACATAAAGAACCATTACTTTACTCTTGATGGACAGAAAACACCTAGTCGTATAGGAGCACTATATAAAGATGAAGTTGCTCAAGTCGATGCAGCTATTCTTAAAGCTGAAAAGAAATGGGTAGAGGATAGAAAATCAGAAGAGAAAGTATTTGACTATAAACAAAAGGAGAATGTATTCAACTTTAGGATGACCGAGGGGCGTCCTATGAATGATAATGAGATTGTTGAATTAGAAAAGAGATATGAGGAATTTGGTTATGAAACACCTACTTGGTTAAAGGATTATAGGAGCCAGGAAGAGTTAGAAGTATCAGATTCAAAAGCAGTCTTAGATGACTTAGTTAAAAAAGACGCTTTGACTATGGCCGAACTTGTAGGTAGTAGAAGATATAATGCTGATATTGTAGATGCATATATCAAGAAAACTATTGATGGGCCAGAGTCAGTATCTCAAGGAACTAGAACAGGTTCTAAGTCAGCTGTAAAAAATGCTGTAGATAGTTTATTAGGTGATATAAAAACGACTGAAGTCAGAACTGATCAATCTCTCATTATGGGAGCTATGGCAGAAGATATTCTTGTAGATCGTGTCCATGATAGTTTAGCTGCTGGTGTACATCCAAATGCAAGAACCGCTTGGGTACAGGAAGCAAACGCTTTAGCAAAAGAGATCAAGGCTGAAGAAGGTATATGGAAACTAGTAAAAAATGACAATGGTACTAATGTAATTGGTGATGAGGGAGGCTTTGAGTATTTAAAGAAAAATCTTTCATTAGATGAGAAAAGTATCAGGTATAGAGAAAAAGTAGATAAAGATAAAAACTATATTGATAAGGCTGGTTCATTTAACAAAATAGACATCCGAGAAATACAAGGTGTAGCAGCTGGAAAAGATATACCAAGTTTTGTTGGCACTATCGCTGCAAAGATGAACGAAGATCCTTATGAAGTAATGAATAGGATTCTACGTGCTAATGGTGAGAAAGAGATTGAACCAGCTGGCATGGCTAGGACAACTAGATTTGTATCTCCTACTTTTAGAAGACTGGTATTAAAAAAACCATCTACAGCTAAAACAGTGGAAGCTGTAACTAAAACTACAGAACAAACAAATACTGGTACTGACTCTGATGAACCTGTTTTAAACCTACTTAAGGAAAAAAAAGCAGTCAATAATGGTGAACATAATTATGTACTTGATAAGCATGGTCAAACCAATACTGTAGATATATCAACCTACTCAACAGGTGATGTTTATAACACATTTAGAGTTGGTAATAATATTGAGTTTGGTGTTTATGCAGCAACTGGAACTGAACTAAGAAACGCTATTGATAAAGGAGTCATTGCAACAACTGATCCTTTTGATGCCTTTACTCAAGAAACCCTTCTAATGGAAAAACTTGAAGGTCTTGGAATGTTGAAGGTAGATGATGATTATACTATTCCAGGTGTAGGCCAAGCATGGGTTGTACCAGAAGTAAGTACTAACGAAGCCTTACGTACAGTCTTTGGAGATGTAGTAAGTGGATTAGCAAAGACCGTTGTTAAAGAAGAAGGTATTGTTGGACTTGTTGAAACAAAAAAAAGAGTTGATAAAGCTGGGCTTGATACAGCTAAAGCACTTACTGACGTCAAAAGAAAAGGCGATAAACTTATGGCTGATGCAGCTAATACTGGTTGGCAAGTAAGAAAAGCTGTTATCAATAAAATAAAAGATCCAACAACTAAAGCATTCTTCAAGCGTTTAGGTGAAGAAACTGCTGATTTATTTATACAAGCTATGGCTGAAGTAGATGAGCAGATGAAGAACTATACGATTAATAAACGTACAAGACGTCTTAGTCCAATAGATCAAAATAATATATTTTCTCAAAGAGGAATCAACCCATACAAATTTAAACCCGAATTATTAGGAGAGTTCCATGGAGGATGAACTATACGATAGAGTCCTCGATGAACGGAGAGACCTACAACAAAAAGAAGTTGAAAGAGAAGAAGAACAGCAACAAGAAATCGCTGCTGTAGAGGAAGTAACTACTGAGAAAGCTCCAGAGGATTACAACCTTGGAGATAATGTTAAAGAACTAGGTAGAGCTGTAGTTGGTGGAGGTGTAGATATCTACAACAGTGTAGGTTCATTACCTAAACTTTTTGATAAAAGATTCTACCAAGCTACAGATCCAGAGAATCCTTGGAAATATGATGCACCTTGGTTAATTAAGGGTGCTCCTATAACGAGAACAAAATGGGGTGGTTTCATACGTGGAGGTACAGAACTAGCTGGTGGTCTTGTAGGTACAGGTAAAGTCCTATGGGGTATAAAAGGTCTTAAAGGACTAGCTACAGCTGCTAAGGCTACACGCATGGGACGTATTGGTTTAAGTGCTGTACAAGGTGGTACTTATGATTTAATCAGTAACCAATCACAAGAGAAGAACTTAGCAAGAACTCTTATTGATGTAAAACCTCAATGGGCTGGTGTTCTTAATCCTATTGCTACTAAAGAGGATATGTCACCTGCTATGAAATCTATGTTTAACATAGGTGAAGGTCTTGGTATTGGTGCATTATTTGATGTAGCAGCTGAAGCTGGTGGTTGGGGTATGAGATCATATTCGGAGTCAATAAAGAAGTCTTCGAAAAAGATTGTCAAACCTGATCCAATCACTAAAGCTGTTGATGCTAGTAGTGATGTTGAATATGCAAATAAAACTCAAGTAGTTGAGACAGGTGCTATCAAGTCATACGAAAACGCTAGAAAAAGATCAAAGCAAAAGCGACCTCCTTGGAAATCATTACCAAAGGAACAGAAAGAGCAACTAAAACAAGTCTACGCTGATAAGAACAATATGGATTGGGGTCCAAATAGAGACCTTGATCGTAGAGCTATAAAGCAAGGTCAAGCAAATAAAGAGTTAGCTCTTGAGCAGCTTGAGTCTGACTTTACTAATGGTTCATCTAGAACTAACCCTGCTTACTACAAAGGTGGTGATATCTCTGATAACCAAGCGTTATCAAGTTCATCTAAACCGATGAAAGGTGTAAGAGACATGATACAAATTCGTAATGATCCATCTCAGAAGTATGGTTCTCCAAGGGGAACTATCACTGAGGCGAATATCAGAAGGAATGAATATCAAGCACCAGGGATGATGCTTAGAGAAAGAGATATCTTAGCTAAGAATCTTGTAGCTGATCCTTCTTATCAGAAGATATATGGAGAAGCAATGCCAGAGGCTATTGCTGAAGACTTAGGTAATGCAGGTGTAGATCTAATCAGGTTTGTTAATGACTCAGGTCATAGCAGGTTGATGGATATACCACAAGAAGATGTTATTAAGTACATCAAAGATAAAGATGCAAATAGACCTACAGCTATTGAAGGTATTGGGATACTTAACAAATCTCAGTTAATAGCTACAGATACAGTTCTTGGTCAGCTTCTATATGAATCAAGAGACTTAGCAAAAGCAGCTCTTAGTGTTGCTGATGAGATAGATGTTGGTGCACCTGGAGGTTTATTAGATGGTATCATGGCTCGCTATTCAGCTATTGCGAGGATGAGAAAAGAAACCAGTATGCTATCTAGTTTTGAACTAAGAAAGTTCAATTCTGGAGGCAAGCTTAAAGATACCCTTCAAGAAGCTGATGTACGAGGTAAAGCATCTGATGCTGCAGCTAGTGATGCTGCTGCATTTAAACAGCTATTACAAGGTGATGTAGATGATGATCTCTTAGAAACATTTATACACTTTACTGCTACTTCAAATGGAAGTAAGCAGACTTGGAAAGATATGAATACATTCTTTAAACGTCAACTTCACGGATATAAGAATGGTGATCAATATCAAAGGAATGCAATTATTAATGAAGCTCAAAAAATGGGTGTTAACTCCATGTTATCTGGTCCTAAGACTCCAGTAAGAGCTTTGGTTGGTACAGGTTTAGGTACTGTTATGCGTCCTGTAGCTACCATCTTAGGTGCTACTGATGATATGACTAGACGTGGTGCTTTTCAATCTCTTGGTGCAATGGTTGATGCTAGACATGATGCTTGGAAGAAAGCTATAGCTGATTTCCAATCTTATAATCTTCATGAGGAAGGTTGGAGAGGTTTAACTCAATCAAAGAAAGATCAAGAATGGAATGCCATGACATCATGGATGGAACAATATGGATCTTTTGGAGATAGAGCTGCAGCCTTAATAGCTAATAACATGAGGGAACTGAATAAGTTACCTGTATTTAACTATGGTCCAAGGATTATGAAATCCATGGATACTTACTTTACTCAAATCATTGGTAGAGGAAGGCTTAGACAGATAGCATTTGATGATGTCTATACCAGAGCTAAAGATCAAAACATGGTCTTATCTGATTCAGATATGGCTGATCTTATTAGAGCTTCCGAGGTGGAGTTTGAAGGAAAGGTATTTACAGCTGATGGAATGGTGTCAGATGAGATGGCTAAGTTCTCTGCTGATGAAGCAAAGCTAACTCAAGAATTAAAAGGGTTTGCTAAGGATTTAGATCAAGCATTTGACAAGATGCCATACCTTAGACCGTTCTTCCTGTTTGCAAGAACAGGTGTTAACGCTCTGAAGATGACATCGAAATACACACCAGGACTTAACAAGTTCATTAAAGAACATGCTGATATCTCTAGTCTCCCCTGGGATGCACCAGAGATGGCTCAATACGGTATCAAGAGTCAACGTGACTTAGAACTGGCTCAGTCAGTTATGCGTGGACGTATGACTATTGGTTATGGAGTAACAGCTACAGCTTCCTTAATGGCACTTAATGGTGATATCACAGGTAATGGTCCTCCAGATAGGCAACTCAAGAACTCTTGGATGCAAGCTGGATGGCAACCTAGATCCATTAAGGTTGGTGGTAAATACATAAGTTATGAAGCATTAGAACCATTTAATATGTTCTTTAGTTTCATTGCTGATGTTGTTGACTCCCAGAAAGTTATGGGTGATGAATGGGCTGGTAACTGGTTCAGTAAGTCTTCTTATCTACTTAGTGCTAACGTAACTAACAAATCATTCCTTGCAGGTTTACTTCAATTACAAGATCTCCTTACTAGCCAAGGTGGTGATGCTGCACGTGTAGCAGCAAACTTTGCTAATAACCAAGTACCACTAGCAGGTTTAAGAAATGAGATAGGTAAAGTATTCTCTCCAGGTATGAGGGAATTAGAGTCTGGATTCTGGCAAAGTGTAGGTAATAGAAACCTATATGTTGATCTGAAAGGTGACGATGGGTTCCTACCACATAGGTATGACATTTTAAATGGTGAGAAATTACGTGATTATGATCCTGTAACAAGACTTGCTAATGCAATCCTACCTATAAACCTAAATGTTGGAACTAATGAAACTAGGGAAATGCTATTCCGTAGTGGTATTAGTTTTAAACAAACATTTAATACAGGTCCAAGAGGTCAAAGCTTAGAAGGTCATCCAGAATTAAAATCTAAATTCCAGTTCTATATAGGTCAACAGAATATAGAAGCTCAACTTGAAAAACTCTTTGAGAATCCTCAGATTGTTAATTCCATACTTGTGATGGAAAGAGATAGAGCTGAAGGTAGAACCTATGATCCATCAAAGAACATACATGGTGATGCTATTAGAGAGATCTTCAGTACTGCAAAGACAAATGCGTGGGCGTTATTACTAGAGAACAACCCTCAAGGTAGAGCTTTAGATTATGCACATAGCATGGGTCAGTTAGAAGATAAGTTAAGACGTGAAGGTAAATACCAGAAAGCAAAAGATGTATATTCCCAAGTTAAACAATTTGAAAAACAGATGAAAGTCAAATAACCACCCATATTCTAAAACAATAGCGATATGGCATTAACCCAAAATTCATATACAGGGAACGGGTCAACCGTTCTCTTTTCATTTACATTCCCATATTTACAGGAGGCAGACGTTAAGGTAAAACTTGACGGTGTGACTCAAGCAACAACTGCATATTCATTCGCCAACGCTACAACAGTTCAGATGGGCACAGCTCCTGGTAATGGAGTAACTGTACTTATCTTTAGGGATACAAACAACGATGCGAAGAAGGCTACGTTCTATCCTGGGTCTGCAATTAAAGCAGAAGATTTAAACGATGACTTTGACCAAATTCTTTATGTAGCACAAGAAGTAGATAACTACGCCATGACCACTCTCGGTGATGACGAGATGATTGGTGACTTCAAAATGGGTTCTAATAGAATTATTTTTGAAGGTGCTACTGCGAATGACCATGAAACATTTTTAACAGTTGCTGACCCAACAGCTGATAGAACAATTACCTTACCGAACGTTACTGGTACTGTAATTACAACAGGAGATACAGGTACGATCACATCAGCAATGATTGAAGATGGTACTTTTACGGACGCGGATATAAATGCTAATGCAGCAATAGCTGGTACAAAAATCAACCTTGTAACAACATCAGTACAAGGTGTAATGTCAGCTGCAGATAAAACAAAATTAAATGCTATAGAGTCTAACGCTACAGCTGATCAAACAGCTACAGAGATAAAGACTTTATATGAACAGAACTCAGATACTAATGCATTTACAGATGCTGATCATAGCAAGTTAGATGCAATAGAGGCTGGAGCTACAGGTGATCAGACAAACGCTGAGATTAGAGCTGCTGTAGAAGCTGCTACTGATAGTAATGTATTTACAGATGCTGATCACACAAAGCTAAATGCTATTGAAGCTAATGCTACAGGTGATCAAACCAATGCTGAAATAAGAACTGCAGTTGAGGCAGCTACTGATTCAAACGTCTTTACAGATGCTGATCATACAAAGCTAAATAATATTGAAACAGCAGCTACAGCAGATCAAACAGCTAGTGAGATTAAAACACTTATAGCTAGTTCACCATTAGATGCCTCACACCTAGCAACAAACTCAGTTACAACTGACGAAATAGCCGATGCTGAATTAACTACACTAGCTGGTATGCAGTCAGGTACTGCATCTATTCTTGCAAGTGGTACAGCTCTTACTGCTACTAATGCTGAAATAAATGCAGTATGTGATGGTAAAACTGTACAAACAACTATATCAGATACTGATGCCTCCTACCCTACAAGTGGAGCTGTTGTTGATTATGTTGCTGCTCAGATAGCCCCATTAGGTGG
>Ga0115105_10539280_pt1 | contig 14003 bp, 5 predicted proteins | sample CN18umnscriptome_FD_89648 | JGI IMG/M metagenome (GOLD analysis project Ga0115105, IMG submission 89648) | Marine eukaryotic communities from Pacific Ocean to study complex ecological interactions - CN13ID_155_C17_100m_0.8um Metatranscriptome... | ecosystem: Environmental > Aquatic > Marine >... | reverse complement strand
GTAAACGTATTAGCTCCTAATCCAGCTAAGTTACCAGTAGCTGTTACACCACCTTGCCATGATGATCCGTTATATACTCTTAGCTCATTAGAACTTGTATCAAAGTAAAGATCACCAGCATCGTTATTGCTACTTGGTGCTGAACTTGCTACTCGGTATTTATCAGAGAAATCATTAACGTCAGAGATATTGGTAGCTACTGTATTTACATTAGAGATTGAACCTCCAACAGTATTAATATTCGATACGTTTGTAGCACAAGTATCTAAATCGCTAACAATAGCAGTAGTACCTAATGTATTCAAATCAGACACAGCATCTGCTGTACCTAATCTTCCTATCTCTGTAGCTTTAGCAGCAACGGCTCCGATATCTGCTGCATCACCAGCTACTGCTGTTACATCACTAGATATACCAGCAACCGTAGTAACATTACTTGCTACTCCAGCTACTGTTGTGACGTTACTTGATACACCAGCAACAGTAGTAATATTAGAGTTATTACCAGCTACGGTATTAACATTAGATATAGATCCAGCAACCGTATTAACATTTGAAATACTTCCAGCAACTGTTGAAACTTCTGTTGCTATAGGTACTTGTCTATGGAATGTATAAGTATTAAGTGTTGAAGTTGTTTCAACAATCATTCCAAAGGTAGAAGCATATGTTGTGCTATTAGCTAAACCAGTAATGGTGACTGTTGAGTTGCCGACAGTACCGTTAGAAATGGTTGCAACTCCAGATCCATTGGAGGTAAGGTTGCTGCTGAGAGCTTTAATAGATACAAGAGTTCCAGCCCCGTTATTAACGTCAGGGTTAGCGTTAGGAAAAGATGTTTCATTGGCTATTGGTACAAAGCCACCTACGTCATCAACAAGATCAATAATCCTGTCATTGATAGCAGCAGTTGTAGCTATTGTTGTATCGTTATCTGGAAAGGTATCACCATCTTTGATAGTGTCACCAGTACTTATATTGAAGTATCTAGCGTCTGATTCTGTTTCTGTGTAATACCTTCCGTCTAATGTACCTGTTGCTATTTCAGAACTGGTTATCTTGTCAGACTGTAGTAATGTCTTAATTTCACCAGCTGTCTGATCTGCTGTAGCAGAAGCTTCTATTGCATTTAGCTTAGAGTGGTCAGCATCTGTAAAGACATTTGAATCTGTTGCTGCTTCGACTGCTGTTCTAATTTCTGCATCAGTTTGATCAGCTGTAGCACTTGCTTCTATAGCATTTAGCTTTGTGTGGTCAGCATCTGTAAAGACATTACTATCAGAAGCAGCTTCTACGGCTGCTCTTATCTCAGCATTTGTTTGATCAGCAGTCGCACTGGCTTCTATAGCGTTGAGCTTAGAATGATCTGCGTCAGTGAAGACATTACTATCAGATGCAGATTCAACAAGTGTTCTTATCTCAGCTGCATTCTGATCTGCTGTCGCACCAGTTTCAATACTATCTAACTTGATACCATCAGTAGATACATCTCTACCATCAACTGTTCCTGATGTAGCTATGTTTTGTGAGCCAAAGTCAGGACTGATTTTTGTACCAGCTATAGCTGCACTTGCATTTACATCTGCATTAACAATTGTTGCGTCTAATATTTGAGTAGAAGTAATACTTCCTGTCCGTTCTAGATATGCCTTTGTTACTGCATCTTGTGCTGATGTGGGGTCAGCTACGTTAATTAATTTATATCCACCTATGTTTAGATTAGCTTGCATAGTATTACTACCAAACACATCTAAAGCATTGTTATCAACCTCTTGTACTACATATAGAATCTGGTCAAAGTTATTATTTAAATCCTCTGCCTTTATAGCTGAACCAGGGTAGAAGGTTGCTTGCTTTGAATCGTTATTTGTATCCCTGAAAATATTGATAGCTACTCCATTACCTGGAGCAGAATTCATAGAGATAGTTGTAGCGTTGGCAAATGAATATGTAGATGTGGCTTGAGTAACACCATTAAGTCTTACCTTAACGTCTGTCTCTGCGAAATATGGAAATGTAAATGAATAGTTCGTTGTAGAACCATTACCTGTGTATGTGTTTTGTGTTGTAGCCATTTACGCTATGTATAAGTTTCAAGGTGGATTATCTGTATTGCATATCTTTTAATTTCTTAACTTGCTTCTCTATATTTCTTTGTCTCTTTCTATCACCAGCTTGACCTGCTTTCTCACCTAGCATTTGTAGCTCATGAATCTTCTCTAGTCGTCTTAGCTTCTCACCAAGGTTAGGATCAGAATCCATCTGAGCCCATGCAGCTTCCTTAGCTGCTCTGAACTTAGCTTCAATTAAAGGTCCGTGAAGAGTACCGTCAGTATCGTAGATAGAATTACGTTCTCTGTTTCTCTCCATATCATGTATGGATTGACGTATATCAGGATTCTTAAATAGCTCTGCTAATTCACCTTCTAAACCTTGTTGTCCCATGTAGAACTGGTATTTAGATTTAAGATCAGGATGACCTTCTAACCTTTGTCCATCAGGTCCAGTGTTAAATGCAGTAACTAAATTGACACCACTTCTCATAAGCAGCTCTCTAGTTTCATTAGTACCTACATTTATGTTGAAAGGTAGTATTCCATTGACTAAACGAGTCATAGGATCCCATGCACGTATCTTCTCACCGTTGAGGATGTCATACTTATAAGGCATGAAACCATCTCTAGTAATTAGATCTGCATATAAGTTTCTATTACCTATACTTTGGAAGAAACCACTCTCAAGCTCTCTCATACCAGGGGATACTAACTTACCTATCTCGTTTCTTAAACCAGATAGAGGTACTTGGTTGTTAGCAAAGTTAGCTAATACACGTTGTGCATCACCACCTTGACTGGTAAGTAGATCTTGCATTTGCAGTAAACCTGCTAAGAATGACTTGTTGGTTATGTTTGCACTAATTAAATAAGACAACTTACCAAACTGATTAGAAGTCCATTGATCACCCATAACCTTTTGAGCATCTACTGTATCTGCAATGAAACTAAAGAACATATTGAAAGGTTCTATTGCTTCATAACTGATATAGGTATCACCAATCTTGAATGATCTTGGCTGCCATTTACCTGACTGAATCCAAGAGTTTCTTAGTTGTCTATCAGGAGGACCATTACCAGTAACGTTTCCATTCAATGCCATCCAAGCTGCTGTACTTGTAAACATATAACCAGTAGCCATACGTCCACGCATAACCGATTGAGCAAGCTCTAAATCATTAGCACTCTTAATTCCATACTTAAGCAGATCAGGATTATCCCACTGCTTAGTCATGATATCTACGTGCTCACCTATGAAGTTATTCATTATTGGTGTGTACTTAGATGTCATCTTCAGTGCGTTAACACCTGTTCTAGCGAATAGGAAGAATGGTCTAAGGAATGGCATCTGATCGAATGCCTTATCTAGATCCTTAGCGAATCCAGTTAGTTCTTGAGTTAGCTTTGCTTCATCACCTGCAAACTTAGCCATCTCATCTGTGATCTGACCATCAGCTGAGAATACTTTTCCTTCAAATGCCTTCTCTGCATTACGAACTAGCTCATCCATATCCTGATCGGATACGACTTTACCAGTAGCAGCTAATCCATCGTAGACATCATCATAAGCTAGTTGCCTTAATCTACCTCTACCTATTATCTGAGAGAAGAATATGTCCATAGACTTCATCACTCTCGGACCATAGTTAAGGAATGGTGATTTGTTTACTTCTCTCATTGCATTGGCAAAGTGAGCTTGTGCCTTTTCACCTTGAGTACCAAACTGATCGAAGTAATTCATCATGGCATTCCACTCAGTATCCTTCTTGGTTTGAGTGAAACCTCTCCAACCCTCTTGGTGTGTTGGGTATGAGTTGAAATCTTTTACTGCTTTCTTCCATGCATCGTTACGAGCATCAAGCATCGCACCCATAGATGAGAAAGCACCTTTAGTTATACGATCATTCCTACCTAGTGAACCTAAGACAGTAGCAACAGGACGCATAACTGTACCTAAACCTGTACCAATCAATGCTCGTACTGGTGTTTTAGGTCCAGACAACATGCTGTGTACACCCATTGTCATAGCTTCATTCAATATGGCATTACGTTGATAACCATCAGCTCCCTTATAACCTTTTAACTTCCTCTTAAAGAAAGCATCAAAGTCTTTCATGGTTTGTTGATTGGTTCCGCTGTTAGCCGAGAAGTGCATGAATGTCTCTAGGAGATCATCGTCTACATCATTCTTAAGTAATTGCTTAAAGGTATCGTTTTCATTCTGTACTGACTCAGCAGCCATCTTCATGACTTTATCTTTCTCCATAACACCGAACCTTCTAAGGTTCCAAGATGATGCTACGGATGTTTCCTTTCTTAGCTTTCCTATGGCTGTTTTACGAGCCATGATCATATCTAATAAGCCACCATCAGCAGTGATATCAATACCATCCATAACACTTAGCCCAGCCTTTGCTAGATCTCGCTGTTCAGAACTGAGCTGACCAAGCATTGCATCTGCAGCATCAAGCTGTTCTTTGTTTAGGATTGGTAATCCTTCAATCTTTGATTCGTTTCCTTTACTAATGTCTTGTACATACCTAACCAAGTCTTCCTCTGGTACTTCATATAGATGACCATGACCTGACTGTTCTAAGAACTCATCAATATGCCTAGCATTCTCAACCATGTCATCAAATGTTGCCTTACCTTTCAAGGCTTCATAAGCAGGGTCTGCTTTATAAGCTGCAGCTAGTTCATCTATTTGACTGACTGTAAAACCTGGAGCTGCATAGTTCATTCTCCGTATGTTGGCTTCAGTCAGAGTTCCACGTGGTGCTCCATACTTTTGAGTAGGGTTATTACGGATAGTTATCATATCCCTAACAGCTTCTACTGGGTTGTCACTAGTAGAGAGAGCAGCATTATCTGTTACGTCACCACCTTTGTAGTAGGCAGGGTTTTCTCTAGGAGTTCCTGTAGCTAAGTCATACTCTAATTGCTCAACAGCTAAATCCTTTAGGTTCTTACCTTGTGATACACCTCGTAAGGTCATGTCACGGTAATCACCCCAGTCGATATTTGACTCTTCAGCAAAGCGAGTCATTAACTCTTTCTGCTGTGCCTTATCTAATGATTTAAATGACTTAGAAGGGTTCTCAGTTTTGTATCTAGCAACGGTACCGTCATAGACAACCTGTTGTTTAGTTGCATAGTTAATGTCAGCACTCTTTTCAACAGCATCCATTATTGGATCGCTAACAATTGCCTGTTTTTTAGCTGCTTTCTTAGCACTCTTAGACCAAGATCTCATACCCCATCCACCAGCCTCAACCGCTATATCTAATAAGCCACCAAGTTGCAAACCCTCACCTGTATTATACAGAGCTTTTTTAAATGGCGACATATGTTCTTTAGTAGCCAATGGATCGAAGATACCTGCGGTGTTTGGATACATATCAACAATCTGAGCTGCAAGGTTTGACTCTTGAGATTGATTACTGATGAGGTCATAACCTGCACCTTGTACACCACTTAAACCAACACGACCCCAACGGGTAGCCTTAGCAGCTGTGGCTAATCCTTTAAGACCTTTAACACCCCAAAGTACTTTACCTGTACCAACCATTCCACCTGCAAACTCAATACCAGTACGGACAAAACTTCCCCATCTGGTATTAGTTATTGGTTTATTCTTGATTAGCCAAGGTGCTTTGTACTCATAGGGATTCTCAGGGTCAGCAGCTTTATAAAACTTAGGATCGAAAAACTTAGGTATAGAACCGACACTGTTATAGATATCTACAACACCACCGACTACAGCATTACCACCTTCTTTTAGGTTATCTACTAAACCATATTGCTTTGGGTCTTTCTCTATTGGATCACGACCATCAAGGTCAGCAATTCTTTTAGCTTCAGCTTGTTCTTGCTCTACTTTTTGTTGGTCTCTTTCCTTTTGTTTTTCAATCTCCTGTTGTTGTAAATATTCAGGGTTCATTCTGCCTCAAAGTATTTGTTAATTGTGTGGTTCATTAGCACGCCTTCGACCTCTGGTCTGAACTTATAAACGTCCCAACCTTGACCAGCTAATTGTTGTTTCATAGCTACATATTCTGCTAAAGCTTTCTCTAATTTTTGAGCACCAGCAGATACGCCTTTAGCTATGGTTTGTGTACCAGCAGATACGCCTTTAGCTATGGTTTGTGTACCTGGAGTCGTTACTATTGATGTAGCAACTTGTTGAGGGATTCTACTTTCCCATAGTTTTTTAAATTGTGTGCTGACTGTTTTAGTTACAGCCATAGTAGGGTCATAAACAAGTCTTTTTGAAGTGTCCTGTATAGACTCAGCTGCACTTTGAAAACCTTCTTTTACTGGATCTAATACCTCTTCTTGTACAGCTTCACCAGCTATTTCAAATCCCTCACCTATTTTATCTAGAGTTTCATCTGCTTGAATTCTTAAAGCTTCTACTGCTAGTGGTCCTAAACCAGATATAGGTGTCATTAGTTGTGAATCCTCTGAGTACCATCTTTGACCTATTCCATATATAGGTTCTAACGAATCAGCATCAGCAAAGAATGTACCTGCTAGATCAATATTATTCTCTAAAGCTATAGTTCTTTGAGTAACATCATCAAAAGGATCATTAGGATCTACTAAACCACTATCTATATAATAGTTAAGAGTTTTACTATCAATTCCAAAAGCACCAACTTCAGCTAATCTACCATCGTTTTGTAACTGAGATACTTCACCAGTAGTCATTTCAGTAATAGGTTTACCAAATAACTCTGAACCTGTAGCAGTACCTGTTGTATTAGGTGTGGTAATAGCATCATGACCATTATTCTCTTCATCAGCAGCTACCGCATTAGGTGTCTTAGACATCTCTAACTCAACCTCTTTAGGATCAACTTCAGGGTTCATCTTCTTAGTGGTTATCTCTGTAGCACGATTAATACGTGCAGTTGAAGAGTGCTTAGTTATTAGTTTCTTAACTGATGGGTGTACATATCTTTCTACTCTGGATAGACCACGTGGTTCTATAGGATCTAAACCATTAGCCTCAAGTATGTGATTAGCTACTTCGTTAAGAGTCTTGTTTGGGTATGCCTGCTTGATCTTATGAACAATAGATGGGTACTGACCAGTAAGAGGTTGTTTTACTATCTCTTGTACATCAGCTCTAGCGACACCTCCACTATCTGAGGATAGACTAATAAAGTTTCTATCTTCTAATGCTTGTTGCTTATACTCTAAACCTTTAACGTCTATTGATACTTGTCCAAAGTGTTTAAACCCTGGATTGTCGTAGTCAATAGAACCATCAGTATTTAGATTTAATTCATATAAACCACCACCATCTTTAATATCCTTAGTTAACTCTACAAATGCAGCGTCATAAGCATCAGCTGTACTTAGGAAAGAACCACTCGCTACTTTCTGTTGTGCTCTTGTGTGGTAGTCCATGATTGCTCTAGCAGTCATAGCTTCAGTTTGAGCACCTCTTAAATCACGTGTCTTCGGTGTACCAGACTTATTAGCTTGTGCAGCAATAGCTTGTTCAATACCTTTTACATAGTACTTTTTAGTATTCTCAGGTAAGTTTTTAAAACTATCCTTAGCTTTATCCTTATACTTTTCAATCAGTGATGGATGGATAGTGGGATCCATATAAAGAGTTCTAAGATCTAGCTGACCTTTTTCCTCTAATCCTTTAAGACGTTCATCATCAGCTCTATAGTCAGCCTCTTCTGCATTCTCATAATCCCTTAACCAATTCCAAGCTTTATTATTAATGTCATGTTGTCTAGCAACGACTGTTTCTTTTACTTTTCTTACTTCTTCTGCATTTAATGGTCTACCTAATTGTTTTACAGTTGCTGCAGTGTCATTTATGACTTCAGCTGAGTACATGTCTTGTGACTCTTGTACTAGGGTAGTTTGCTTGTTTAATCTGTCATATGCTGCTTTTTTTGCTTTATGCAATCCCTCTTTCCATTGGGGTAGCAACATAAATTGATCACAGTGTCCATCAGTAGTACAAGCTCTTTGATTTCCAATTCGATCTAAATCACCAATATCCAACTCCCCAGTACTAGCCATACTGACCAGATTATGAACAGCCATGTCTCTATTGGCAACTTTTTTTGCAGGGTTCTCTACTGATTCTATTGCATGCCAATCGACTATACCTTGTGCCGTAAACTCAGATGTTTTAGGACCACCAGCTTCCATAACAGCTGCCTTAAATGCAGTGTGTTTTTTATCAATGTACTCTTGTTCTAGTCTTGTATCCTGTTTAAATTTCGCCTCTCTTACAATTTCCTCTCCATGTCTTTGGAGATAAGGATCCATGTGATGAGCGATGGCTTGCATAGAAGCACCATTAAGCCGCATGGTTCCATCAGAATTCCACTGACCAAACTTGCTCTTAAACTTGTTCTTTAACCAATCAACCTGACTTCTTGTTTTCTCTGTATCACCTACAGTTGATAGGATTTCAAGTGAATAACCAGTTTCTTTATTTATTAAATTCCAACCACCACCACGTTGATTAACCCATTTACCAAAACCGTTTTTACCTTGCTCTGCTAAGAATAGATTAGAGGTGGCTAGTAGATCCATACCACCTAAACCCCTTATATGTTCAGCAAGTTTAGGGTCCATATTATCCGCCCTATCAATGACGGTGTTCTGGAGTACCTGCGCCCATTTAGCGTCTCTATTTCTCCAGTCGAAAGCGTCTATTTCTTTTTTAGATCTAAATGCGTTATGAGTACCGTAACCGATAGCTTTCTCAGTAGCACTTTGTAAACGCATTTCTTGAATCTGGCCAAAGCTTTGTATAGCTTTAGGGATTAACTCTTTAAGCTTTTCTCTTGCTTGGTAATTCATATAGTCTCCACCACCTGGGGAGACATCTTTAATCTTAGTTTTTAAATGTTGTAGTTCAGCATCTAAATAACTTCTAGCAAATTGTTTTCTTAGATCTTCATTCTTTTCATTTTGATATTGAACCTTTTTTTGGTTCTCTTTCGTAACGTCTAAGAATTCTTCTCTGTTCCTTATGTTTGCTTGTGCAACATCTCTCATACCACGTATGGTACGTTCTCCCTCAGCGAGAATCTTTTGAGATTGATTCGGAACTTGAATAGGGCTAAACCCCTTCCGACGGGCTGAGCCTCGGAATGAAATGTTTGACATTGTTATATGTGTAAATTAACCGAATAGCATTGTCCCTATACCTATCACCCATCCAGCTGGATTACCTAAAGCAGCAGCGGTTGCCAAACCTGCAGATGCTCCTGAAGCAACACTGGTTAATGCATTAGCTAAACCACCTGTTTCAGCCTTAGCCCCCTTAATAGGTTCTGGTGCTTGATCTGGTCTCATTGGATCAACATATTCAGGTGTTGGAAGGTCTAATGGTCCTGGTATATCAGGTGCTCTATCAGGTTGAAGCATTCTTCCAGCATCTGCTTGTAAATCAGCTGCATAATTAGCAAGAGCTATCTCTGCTTTATTAGCGATAGATGCGTCAACAGCACTATCTAAAGTTGCCATGACCTTTGCTTGGTTTTGTCTAAACTTAGAACCGTAGTTTTGAAGATCCCAATCTATTTTCTGCATCTTAGCTCCAGCTTTAATCTGCGAGAGTTCTAAGTTTCTATTTATTTCTGATACTTCTATTTCAGTGTTCTCTATATTATTTAGAACTTCTTGACGTATAGCATCAAGATCTAAACCTGTTTTCTCTTGACTGATTTTTAATCCTCTATCTACTTCATCAATACGCATACCTGTTCTAGCTATGTTATTCATGGTTTGAAGATCAATCTTGTCATTGGCGACAACAGCCTTAGCCTCAGTATTGGTAGCGTTATACATGTTCTGCTTCATTCGAGCATCAGCTACCTTCTCTCCTCTTATTAGACTTTCAACAGTGTATGCATTTTGTCTACCAATTTGAGCATAAACTTCTTGAATAATCTTTCCTCTTGATCTACCAGCTTGTCCAAGTTGTGCTTGACCTGCAGCTTTTAAAGCAGCAACACTTCTTTCTGTTACCTCAGTTGCAGTCTTAGCTTTAAGATCACTTATCTCTCTTCTAATTAAATCATTCTGATGTTGTGATCCAGTCTTAGCTTTATGAACATCAATACCAATACCAAACTTATCAAACTTACTTTGACCCTCCTGAGCTAATAACTCCTGAGATATCATCCCTTTACTAAAACCAGCTTGACCTGCTTTATCTATAAAATCTAACTGCTTATTAGCTGTTTGAAATTCTGATTGTTTTATAGCTTGTTCTAGTCCTGTTATCTGTTTTGTTTGTTGGTATTCTAATTGACCTTCAACACTAGCTTGATCAATTTTAGTAAATGCTTTATCCCATCCAGACTGTCCAGTAGCTTCATATAAACCTTGTAGCAGTGATGCATTATCAAAAGCAGATGATAAATATTGTTCTTGTAAGATCTTATCTTCTGCATCAAAAGCTAATTCAGCTTCCTTTTCATTAAATGCTAACTGTTTACCATAGACTTCTTGTGACTTATTAAAAGCATTTATTTGAGTTTGATATTCATAGTCTTGTATAGCTACCTGAAAAGCATGATTCTGATCTTTTGTTTCATTCTGATACTTAATGTTTGCAGCATCATTATATTTTTGATTAGCTAATGTCTTCTTTGCATATTGATGTGCTCGCCATTCTTGACCAAGCGTTAAATCATTATCAGGATCGTCATCTGCTAATGAAGCATCTACCTGTTCTTGTGAAGCCCAATTGTAGTTATAGACTTTCTTGTCATAATCATATTGAGCTTCGACTTGTTTATTTTGTTGCTTGGCTGCGCTGTTACCGCCTAAACATCCCATAGGTTATTCCCCCAATTTATTCTTAAATGTTGTACGAATTAATTCCGATACTCTTTCCATAGCTCTATAACCCTGAGTTAAAAGAGCAACAATAGGTACTACCTCATGATGGGTATCTCTCCAAACATGAGCATATATTTGATCAGTCTCATCACCATTCTCTCTTTTGTTAGCAGCCATCCATGCGTTATACATAGATAGATGTTGGGATAGAAGAGTACTACGGTGGTAATTAAAGAAAGGGTTAGAAGGAAGTCTTACAAATAAATACTCAAAGACTTCTAATAACTCCTCTCTTGATATTGGTTGGTCTTGATCATACACATCATCCATTGTTCTAGTAATTCTTGCTAACATCCATAGGTAATCCTGAGCATGTCTATCCTTACCAGTTGCAGCATTTATAATATCGAATGTTTGTTTTTGAATTACTTCTCTTTCTTTCTCAGTAGTCATTAAGCTCGTCTATAGAATCGGGGTGAATAGTATCCCTCCCACATCATTGAGTTGAGTGAGACAGGAAAGGGTGTATCGCTATATACTCGAAGAGTAAACGAATCATTCTTAGCGTGGATTGGTACAGTCACTACACTTTGGTCGTCTAGTGGTACGTCGTTAGCTAAGTAATAGTTTGCATCAGGTACTGAAGTTACATCTGTATATTCAGCTGTACCTAGTCTGCTTAGTTTGAAAGCTACTTCACCAGTTAAACCAGTAAAGAACTTCATTCTTGCTATTGATAAAGAAGCAGTGTAATCAGATACAGCTCCTTCTTGATCAAGTTTAAAATATGTCTTAGGTAGTGTTAAGTCGTAGGTGTATTTAAATCCAACAATTACTTTACTGGCAACACTAGTTAAGTTTTTATTTGGAACTTTATAGTATGTACCACCACCATCTGTAGCAACAGTAGGTGTAAGAGTAAAACCAGATTCAACAAACGTAGGGTTAGTAAGATCTGAAGTTGCACTTCCAATAACTAATAAAGGATTTAGTGATGTAACGTTGTTGAATGGTATATAACACTTAGAAAATGGATTGACTGGATCAGTGGTGTCATAGGAAACAGAGCTTGCCGTAGCATATAAATCCATATGTGGATTCATCTTCTGACCATCAGAGTTAACAATGATTGACTCCTCTGGTGTCTGGTTTAAACTTGCACTGACTAAAGTGTATTGATTACCTTGCTCAGTTACTCCATATAAAATATCTGAATCAATATGTAATGTTTGTACATTTCCTGGTAAGGCCCATCTAAACCAAGACTGCATCAACTCTTCTCTACCATTACTATATGTTCGATAGAGATAGATATCAGGCTTTGTACTTCCATACATAGCAATGAATGAGTTCTGTGGACTTGCTACTAATGATGTAACAGCACTAGGAATCCATTCAGAGACAACACGACTAATATCAACAACAATTGGATTCATTTCCTGACCAATTGTTTGCATAGCAAAGACGCGTGTATAACCTGTTGCCTTACTGACAAAGTTTAGTGTCGTACCATTATCTACTGGATCGATATTTATATCCATCTCATAGTTAGAGATACCACGTATAATTGTTTGCTCTGGAGTAAATATTCCATTAGGTGCAAACATCAAGAACTGTTGGTTCTTACTGAAAAGAACTAAGCCCTGTGCGGTGGGTATAACGCCCGTTAAGAGGGTTGGTCTAATGCTTGAGGTACTTAGATCAACTGGGTCAGAAGCGATGGATGTAAGAGCAGATACGTGGTAGAAGTTATAGAACTCATTAGCTTGACTCATCGATACATTATCACTAGTCAAGAAACCTAAACGACTACTATGGAAGAATGCTTGTTGAATTTTTTGTCCAACAAAACTAGGGTGTGAGTTTGTTGCATCATCACCTGTAAGCCTATTAGTCCATGTAATAGGTCTAAACGTGAATGTATTTGTACCAGTATTAACTAATTCATGAGGCAAAGTTGCCGCTGTTAGACCAGGTGATACATCTGGAGCTATATACTCTTCCCAGTAACCAGCACCTGATGTACCATTATCAGCTATGAATCTTGAATAGTATGTATCCTCTGCTGAGTTAGCTGTATTTATTACCTTCATAACTCTGTGATGAAGAGATCTATCAGGTAGTGCTGTGACGTTTGAAACTTGGTTTTGATAAGTATCAAGTCTGTCATTATCTGTGCCACCTTTACCACTTAAGGTAAATGCACTCGTACATGATAGTTCTAATGAAGTATCAAGTTGAGTTACACTTAGTCCACTTATGCTTAAAGCATTAATACTGTTCTTTAAATTAGTTAGAATCGTATCTAAATTAGCAGAGTCACCAGTTGAATAAGTAACTGTTGAACTATTAATTGTAACACTGTAGGTAGTATTTAAAGTAACTGCTCTTACTCTTATTGTACCTACTTTTTTAGCAACAAAGGTAGGTGCTGATTGAGTTGTTACCGTTACATTCTTATTAGTAACAATAGTAGTATCTTGAACTGTAAGTATATCGTAACTAGTAGCTGATGTACCTGTTAGATAACCAGTACCATTATTAGTAATACTCGCAGCTACTCCAGTTGTGATATTCCATATATAAATAGCGGTACCTTTGATAACACCTATATACTTCTCGTCTCCATCTCTATGGATGTAGAACCATTTACCATTTACATACGTACCACCAGTACCAAGGTTTTTAACAAACTTAAAACCTGGTCTTTTAGTTAATCCAAATGTTGGATCAGGGTAGGCGTTTATGCAATCAGTCAGCTGACCTGGCAGTTTCTTAGTATCAGCTTGTTTTGATACTCCACCTAAATAACTAGGAATTGTTTGTGTGACATTAGGCATTATCTTATAAGAGCTTTGTAAGGTTTGTAACTGATATATGCATTACCATCTTTAGGTTGTCCAAAGTAGGTGTACTGACCTTGGTTGCACTCATACTCCATAGCCATAGCTCTGGTAAACCCTTCCTTTTCTTGGCAGATTTTGTATAGCTGAGCATCACCAACAATCTTTTGTACAACCTGACAAGTAGCTCTTGCTACAACATAGTCTTGTATTGGACGTGGTAGATCTACCCAGTCAAATAGCCATGTAACATCGCAATCTACTTTCTCAG
>Ga0115105_10701325_pt1 | contig 14047 bp, 11 predicted proteins | sample CN18umnscriptome_FD_89648 | JGI IMG/M metagenome (GOLD analysis project Ga0115105, IMG submission 89648) | Marine eukaryotic communities from Pacific Ocean to study complex ecological interactions - CN13ID_155_C17_100m_0.8um Metatranscriptome... | ecosystem: Environmental > Aquatic > Marine >... | reverse complement strand
GCTAAGCTACTAACATCTGTTACACCTGATTGCCAAGCTGATCCGTTATATACTTTTAATTCATTACCAGAAGTATCAAAGTAAAGATCACCTGTATCTAAGCTAGATGAAGGAGCTGAACTTGCTACTCTATAACGTGCAGCAAAATCATTAACACTAGAAATATTTGTAGCTACTGTATTTACGTTAGTTATTGATCCTCCAACATTATTAATATTAGTTACATTAGTTGCACAAGTATCCATATCATTAACGACACTTGTTACTGCTAACGTATTCATATCAGCTACAACATCGGTAGAGCCTAATATAGCTAGATCAGCTACAACATCAGTAGTACCTAAAATAGCTAAATCAGCTACAACATCAGTAGTACCTAATATTCCTAAATCTTCTACAGCCGCAGCTGTACCAAGACGAGCTATCTCTGTAGCTTTACTAGCAACCGTAGTTACTTCAGTTGCTTTAGGTGTTTGTCTATGGAATGTATAAGTATTTAATGTTGTAGTTGTTTCTAAAAGCATACCGAATGTAGCGGCATAAGTAGTGCTATTAGCTAAACCAGTAATGGTAACTGTTGAGTTACCGACAGTACCATTAGCAATTGTCGCCACTCCAGATCCATTAGAAACTAAATTACTAGCAAGAGCTTGTATACTAACTATAGTACCTGTACCATTCTCAGGATCTGGATTAGCATTTGGGAAAGATGTTTCATTTGCTATAGGTACAAAACCACCTACTTCATCAACTAAATCAAGAATACGAGCATTAATAGCTCCTGTTGTAGCAATTTTAGTATCACCAGAACTCCAAGTATCACCACTTTCTATTGTTTCTGTAGTATCTTGTCTGAAATATCTATCATCTGAAGCTGCTGTAGTAAAATATGTAGAATCATCAGCTGTGATACCAGCGTTTTGTTCAGCATTAGTTACAGTAGCCGCTGCTCCTAAAACTGTAGCTGTAGCTGCATTACCTGTACAAGACCCAGCTGAGCCAGATGTATTACCAGTTACATTACCAGTTACATTACCAGTAAATGAAGTAGCTGTAAGTACACCTGTTGAAGGATTATAAGTAAAACCACTGTCAGTTTCACCAGCTAAATTTCCTGAAACAGCACCAGCAAATAAAGGATAATGTGTTGTGTTTGTAGTGTTGTCAGCAGTAACGGTAACAGTATCCGCATTACCAGTTAAATCACCTGTTACGTTACCTGTAACATTACCTGTAACATTACCTGTAAATGCAGTAGAAGTTAGAACACCTGTTGAAGGGTTATAAGTAAAACCACTGTCAGTTTCGGCACCTTGAGAACCTGAAACACCATCTACAAATACAGGATAAACTGTTTCATTTGCAGTATTATTTGCAGTTGTAGTGAAAGTAACAGCATTACCACTAATATCACCTGTAAATGTAGAAGCTGTAACTGTACCATCAAAAGTAGCTGCACCTGTTACATCTAATGTACCGGGTATATCTACATTACTAGTCCATTCAACATCATTACCATTTGCAGCTGTTTGTATTAATTGTCTAGCAGAACCATCTTGTAAATTACTTACTGGTAGTTCTGTGAGTTTTGTGGTTATTCTATTTTCAATTGCTTTAGTAGTAGCAATTCTAGTATCATCTGTTGTATACCACGTCTCTGTACTATCTATTGTTTCATCACCTTCTGACCAAGCCTTACCTAATTTATCATGTGCTTCTTGTGTTACATATAAATTCTGTAAAGCATTTTCATTTAAATCATTCGCTCTTATAGCTGAACCGGGGTAGAAAGTAGCTCTTAAAGCTTCATCGTTTGTATCACGATAGATTCTAGTGACTACACCGCTTTTAGGTGCACCACCAGCTTCTTGATAAGTTGTAGCACCTCCTGAAGGAGCACTGAATCTTACTGTAGTGGCATTATGTAGTGACTAGTTAGTTGTAATAACGCCTCCGAGACTTACTTTAATGTCTGTTTCGGCTAAATATGGGAATGTAAAGGGGCGATCAACAATAGTGCCGTCGCCCGTATAAAGATTTTCAATTGTTGCCATAATACCTTGTGTTGTTTAATACTTAAGTAATTGTTCTAACTCCTTTCTACCCTCTAAACTATCTAATGCTTTAGGGATATTACCTCTTCTTAATGCGTTTTTAACTTGTAAATTACGTTCACCAATAGAAGAATATTGTTCGTGGAATCTCTCTAGAGCAGAGCAAGCAAACCTCATAGCATCCCTATGGATTCTATCTAATTCTTCATGCACTACCAACTCTTTAATTGGATAGTCTGCTTGTTTTTGTAACCCTCTAGTTTTCTTATACTCCTTCAATTTTTTGCCCCAAAAACCATCGGAAGCTGTCATCATACCTTCTATTTGTCCAGCTAAATTCATATTATTAGCTATCCAATTATTAATCCATTGACGATCTCTAGTAGTAATAGGCATCTTTGTAATTGGATTAGACCTCATACTAGGTAAACTATCCCAACCAGTACTTAATAACCATTGTCTCCAAGGTTCCATATCACCATTAGATTTAAAGAATGGCATAAACGCATTAGTTGCAGCTGTTAAAGGCTCATGGAATCTAATTGGTTTACCAGTATACATATCTAATTGATCAACTAAATTAGGAGGATTCAAGAACTTCCATTTGTTAGACATTAAAGATCCCCAATCATTTTCTACATCCTTTAATTGTGGAGCGATTGCATTATTTAATATACTTCTCATTCCCGATGGAGCAAAAGGTATTAATGAATCAGCTTGTCCAGCGACAAAACGTTTAAATGCACCTTCATCACCAGAGAACATAGACACAAGAGGTTCAAATCCACTGAGGAATGTCTTGTTAGCTACATTCATACTAATAGAAAACGCTAACTTCTGATACATTTGTTCAGTAGCAGCTTGATCAATACGATCAGAATAGTAAACTATATCTCCTACTGTACTTAATAGACTATCAAATGGTTCAAATCCTTTATAACTATGCCATTGACCTGTAATTGGATTCTTAATTGAATTGAATTTAGCACCCATATCTTGCATACGTTTACGTTCACCAGCACTATGAGGGCCATTACCAGTAAGGTTACCTTCTAATGCCCATAAACCAGCAGCTGTAACTACAGAACCACCCATCAACTGACGACCAATGTACTCAGATTTTAGAGTGTTAAATGCATCTATACTGTAATCTAACCCATGCTCAGCTAAAGCTTCTGTCATTGTCTCAACTGTATCAGCAGTTAAAACCTTACGTGCTTTAGTATAAGCTGGTAATAAACTACTACCGGGTGTGAATGACCAAGCAACTTGTAATGAATTGATACCAGTTCTTGGGAACATGAATAAAGCTCTAGCAGCTGGTACTTTTTCAATAACTTGGTTAACTCTATTAACTAAATCATTATCTAAGTTCAGTGCTATTTCTTGTGCAGAATGTTTAGCTGCTTTATCTCTTAATAATCCAGTGTGATCAAATGCATCATCATATAATCTACGTTGTAGTTTATTGAAAGCATCTTTACTGAATGCACCGTTTGTTTCTTCCATTAACTGTGCATAAGCTTTAGCTCTAGCACTACCACTAGCCATCATAGAGTTAGTGAAACCATCAATAGAATACATAGCATTAATACCCCACTTAGTAAATGGATTATTATTATACCAATGCATACCTTTAGCAAAGTTCCATAAAGCAACCTTACCGTTCTCGCCTTCATTCCTCCAAACATCAGACATAGCTTCTAATGCTTCAAAGTTACCCATCTTAGCTTGACGTAGATCTGCACGACCACGCATCATAGCTTCTTCTGGTTTTAATTTAGCTAGTTTCCATTCTTCTCCCATTACTTTAAAAGCACGTTTAATATTCTCAGAGAAACCTCCATATGTCCATAATGCTTTTTGGAAGGATTTTGCATCACCTGTAAGTTTTGAACCTACTAATACTGTAGCTGGTTTAAGTGCAGTCAACATAGAGTTACCAGTAATTGCACGTAAAGGTGCAAGACCACTTAACATATGATTATAACGTACACCGTTTAGACCTTGTACTACTAAACTAGGTACTTCAGGTTCAGCATCATAGAATGCTTTTTTAATTAAACCTATATTATTTTCTGTCCATCTATTTAATTTATGGATTTGATCTACTTCACCATTAGTAGCTTCTATAGCCAAGACAATTGGTTTTAAATATTCAGGATTAGTTTTAGCTATCTTATCTAAAGTATCATATGTTCTATGACCTTTCCATTGAGCAGCTTCTAATCCTTCAGCAAATTCATCAGCTTGATTTAAAAGCCATTGATTAGTAGCAGATTGATTACTAGCTTTAGCTATTTGTTTAAACTCCTGAGCTTTGCTAACAACATATTTATTAGCATTAACTTCTTTATTTAAAATCCTAAGTTTTTCAATTATGATTTCTTGTTGCCTACCTGTATCTGCTACATCACCTATAAGACTAACAGCTGCTGCTGTATCTGCTGCATCTCCAGCTACTTGGTTTGTTACCATAGCTGATGCTCGCATAGTTTTAGGATTATAGAGATCAGAGAAAGCTTGAGAAAAGGCTTCTGCTAATACAGGTCCGTGTCTATGATCTACTGAAGCAGCATTATAGATATTACCTTTCATCTCATCAACAATAGTCTCAACCTGTTTTAAACTAACCTCAGGTCTAAATACCTCATCATATAGTTTAGTAACTGCTTTATTAATTTCAGCAGGTGGTATTACTTTTTCATTGATTCTAGCCCCTACAGGAGCAGTGAGATCTTGTTCAAATAATTCACGTAATTGAGTAGCTCTTTCCTTAGCAGGTGCAGTAGCTAACTTTTTAAGGAATACTGAATCGACAACAGGTCTAGCTCTACCATTTGTAGTGCCTACATTATTTTGAATTCTATAGTTATCAATTTTAGCTTTAACTGGATTAGGTTCTAAATCTGTTACAGCTCTAGCATTAGGTCCAATTGGAGGATCATTAACAAAGGAATCATATTTAGTATTCTGTGGGTCTTTTAATATTCTTGTAGCAGTTTCCCTTTTAACTTCTTTTGATCTTGCAGCTCTACGTGATAGTACTGATTCAGATATAGGGTCTTGACCTTCAAAACCTGTAGCATGTTTAGCTAAAGTTTTTTCAGCTGCTTCATTAGCAGGTATAACTTTCAAAGCTTTTCCTAATGCAAACGAAGCTAGTAATAGATCTACACCAGCACTTAAGCCAGCTGCTTCCATTACATTCTTTTTCCTTATAATATCTGGACTATCTGTATCTCTAGTAGCCCAAGGTAGATCCCAACCTAACCAATCATTTAAAGCAGCAGCTATATTATCTTGGTCTTTTGAATGAGAAGAGATAGCAGTCACACTAGCATCTACACCTGCATGAGCAGCTATAGTACCTAAAATACGTGTAGCTTGTGGTATACTTCTAGCAGCCGTAGCAGCTTTTAAACCACCAGTAACTACACCACCTGTTGCTAATGTAGGTACAATAATAGAAGACGCATCTCTAATAATTTTATGTGCTGGATGATCAGATCGTGGTGAATTCTCATCCCACCATTGATCAGCAGGTTTTAACCATGGAACTAAACCAGCAACATCACTAATAAAATCAGCTGTACCTAATGGTACTGCAGCTGCAGCATGGCCTATATTATATACAGCACCTTTATCTTCTGTAGGTTCAGCTTCTTCAACAGGAGCTTCAGATTCAGTAGAAGCTGCGGCTTTAGCATCTTCTTCAGATTTCCATTTTAAATACTTTTTATTATGCTCATGTTCAAGACGTTCTTGATCTGTTTGAGGGATATAATCTTGATTTATATCACTTGAAAAATCAGACATTATTTACCACCTCCCATATCTCTAAACATCTCTAAAGCTGACTCACTAAATTTATATGGATTCTCTGAACCTGTATAGCTATCAACTAATTCCTGTTTATAGGATTTAACATTAGGAGGTTGTGGTATTAAATCTAAAAAAGTTAAGATACCTAGTGTTCCTTCTTTTGTTGCATGTGCAGTGTACATAGACTTATGATATTCTGGTGGTATTGTACTTAAATTCGCTTCTTCAATTGTTTCAGTATTTTCTAATGTTTCAATACCTAGTGCTTTTGCTTGTTCTTCTAATACCCTTTGTGGAGTTAGTAATGGTGCTCCAGTTTCAGGATCTCTTGGTACTTTAGTTGTGACAAAATGAACAACAGCAGGTGGTAAGTTATGTTTATGATGTTTTAATCCGTTGAAATAATCTTCTACTACTTTCCTTGGAAATATAGGTGTAGTAGATATAAGATCTGGATTAGCAGCTATATCAGATGCTTTGATATTACTATAAGGATATGGTTCTCTAGTGTTATCTATACCGGGAGCAAATAATTTAAACTCAGGAGATTGTACTGTTATTTCTCTACCATCTTTTCTAATTAATTTACGTTCAACTATATCATATACACCATCAGCTATATCTTTATCTACTTGCTGTTTAGCCCATGCTATTGCATCTAATCTACCCATATCTTTCAATAAACCTTGTTTAAAATAGTTACCTATTTCTCTTTTGATTTTGAATTTAGTTAGACTAGATGAACTAACACTTTTACCTTCTGCACCATAGTCTTTTAGTATATCTTCAACAATAGTACTGGCTTGATTTGTAATAACAGTTTGTTCATCTTTAGTAAAAGTAAAAGGACTTGCTGCATCAGCACGCTTTAACCAGTCATTAGTTGCCTTTGGACTTAATTTCATCCTTAAAACATCTCCTCTAGTTAAAGTTTTTTTATTCAGTAAATCCCATAATATAGGCTCACCCATCTTATCATTCATTTCAGAGCCTTGTGCTAAACCTTGTAGCTCTAAATACATCTTTTGTAAGTGAGTATTAGGACCAGCCTTTTTATACTCATTCATTAAGAACATACCAACATTAGGTATATTCTCCCAATTACTGATGATATCACTTCTTACAGTTTCAGCTTCAGCTTTTTCTTCTGAAACTCTACGCACTCTATCAACGTCTCTTATAGATGCTCTTTCATTTTCATAAGTTCTAAATGCTTTTTCATATTCAAACATTTTCCTATGATTTCTTTCATGCCAAAGAACTGGTTTACCACCATCTCTAGGCTCCATCATATATACCTTAGCTTCGTTTAAATGTACTTCATTTAATGCACCACTCTGGAATAACTCTACAGTTGCTTTATGTCTTTTAGCTTCAGCTGTAGCAAAACCACTTTTCCCAGCTTGTAAAGCAGTCATATCAAATACAGCTTTCCAACCACCTGTTTTAAATTTAGTAGCTAAGATATCTTTGAATTGATCATCAGCAGCTTTCCTAGCATCTTTGATCATCTTTTGGTGTAGGTATGTACGACTACGACCATGAACTAAAGCTATCTTTTCACTGGCATGTTCTGATATTTGATTATTACTAACATGTTTTAATCCCGGTTGATTCCAATACTGTCCAGCTACAATACCTTGTAACTGTTGTAATGCTACAGTGTCTCCCATCTCATCAGCTTGAGCCAATGACATTGGAGGTAAACCGTTAGGTCTTTCGATAGGATCAAGATACTTACTATAATAATAACCTTCGTAATTATCTGCAGCTCTGACAACTTCACCTTCTCTTAGACCACGCATAGACCAACCACTTAGTTTTTTGATCTGGTTTATACGTTCAAAACTAGCACCTTTACTTAGTAGTTCGTTTATTAATTCGTTGTTTTTCCCTTCGTAATCTTCTAATCGTCCATCAAGAGTTCTTAGATGTTTAACATCAGATTCAGATATATCATATTGTATGGCTAAGTTTTTACCATACTCTTGTCTATCTTGTACATAACCTTGTGCTATATTAGTCAAGCCTTTAGCAAGAGTTTGAGAGAAAGCAGCCATCTCTTGTGCTCTTTTTTGCTGTGCAGATGCAGCCTTAGCCGCACCATCTATCTTGACTTTATGGTTATAGTTTAAGGCTTCTTTGAAATCATCAGCGTAATGCTGTCTTAATTTTCTATTAGCAAGCCTTTCTTGTTCCTCTGCTTTAAAATTAGATTCTAATTGTGATAAATATGTTTCACGTTTAGACTGATCTTGTTGAGAAACCTTACTCCATTGTTGTAAATACCTTTTACTTTCTTGTAAAATCTTTTCAGAAGTATCAGGTAATTTTATTATGTTTGATTGAACGCTGCTTTTCTGGGCGTACCCACGAAATTGGCTCATAATTAATTGTTAGTTAGAACGTGTTTCCTATAAAATTACTCCCACTGTCTACCATCATACCTGCACCCGCATTAGCGGTGGCAGGATTAGTAGTCATAAGTGCTCCAAGACCAAAGTTAACCATATCACCTAACGCATTATAACCATCAACTGTATCTACTCCCATCTGTGGTTTAGGTGCTTCACCCGGTTTAGGTACAGTTGTTCTTTCCATTAATGGTGTTATAATTGGAAGACTTTCAACAGGTGTTGCTTCAGGTTTGAGTTGTAGACTACCCCATGCACTAAGATCAGCTTGGAATTTATCCATAAGTATTCTTTGCTGATCAGCTCCATATTGTAGTTCTGCACTATCTCTAGAAGCTGCTACCTGTTCTCTACCAAACTCAGTTCTACGTCCAAGCTGGCTGAACTTCATACCTATACCTGTTTGAGCATGTTGTGCTTGATCAACAGTATGACTTAAGTTTTTAGCAATTTCAGCATAACGTAAATTAGTTTTGTTAGCAGTATTTTCTAAACCTTCTGAAAGCTTTCTAAAGTTTAATGCTTCGGATGCATCAGCTCTACTGATAGAATCTACAATAGCAGCTTGTGTGGCCCCATGGGACGCTAATAAAGCTTGTATTGCCTTTCCAGCTGAACGACCTGCTTGTCCTAAATTACGTTGAGCTCCTTCTTTTTGAAGATATTCTTTTCTTAAGTCTTGCATTTTAAAAGCAGCCTTAGCTCTGGTTTCATCTAAACCTTGTCTAAGACCTAACTTATCTAATGCAGCTTCAGCTTGTGCAATATCTTTATTTAATTTAGCTCCACGAACTTGTAGTTGAGCAACTTCATCAGCTTGATTTATTCGTTGTGTTAAACCTTCAGTTTCATAAGCAGCTGTCTCACCACCTTCATGGTACTTTAAAAGTAAATCTCTATCTTGAAATCCTAAAGATGTTAAAGTATCTTGATAAGCACGTGCTGAATCATTTAAAGCTATTTCAGCTCCAATACTATTAAAACCTGCTTGTTGTCCGTATATTTGTAAACTTTTTTCATATGCCCGTCTCTCTTGTTTAAGACCATGTTGACGTATTGCTTCACGATCCATCCAACCTTTCATGTCGGATTGCATCTTTAAATTAATCTGAGCCTTTTCTTTTAAAATACCAACATATTGCTGTTCTAATTGATGGTAGTAATTAGTCCACTTTTGGGAATCATTAAAACCATAAATATCATTTGCCCAATCATATTCAGCATTATTTAAATTTTGTTGTATTTGATTAGCATCAGCCATGCCTAAGTCCTCCTATAAAATCGTGGTGAGTAGTTTCCTTCCCACATCATTGAAGTCAAAGAGACTGGGAATGGTGAGTCACTAAAGACTCTTAATAAAAAGTTATCTGTACGTTGATGTATAGGTACTGTGTATATGTTTTGATCTGTCATAGGAACGTCATCTGCTAAGTACTCATTTGCTTCTTGTACAGGTTGTATGTCATACCAGTTATCTATATAAATTTCAATTGCATCAGCAGCTGTTGTAACATTAGCAGCTGTACTAGCAGCAGCTGGAGCTGAGTTAAACGTAACTGTAATTCTATCTGGTAATGTAGCATGATCAGCTATTGTAAAACCTGTTGTTTGAATCTCACCGTTCTTTTTAACTTTTATATTAGCTCTATCTTGTACAGTAAAATCAGGTGAAAATACTGTATTACTACCATCACCTGTAAATGTCTGTGTACTACCTTTGTAACCATCAGATTTCAATTTAAATCCAATAGTACTAGATCGACCAACAGAGAACTTCATACGTGCAATTGTTAAAGCAGCTGTATAATCAGCTATACCTTTATCTATTTGATAGTAAGTTTTAGGTAGGGTTACATCATAATTATATCTAAATCCTACAATAACTTTAGTTGCAATAGAACTGAAATCTTTATTTTTTATAGCAAAATAAGGACCAACACCATCTGAACCTCTATCACCTGATTGTGTAAAACCTGAATCAGTATCACCAACACCACCAGCAATTACAATGATAGGTTCTAATGAACTTATATCAGCATAAGGAAGGTAACATCTAGAGCCATTAAATACTTTAGCCGTAGCTGCTGCATTAGCCCCTCCACCTCCACTAAATGTGACTGTAGCACCATGTAAATAATCCTTACCGGGATTGGTAATAGTAACACTAGCCACAGCACCAGAATTAAGAACTGCTGTACCTGTAGCATTTGTACCACCGTTCAAAGCTGTTATAGTTACAGTTGGAGGACTACTATATCCAGATCCACCTGCACCAACTGTTATAGATTCAATAGGAAGATGTGATACTGAAGAAGCTTTTGAATACATATCCATATAAGGATTCAACTGTATCCCACTCTGAGTGACAAGAATTTCATCCTCAGGTGTAGCACTTAAGTTACCACTTACTAATTGATATCCATTGGATACTTTAAGTATAGCATATATAACATCTGAATCGACAACAAACTCTAACACTTTACCAGCTAGTTGCCAGTTAAACCAAGCTTGTAATACTTCTTGCTCACCATCTGTATGGGTACGATAGAAATATACTTTCTCAGAATCAGCACCAAACATTGCAATGAACGAGTTTTGAGGACTAGCTACTAGGTTGTCTATACTCTCTGGTATATACTCAGCTACAACTTTACCTACATCTCTTACTAACGGTACTTGACCTTCACCTCTAGGGGTCATGCCAAATACTTTAGAATAAGCAGGTGTTTTACTAATAAAGTTTACTGTAGTACCCACATCAACAGGGTCTATTTTAGTGTCCATCTCATAGTTAGAGAGTCCACGTATCAGAGCTGTAGTTGGTGATAGGTTACCATCAGCAGAATACAGAATAAACTGTTGGTTCTCAGAAAATAGAATCAAACCAGATGCTACAGGTATAATACCATGTAGTACAGCAGGTCTAATACTAGAACAACTAAGGTCAACAGGGTCAGCTGCACTGACAGTTTGAGCTGTAATGTGGTAGAAATTATAAAACTCACCAGACTGACTCATAGATACATTATCTTCAGTCAAGAAACCTAATCTATTATTATAGAAAAATGATTGTTGAATCTTAGCATCTTTAAATGAAGGATGCGAGTTAGTAGAATTATCACCAACTAATCTTGCAGTCCATGTAATAGGTCTGAAAGTAAACGCATTTGAACCAGTATTAACTAATTCATGTGGCATGGTAGCTTCAGTTAAACCGGGAGACATACCATAACCTAACGCTTCTTCCCAATAACCGGGACCAGAAACACCATTAGTTGCTACAAATGTAGAATAATAAGTATCGTTTGCATTAGCTGTATTAATAATCTTTACCTTTCTACCGTTTATAGATTCTGTAGGTAGATCAGCTACACTATTAACTGAGTCTTGGAAACTAACTAGTTCTGTACCAGAGGTACCACCTTTAGCACTAAGAGTAAAAGCAGTGTTATGGGTTATTTCTAAGGTTGTAGAAGTAATAGTTACTGACATATTACTATTAAAACCATCAGCATTAGCTGCTATTTTATTTTCAATTAACTGTTTTAAACCAGCTGTCTGTGGACTATCTACTGCGTCTGTAGTGTTACCTAAAATATGCCAAGCATTTAGTTTAGGATCAGTAGTAGTTGTACTACCAAATGAATCAGATGCATAGGTAGGTCTTGAAAATGTTATCTCAGAATTACTACCTACTTTAATTTTAATTTCATATGGTGCACTATACTCAATACCTTTTAGTCTAACAGTTGCATTCTTATTTGCAGTATAAGAAGGATCTGATTGTGTAGTAACAGTCTTCTGTTTGTTAGTTATAATAGAAGTATCTTGTACAGTTAGTATATGATAGTCATCTTTTGCAACAGCACTTAAGTAAGCTTTGTGAGTATTAGTAGCTGTTACAGCACACTTAACATAATCACCATTACCATCAGCTGTAGCATTCCAGATATGTATAGCTGCATCAGCTGCAGTAGCATTACCTAAAATACATCCTATATATTTTTCATCATTAGCACGATGGATGTAAAACCATTTAGCATTATCTAAAGATGTACCTGTAAATTCAGAACCACCTGTAGGTACACCATCTTTAAGTTTCGTAAGGAATTTAGTTCCGGGTCTTTTTTGTAAACCAAAGGTAGGGTCAGGGTAAGCATTTAAAGCTTCACGAACTTGACCGGGAAACTTCTTATCATCTGGTTGCTTAGATACCCCACCTGTATAACTTTGGACACGTTGTGTAACACTTGCCATTAGCGTTGTAAAGCGTTGTAAGGTTTGTAACTTGTCTTATACCTCTGTCCTTGTGGGTGTCCAAAGAATGAGAAATCACCTTGGTTGCACTCATATTCTAAAGCGTTGGCTCTAGCTAGTGCTTCTCTAGTCTGCAAGGTTTGAACTAATTGTGGATCTCCTACAATACGTTGAGCTGTGATTGTAGCAGCTTTAGATACAATATAGTTTTGTACTGGTTGAGGTAAATCTACCCAATCAAAAAACCATACTACATCTGTTTCATACTTAGTGTTTGCAGTAGTACCTAAAGCATAAGTATGATTATATCTATCATATAATTTACCTGATCTTCTGACAACATCTATGTCACCAGTATAAGAATCAGAGAAATCTATTTGTAATATATTATTTGGTATCGCATATTCTTTATCATCATCAGTAGTTATTTCATATTCAAATTCTTGATTGAAAGTCCAGCCTTCTGCTTGTACTTCTTTTGAGACCTGTAACAATGTATCGTATGCAATCGCAACGTCTGGGTTGGTTTGGTCTAACGTAGTTACAGGAGCCTGCCCTACTGATGCGAGTATTTGATTAACAGCAGGTAATTCTTCCGTAGCATTAGTGGTAGGTATAGGCATAATAATATTTGTAAATAAAAAAAAGGGAACCGAAGTCCCCCCTTGTGTCTATCTGGATACTGTTGGAGTATCACATTCTACGCCTGTATAAGCAAAGCGTAAGTTTTTTGTTTCAGACTTTACATCTGATCTTGAGAGACTACCACCTTCAGTCTGTGCTACAGAAGCACGAAGAGCTGTGGTAGTAGAAGACGCACCAGAAACACCATTGTTTCCAGCGGCTGTTGCAGCATTAGCCATAATTTATTATAGAGATGTAGCGTTAGTCTCGCTTCTCGCAGATAAAACATCCGACTGGACCTGCCTTCCTGCTTCTAAAGGACTAAACACATTTAATGTTTCTGAACCTACTCCACCGCTAATACCATTAGCAGCAGAGATAGTTCTTTTTGTTGAAACTCCGGGTTTAACTGACATAGTTTACCTCAAGCAGTTTGGATTTCAATAGCAGCAGCAGGGTTAAGTGTGCCAACGCCCATTGCTAAGCGTCCAACGATTAAATCGCCTTGGTACATTGTCTTAATATCCGCACCACTAGTTTGTACTTGTGGGCCAATAGCTTCGACAACACCAGCTGCGTCCTTCTGGTAGATAAGACCAGCATGTTGTGAGAAGTCGCCATTGTATGCGTTGTTCTCACCAGCTTGTGAATTAACTGTACCAGCTTTAAAAGGTAGGTTGTTAGAACGTTTGATGTCGATACCTGCAATAGATACAAGACCATCACCAGAGTTCAAGTTACCTTGTGAGCTACCATAGTCACGGTTCAAGATGTTTGAATCAACTTGAGAGATCAGTGCGTAGTACTGTCTTGGAGATAGTACAGCTGTTCTACCAGACTTAGGTAGATTTTTTTCATCAAGGATAGAAGCTG
>Ga0115105_11274788_pt1 | contig 14099 bp, 1 predicted proteins | sample CN18umnscriptome_FD_89648 | JGI IMG/M metagenome (GOLD analysis project Ga0115105, IMG submission 89648) | Marine eukaryotic communities from Pacific Ocean to study complex ecological interactions - CN13ID_155_C17_100m_0.8um Metatranscriptome... | ecosystem: Environmental > Aquatic > Marine >... | reverse complement strand
TGACACTAATATTTTACTCATCATCACTGAAGTGCAAGGCCCTGAATCCAAGCCGCAACGAAACTACAACTCGCACTACACATTACTATCCAATACTATCCAATATCCTAACACGCGTGCGCCCCACGCGCACGTGCCGTGATGACCACCACTCGATCAGCTGTGCAGCTGCCCATAGAGTTCCCAACACTCCTTGCAGTACATCGCACCCGGCTCGTCCGGGTCTTCGCGCAACATAGACACGCAGCCGCACTCCATGCACGTGCCGTGGCACTGCACTGCAATGGCCACTTCGAGATCGTGGTTGGCCGCATCAACAGGGTTGTGGGCCACGCGCACCCCTGTGGAGCCCCCACGCGCACCGGCTTCCGAGCGCTTGCCAGGTCCTGCTCCTGCTCCTTTCGTGGGCACCACCGCTGAGGCGCCCTTGGCCTGCGCCTTGCTATGCCCCTGCGGGGCCACTTGCGGGCTGCGCCGGTAGTACAACGCCGTGCCGACAAGCGCAGCACCCATGCCCAGGCCAATGACGAGCGCCACCCCAATGCCCTCATCTGTGGGCGATACTGACTGCGCTGCGCCAGATGTCGGTGCCTGTGTCGGTGCTGCGCCAGCAGGTGTCGGCGCTGCGATTGGTGCCGGAGTGGTGCTGGGCGCGGGCGGGGGCCACTGAGAAGTCACCGGCGCCGCGCCAACCGTGATGGCCAGTCCCGGCGGCACGGCAAGGCCCGCTTGCGCGAGCTCAGACCCAAACACGGACACGCTGACGCCCACCGCCAACTGGCTGCTCGCCGCCGCGGCTTGCACCAACGTTGCGGCGCGCACAACCACGTCAAACTGCAGCGACACCGTGCTCAAGCGGCGCCCCCTGCGCCTCGCCGCCGCAGCGATGTTCTCAATCGCGACATCCGTCACATCCACGCCCGCCGTGCTAGCCACGGCGCGACGATAGGCCAGCTGCGCCGTGGCGTCAAACGTCTGCATTGTGAAACCTTGCAGGATTGTCTGCACCGTCACAGCACGCGTGGGCACGCAGTGGCGCCACACCACACGCACCGTTGCGCGCGTCGCGTTGACAACACCGCCGTCAACATCCGCGGTGCCTAGCGACACATTCATCGCCACGGGCGGCACGCACGAGCCGTTCGCCAGGCGCGCGGGTCGAGCACCGAGCGGCACTGCGAGCCGATACGACACACGCGACGCTGCGAGCGCCACCGTGCCGTTGACGCTGCGGCCCGCCGAGTCTGCCGCGTGCCAACCGACGCGCACCGCGCCGTTGCTGTTGGAGAGGCGCACAACATCAATCTCCACCGCGGTGGCGTCGTGCGGCACGACGACGAGCGGAGGTGCACCGGCGTGCGCGATGCGATCCGCGGTGTACACGTCGGTGGGGATGGCCAGCACAACCTGCGGCGGCGCGTCGTCTTCGGCCACAATCACGGTCGTGCACCGAATCGAGCTCACCGCAGCAGGCTGGGCGCCCGGCTGCGGCGTCCCGGCACTGACGCACACGTCGAATGACACGTTCGCGCTGCGCCAAATCGCGTCAGACGAGGCCACGCTGAATACGAGTGTCGCGTTGGCCTGGCCCGCCACGAGCGTGCGCTCGCCGGCCGCAGCAGGCGCTGTGACGAGCCCGGCGGCGCTGGCCCCGATGTCAACCTGGTACGCAACCGTGATGGCGCCAAAGCGGCCGCCCGAGCGCACAATGGGCAGCTCCAGGCGGGATTCGCGCTCGGGCACTATCGTGATGCCGCTGGCAAAGCCGACGACCCCGCTGTCAAACGTGATCGCCGCGCCTGCTTGCTGTGCGCCAGCGCCTTGCGCCTCTCCGGGTACCTCGCCCACGACCGCGCTTTTGCTCGCCACGGACGTGATGTTTTGGGTGCGCCAGTCTGCCGGCGCTGCCTCTGTCGCGTTGAGTGCGGTGCCATTGACTGCCGCGTCGGGTTCCGTCGCGTCGACCGGTTTGGCCGGGGGGGTGACCGCCATCGCGCTGATGGAAATGCCCTCACCCAGGTCCATGGTGGGCGCCGCATCCACCAGGCGATCAAGCTTCGCAGAGAGCTCGTTGAACGCCTGCATGCTTGCGTCGCCACCGCTCGAAGCGTCCGGCACCGGCACGCCCGCTGGCGCGGCGCTGCTGGAGTGCGCCGGGATCGAGGCCTCGGTTGCGTTCGGCAGCGCGTGGGAGAGTAACGCGACGGCGGACGCTGCCGACCATTCCCCTGTCTCGTTGCGCCCCTGCCCCGTCGAAGGCCGGGTGACACTCGTCACGGCACGCACGCGGAATCGCAGCAGCGCCCCGGGCACGAACACAGCCGGGAGCTGAACGCTGAAGCTCGACGCCGCCGCGGTCCGGTTCGCACCGTCGACAACCACGTGGTCCGTGGCGTTGTTGACGGTGCGCCCGTGCAGTTGGAGCACCTCACTGGCGTCCGGCGTGCTCGAGTCGGCGTCGCTGTTTGCTGCAGCGACGATCGCGCTGGCGTTGCTGGAGCCCTCGGGCACCGCGCCAAATCGCTGCGCCTCCAGATCGAGGCGCACGAAACTGCCGCCATACAGATCGAGGGCGCCCATCGACCACTGCACGAGCAGGGCACCCGCCGTGCCCACCACCGCTGCGCGAGCTACACCGACGGTAGGACCGGGCATCGTACTCGGCCCAGCGCGGCACGATGTGCCCTGTGCACCGCAGCTCCACCCTGGCTCAACGTTGCACATGGCATCACAGCCGTCATCTCCAGCGTGGTTGCCATCGTCACACCCCTCTGCCGGCGGCGGTGTCTCGTGCAGGTTGCCAGCCAAGCTCGCTTGCAGTATCGTGGTTGTGGCCACAAACGGTGCAATGGGCGCCACCACCTCGCGCGCACCGTTGCCGCACTCGATGCACGCAGTGCGCTCGCGCTCCAACCGCGTTGTGCAGCTCCAGCGCTGCCGCTGCGCGTCCTCGAGCGTGCAATTCGCGGCGCAGCCGTCACCTGCCACGGTATTTCCGTCGTCGCACTCCTCGGCGCCCGCGATGATGCCGTCGCCACACTGCGTGGCGCATACGCTCGCTGCGCCGTGCAGCGACGGTCTCGGGCAGCTCCAGCCACGCTCCACGGTGCATGCCGCGGAGCAGCCGTCCCCACGGACGAGGTTGCCGTCGTCGCAGTCCTCCTTGGCGACCACAACACCGTCGCCGCACCCGGCCTCGCACGCGTCAGTGCCACCCGGTCCCGTGCCAACGGCACACGCCCAGCCAGGTTCCACGGTGCAACCGGGACTGCAACCGTCGCCCGCTGCAAGGTTGCCGTCGTCGCACTGCTCCTCCAGCTGCAGCGCCTCGCGCACACCATTGCCGCACAAGCTACCGGCGCGCATGGCATCACTCGCCGTGCTCCACGCCGAGTCACCGAACGCATTGTGCACGCGCGTGCGGAAGGCGTACTGTGCGTACGCCTGCAGGCCTGCAACGGTGAGAAAGTCGCCATCGTCGGCGCCATGCTGCAGCGCCTCGATCCGATGCGGCCACGACGCGTTGCGCCACGCACTTGCGCCCTCGGCGATGCCGCGCATCTGGACTTCGTAGTGCGTGATTGCCGCAACGACGGCGCTGGTGTTGGTCCAATTCGCAGGCGGTACGACCAGCAACGTCAGCTGCTCGTGCGACACCACGGCCTGCAGCCGCGGCGGCGGCGGCGGCGGCAGGTCCACGCTTTGCAAGTCTACGCGCAGGCTCGACGCATTGCCTAGCGACGCATTGGTGGGCTGCAGCAGATCCAGAGTGATGTATTCCGACCCGTGTGGCTCCACGAGACCATCGAGCACTGCGCTCACGTTGAAGCGGCGAACGGTCTGTTGCGCCGCGAAGTGCAGCACGCCGCTCACGTTGGCTGACGACGTGTTCACGGCAGCGCCACTCGCGTCAACCATAGTGAAGTCCGCATCGGACGCGTTGGCGCCCAAGGTCGCCGCCCAACGCACCGAGCAAGCGCCGAGAACGTTCACGCTGCGTTCCACCTCAACAACAATAGTGCCATTTTCCGGCAGCGGTGTCACGCGGCTGCGGAACTGCACCACTGGGTTGGGCTCGATCTCGAAATCGACCTTTGCGCCCGCGCCCGACAGCGCACGCCCGCGTGGGTCGTCGTGGGAACCCAGGCGACGGCGACGGCCGCCATCAGGCACGACGTTGACGATGCGCATGCGCTGCGGTGGAATTTGTAGCACAAAGCACAGATTCGCCACAAAGCTGGCCTCCACCTCGTAAAACTTATCCACGCTCACAGCAAGGCTGAGACTCACCATAACGACCGGCATTGTCTTGATGTCCACGGCATCGTCGCCCTTGAGCGTCACCGTGATCTCCTTCGTTGCGTGGCTGAACGCGTTGGCACCCGCGGCCATGGCGACTGTCGGCCACTGCTCCGACCACGAATCCAGCTTTCCGAAGCGAACAAGGTCGCGCTTGTGCTTGCCGTCGAAATAATTGAGGTCCTCCACGTACTCACCGCGGACAAACACTTGCAGTCGCTGCGGGTCCGAGTACCACAGCCGCACTGTGACGGCGTCCGTGCTCTCCGCGCCCGCCGCGTTGATGAGCTGCAGCCGCAGATCGCTGGGGTTGGTGCTGGTGAAGTACAGCTCGTAATCCCGCCCTCCCGCAACGGTGCCGAAGAACGTGCTCTTCGCCGGCACGTCCACGCCGCGCAACAAGTCCGTGTAGCCGCCTGAGCTCAGCGCTACGGGGCCCAGCCTGCGCGATGCCCAGTCTTTGTCCAGGCTTTCGACGGCCAGGTGCGAGTAGCTGCCGTGGCACATGCGCGCATTCCACGCCGGGAGCAGTGTGCCGCATGATGCCGCACGATATATGCCGTAGCCGTTCGGGATGACGTCTTGCTCGCTGCGCACAGTGCCATGCCGGTCGACAAACATTGGAAACGGCGGGATGGCGCCTCGCGCGTTGGCGCTCATTGCATCATTCGCAACAGCCACGGCCGCTCCCGCGCCGCCCGCACCACCCGCACCCCCACGCAATAGCGCGCCGTCGATATCGCGCAGCATCGCGTGACGGGGCCCGTCGCAGTCCTGCGTGCCGCACGTGCCACCGATCCAGGCAGATGTCGCGTCGGCCGTCAGGGCGCCCCACCCCGGCGGATGCACGAACAACACAGACTCGGATTGCACCGTGCTGTCCACCATCGTGCTGGAGAATACCTGGACCGTCATGAAGTCGGGGCTCAGCGGATTCGTCTCGACCGCATAGTCGCGAGGCGATGGGTGACTGTAGGTGCTCCCAACGCTCGTGGAGCCACCGCCACCGGCAGCGTCGCACCCGCTAATGGCGGCGTCTCCAAAGCGAGCGAAGGTGCACCGCTGCACGTGTGCGGCGCCGCCCAGAGCCGGTGGTCTCCCGCCGCCGCCCGTCCCGACCTTGTGCCAGGGCCACATGCAAGCGCCGCCCACGTACATGGGCGCCTTGTTGCTGTTGTCCGTGAAACTCGTGAACATCAACCCGGTATGGTGTCTGCTGTCTGGCGGTGCGCACGACCACGCGCCAAGGTCGTTGCGGCCCTGGGGTCGCGCCGCGGCACAGTCCGCATTGGCCGCGCTGCGACCTACAAACAGGCAGTCTTCGACGCTCACAACCGTGTTGTCGCGCACGTGGTTCTTTGCGCCCTGCCGTGGACCGCGGACGTTGGCCAGCAGTCCGACGTTGTTGTCCGCTAGCGTCAGCCGTGCCAGCACGAGCTGGGCACTGGGCGTTGTGTGCTCGACGTACACGCCGAATTCCCAACTCTTCCACGCGGAGAAACGATCTATGCGCACGCACTGAGACGCTTCGCTCTTGACAAAGAGTCCAAACGCGCAGCCGTGCGCTTCGTTGCCCAGGAAGATACCGTCAACGTCGGAGCCGCCGCGGCAGAATCGATGTCCCTGGACCAAGAAGCCGATGCGCTCCGAACCTGCCGCGACGTTGTCGCGCAGGATGACGCCATGGTTCGTGCGGAAATCGAACGCGGCATCGACGTTGTACCAATTCTCCTTCTTGCGCGCGGACTGTGCGCCCACGGCCAGGTTGCCCACGAACTGCGTGAGCGGCTCGCCGCGGCCGCGCCCATCGATGAGGCGGCTCCCCGCGAGCTTGAACGCCGCGCCCGTGCTGCGCACGACGACTGCGTACGCCACACTGAGGCCGCTGTCGGTGCACCACTCAGACTTCCACTTGCCGCCGTCGCGCAACAATCGGTAAGCGCTCCGGCAGCCCGTTTTTACCACGCCTTCACCGAAGCTGCCGTCCACCGTGACGTTGACCACGAAGGAGCGCGGCCCACCAATGCCCTTCTCGCCGAAGCGCAACGCCGGCTGGTAAATACCGTTGGGCGCGCGCCGTCCCGCGCCATGAACCAGCACGTTCGTCATGCGAGTCTGCCCTCTGTACGTTTTCGTGAAGCTGCCGAACTGGTAGCGGAACTTTTCCTCGTGCGTGTCCGTCACGATCGAGGCGCCGAAGCGCGTCTCGTTCTGCGGCGCCCATGGGCACTGCGACGCATCCTGCCCTGCGCAGGTGGCACCGCGCACCACAATGTTGCGGTCCACGAGCAGCACCTCGCCGCGCACCGCCAGCTCGACCCCGCCAGAAAACGCCTCAACAGCGCCAACGTGCCTCCACGCGAGGGGCGCGTCCAGCGTGAGCGCGGTGCCCGAAGATGTCGCGCGGGTCGACACCACGGTGCGCCGCTCGTGGTGCTGGGCGTCAAAGTCGGTGCTCGTCACCACCACGGTCGCGCCGGCACCCCAGCGGCCATCAAGCACCGCCTGAACAACAATCTCGACGTCACCCGCGGCCGCAGTGGCCGCGATCTTTGCCCAGCTGTGGCTGGGCGCGTCGCCCCACAGGTTCAGCGTGCCGTGGTTGTTGAGTGCCTTGGCGTTGTGACGGTACGCCGCACCCCCAGGCGTGAGCCTCGCCCGCGTAACGCGGCCGATGATGCAATCAGGGCTGGTGGACGAGGCACTCCCGTAGCACTGCTTGTCCGATGGGTCGCGCCAGTACAGCTCCTGCACCTCGGGCGCTACGGGCGCCAAGTGATCTCCGTGCAGCGTGATCGTGGCGCGATGAAGCCGCGGCAGCGGCGCCGTGCACGAGCACGCCACCCCCTCGCAGGCCCATTGGCATCCCAGCAACTTGCCGCCCTTGATGGTGACGAACTCCGCACTCAGCTCAACGCTGCGCGACGCGCCCGCCGACGCTCCCTCAGCGGCCGCCCCGAGGAGCAACGTGCCCTCGATGATCACGCCCCCAAGCCGCGGAGTCTTGTTCTCCGCGCCCGTGGCGTTCAGTACGACAATGCGCCACGATGGTATCCACACGTTGTCACCGACGCCCGGCACCTGGCCTCCGGTCCACGTCTGCTGCATTACTACCGTGGGCGGCCCTGGCGGGTAGTTGGCTTCGTCGAACAGCACAGCGTTGAACGGGTTCAGAACGTGATCGCGCGTGCCATCCCACGTCTCGTTGGCGTGCCAGTCGTAACGGTGATCCTCTGGCAATGGCGGTTCGGGCGGCGGCGGGGGCAGCGGACAGCCGTCCGCGATCATTGTGTCGTACACGGAATGTGGTGTGTCGCTCGCGTACATGAACTCGCCGATCTTGCCGTTGGCATACGGGCAGCGATGCAGCATCACGGGAAACACTTTTTCCGCTGCAACGCCACTCCCAAGCGCCCACCAGTTGGACTTTTGGCACGGAAAGTTGGTCGCGATATTCGCCTCCGTCGGCTTCGACAGCGCGTACGGGAACGCGAGATTGCATGCGTTGTCCCCTTCCGTCTCGCCTTTGAACAGCGTGGTGAACACGCCGCCCTTCCGGTCCGGCTCCAGATCCATGTGCCACGTGCCAAACTTAGCAGATCTTGGCGGCACCGCCACACTGCGCCGGCCTGGGAACTGGGCGTGGGGAATGCCATCGATCTGCGGGAGCGCGACACAGGTGGGGCACGCGATTGTCACCTTGGATGGCTTGAGTGTCTTGGTCAGGCGCTGCTCGCACGAAGCGCAACTGCGATTGTGGTACGCCACGAGACCCTGGTTGTTCGCCTTGTCCTCGGGGCTCATCTCGAACGCTTCCTGGGGCAACTTCTGCAGGGCGTATTCGCCCGGCTGCGGTGCCGCATCGGTGCGCCGGCGCTGGTCGACTTGCGCGTGCCACAGCTGACGGTCCCAAGGGTCCAGGTACTCCCATCTTCCGTGCCGCACGCTGAGCCAGAAGTGATCGTCGCGCGCGTACTCGCCGACAACGACCTGGAAGCTCGCCACGTTCGACGCCACGGCATCCGACTCGGCGCCCCACCACAAGCCGAACCGAGCCCCGAGGTGCACCAAGAAGTTGTAGCCGGAGCCCGCGGCACGCTTCGCTTGGCCGCACAACACCGGCGGCTTGAACGTGTACCCCCATCGATCCTTTTGCCCGATGAAGACAGCGTGCTCCCACGCATAATTGCGCGACCAGGGCGACTTCGCGCGCGTCACCTCGCTGCCGCGATGATACAGGTGGAGTGGACCGTCGAGCGAGCCGCCCTGCGTGCGCGCGTGTCGTACTGCCACGCGACGGAACGTGTGGCCCGGGCAGAATGCGGCGTCGCGTGCGTTGTGGAAGGCAAGGGGCACGGCAACGCTAAATGCGTTGCCACCGACCGTGGTGCACCCCGTTGCGTTGGCGGCCGCGCCCGGTTGCGCGTACGGCAGCAGTGGCTGGTCTGCAACAATGCTCATCGGCGTGCCCCTTTCGCTCAGCGTGCCGTCTTCGTCGACCCAGTTCACTTCCCACGGGTCGAACAGCGAGGCCTTGGCAGTCGTGTTCACGAATGTCAGCGCGCTGAACCGCGCTTCCCAGCCGCCAGCGGACCCACACCCACCGCCGCCACACGCGCCCAGGGCTGTCCAAGGCTTGAAGGGCGCGCCGCCCAGCGTGCCGCCCTGCGCAGCCAGCCACGCCGCTTCGCCCGGAAACCTGTCGTCACTCGGGAACGCAGAGTGATTGACGAATGTCACACCACGCGTGACGAAGCGGTGAGAAGCAGGGAGCCCCAGACCAATGCCCATCTGCTCGCAAGGCGACGGGCTCTTGCACGACAGCTGGTTCTTGTGCCGGGCCGCAAACGATATCCTATCCACCGACTGCACGAGCAGCGAATCCAAGAGCGCGCAGCTGCCCCACGGCCCCGCCGTCGCATCTGCGATGCGCACGCCCACGCGCCTGTTGTCCGCGACCACGACCCGCTCGAGCACGATGCGCATGACGGCGACGCCGACGGTGGAGACGCCCGCATCAAAGTTGCGCCAGAAGGCGCTGTCCGTGAAGCGCACGATGTACGGCGCCTGCGGCCAGTAGCTGCCAATGGCAAAGCCATGCCGTGCGTTCGAGTGCGCGCTGTTGCCGGAAAATTCCAGGGCCGGGATCACGGCGGGCAAACAACGCCAGCAGCTGGAATGCCCCTCCTTCGGCTTGTTCACGATGTCGAAGAAGATGCCGTGCCCGTCGCTGTCAGCGACTGCATTATCGCGCACCAGGTTGCGTGGGTTGCTCACCCAAATGCCCGCTGGGTTCATGTCGGTGTGCCACAGCCCGCTCTGCTGCAGCGGCATCAGCACCAGGTTGCCGCGAATCTCGTTGTACTCCTCGATGCCGTCTTCGATAAACAGCGCGTGTCCCAGGATGTGGAACAGAACGTTGCGCTCGACGCGAAGCCCGTACACGCCGTTCATGCCGATGCCGCGATTGAACGAGTGGTGCACCGAGCACCGGCGCACGAAGGAACGGCGCACGCGCCCGATCCAGTGGAAGTTGATGGGATAGCGCCCGATGCGGTAGCCCTGTCCCATGTTCCGCAGCTCAGCGCCGTCGAGCCGCACGATGGCGCTCTCGTGGCCCGGCGAGTGCGTCATCAACACGCCACCAAAACGCGCGCAGCTGTACGACCCTGGCGCTCGAGGTGTGGACACACACCGGTTCGAGTCGCCGTTGCCCTGAATGACGACGTTGCGCGACAGCAACCCGACCTCGGCGCGCATCTCGACGGTGCGCGGCGCTCCGGACCCGCCGCGCGCGTCGCGGGGCACAGAAAAGGATTCGCCCAGGTGTGTGTGCAGCAGGGGGCGCTCCAGGGTCAGTTTGGTGCCGTCCGCACTGACGTCGGCGATTGCGAGGGCCTCGGTGTGCCGAGCCGGGTTGGACCAGTCCACGATGGTCTCCGGATCGCGCGCGCCCTGCGGCGTCCAATCCGTCGATGCCACCGCCACATAGTCACCGCGCTTGAACCCACACGCGCTCTGCACGTGCAGCACGTTGGAGCCTTGCTGCGCCGTCGACGCGAGCCGGGTCCACGTGCACGCGCGGCGCTCGCCGTGAATATCGACCGTGCCGCGGTAGTTCGCCAACACCTTGGCCCCGAACACCGGGATCTCGAGCGACTTCACGTGGCCGTAGAGCGTGATGGTGGCCCGCTGCTGGAACGGGGTCTTGGCAGTCCCAATCTTCAGGTGCCCCTTCGCTCCCTTCACGAGGATGTACGTTGCTTCCAGGTGCAGCCCCTCAACGCGATCGAACTCGAGCGTGCCAGTGAGCAACAGCAGGTAGAGCCGGCCCGGCGATACGTCGAGCAGTACATGCTGCCCAGCCGGCACCCACACGGACTCTTTGCACTGCTTGTCGTCTTCCCAAGGCCCGCATGATTTTGGCGGCATGAGCCCCCCCCAAGTCGACGGAGAGCTCCATCGGTCGATGTGCTGGAACGTCGCCGCAGGCGCCGGGAGGGCGTAGCCCTTGCCACCAACGCGCGCACGCACAAACGAGATGCCGCCGTCGATGAGCGAGACTCGGCGCGTCGTGCACGACGCGCACGTACCGTCCGCGCACACGTCAGTCACGTCGCACACCGAGTGCTGGTGCTTGGGAGACCCTCGCACAATGCCGACGGACACATCTGGCGTTGACCCAGCGTCGTGGCGCCCGGGCAGTGCCGCCAGCCCATGGCCGCGCAGCTCGATGCGCGTACCGCCTGCTGTCGATCCGCGTGCCGGCGTCACAGACTGGACAATCGGCGTCAAGTCGCGGCGGTACTCAAACGCTGGTGTTGCGAGGCTCGCCGTGGGCAGCTGGCCGTCCGCTGCGCAGCCGAACACGCCAACTTCGCGCAGCTGCAGCGCGGCGTCGCTGGCTTGCGGACCAGATGCGCGCGTGACGTGAATCCGCACGTGTGACGCGGGCTGCGCTGCACCACCGAGCACCAGTTGCTGCGCCATGTTGGCATCATTGAAAGTGACGTGCACGGGGACTTCGACGGCTTCCAGCACGCTGACGAAGGTCCTCCCGCCGTCGGCGCTCAGCTGCAGCGTGACGTGGACAGAAACCGGCACGCTCAGCCAGTCCAGCAACACACTCTCCACGCGCACCTGCGAGGCACCGCGCTGGCGGTCGAGCTCCAGCGTCAACGACGACGCACGGTTGGGAATGTGGCAAATGTGTTCGTCTCGTTGTCCACGGCACGTTCGGCGCTTCGTACCAGGAGGGTTTCAGAATCGAGCGCGGCATCAAATGCAGCGGCGGCGCCGACGGCATGGTTCGTGCGTGGGCCACGCGCACCACCGTAATTGTCGCACGCAGCGCGGCGTGGTGCCGCGGACGCGTCCACAGTGATAGTGGCATTGCACAGAAAGGCGCCGGCAGTGTCGTTGGTGGCACTGATGCTGAGCGGCGTGTGCACAACGGTGAGCGCCGGCGGCGCCTGGTCGTCACGCTGCAGTGCAATGCGCGCCCCCCCACCCTCGATGCCCGCAAATACGAACGTCACATCGTCGCCTTGCTGCCAACCCGGCTGGGCTACAACCTCGCGCACCAGGGGCGTCAAATCCGCCGTTGCCTCGGAGGCGCCCCCGCGATACCACGGTCCAACATCCCATACCACCACGGCATCGCTCACGTTGTGCCCGCGCAGCCAGAAGCCCTGCGTGTCGTTGCCGCTGGCGAGCCGCAGAGCCGCTGCCAGCGCTGCCCCGCCACCCGGGAAAGCGCTTCCAGCACTCGAAGACGGGCGCAGCAACGCGCGCACGGCGATCTTGAGCGGCAATGCCGGCGTTTCCGACGGCTCGAAGGCCGTCATGTTGACGAACGCCAGGCCCACAGCCGCAGCGGGCGCGATCGGCAGCCCGCGAAAGCGGAGCGCCACTGCCATGCCCTTGGCAAAGTTGAGCTTGCCCCTATACGTTTGGCACACCAGGTCGCGCCCGCAAATGCACTTGTCGTAGCTCGTGCACGGCCCGGAGTTTGCTCCAGCATTGAATTTCAGTACGCTGTTTTCGTGGTAGCAACCTGGCGGATCGTAAGTGACGCCATGTCTCTGATAGTCGTCTGCTGCGGGTCCTTGGTATCCCAGCGCCGTGCCTGCCGCGGTACACTGCTCCATCGTCTGCACCGCGGCCTCGGGACACCTGCCGGAGGTGCGCGTCGTGTAGCACGCGCCTCCAGCCACTGCACCAGCGCAAGCGGCGATCTCCACCGCATCAGCGGCACTGCTGCACGCGCGCGTATCTACTGCATCCGCTGCCGTGTGCATGCGAGAAACCGTTGTGATGCCGTCATCCGCCATGCCAGCTGTATCGAGCAAGGCAGCGTAATCGGCAATGGGTTGCGTGTCGCAGCGCACGACTGATTCGGAGGCCGATATAACCGAGCAGCGCAGCGGCTGCGACGCATTGGCGCAGTGGAGATCGACGCGATTTTCGTGTGTTAGGTTGGAGAAGCCTGCGCCACGCAGCTCGAGTGTCGAGCCGCCGAACATGCTCCCCGCTGGCACTGCGCCTCCGGCACCGACTTGGTTTGCGCCTAGCACCACATCTAGCACCGGCTGCTGAGACAGCAGCGCGACGCTGTCGCCGTCGTCGACGCGCACGACATGGTCGCCAGCGACGTTGCGCCCCAGTACGCAGCTCAGTGCCTCGGCAGTGCAGTCACCAAGCACCGGCACACACGGCACACCACCCACTGTGACGGCATTGTTGGAACAATTGGTGCCGTCAAAGGAGCTTCCGCGGACGGCAATGGTGGCACCAGCTGCTGCGTCGCGCGGAGCGACGCCCGTCACGCGCGGGCGGAGCGCAGCAATGTCCACATCGTGCTGCAGCGCACATATGCGATTCGCGCCGCAAGCGGCGCGCTCGGCGGCCACGACTGCGTTGCCGCGGCCAATGACGTCGACAGTAACGCCGCGGTGAATCACGCGTCTTACGGTGCTACCGCTCGGCACCACAGTGCCGTGCGTGACGACGACGCGCTCGAATTCCGCCCGGGCGCCGCCTGATGTAAAGAGCGCGACGCGCCCTGCCGCGAGAGGCACAGCAGTGGCACTGCTGTTGTCCATGGCATCGATGCGCAGCACGCCGTCAATCCAAACCCGCACAGCTCCGCCAGTGACGCTGGCACGCACAGCATGCCATGCGTCGCCCAGGACCGCGACCTCACCAGCGCCGTTGGCGACAGCTTCAATCCGGCCTCCCTCGCTGCGCAACAGCTGCACGCAGCCAGCGCTCGTGAGCCGCACCAAATAACCTGTTGTCAAGGCAACACGTCGCGTCGAGGAGCTTGCACGCAACGCGATGCCGAACGAAGCGTCTACAGAAGGCGCGGCGAGAGATCGGACGGACAGCTCCACCGTGTAATCCGTCCAGTTGCCGCCACGAGCTGTCATCGCGATTGTGGCGGGCGCTGCCGCGAAGGGATCGTCTCCGCAACCGAGCGCGGCAGGCAGGGGCGTCTGGGTGGCCTGGCACAGGCACACGCTGCTTGGGCTACAACTCGCACCACTGGTACAATAGTTGAAGTACACTCGCTGGTTCCACTGGTAGCAGCCCATGGGCCAGGAGCTGCGGAAGCATTGGTTCAGAACCGAGCGACCGACCGATTCACTGGGATTCAGAGCCTTGAACGCTTCAGTGCACTCCGCAATGGTCGCGACGCGCGCAGCACACGTCCCTGATGTCTGTCGCGTGTACCCGCGCGAGCGCTTGAGTTCGAGCAGCGCGGCGGCGGTCAAAGCAGCCGTGCTGTTCTGGGTGAG
>Ga0115105_10764443_pt1 | contig 14111 bp, 14 predicted proteins | sample CN18umnscriptome_FD_89648 | JGI IMG/M metagenome (GOLD analysis project Ga0115105, IMG submission 89648) | Marine eukaryotic communities from Pacific Ocean to study complex ecological interactions - CN13ID_155_C17_100m_0.8um Metatranscriptome... | ecosystem: Environmental > Aquatic > Marine >... | reverse complement strand
GCATTATATAATTATTTACTATATAAAAAATAATAAATTTAAAATGATCACTTTGGTTTCTTTAAAACTTCTGATTAACCATCTACATCTAATATACAAGCTACACCTGCTAGAATCCATTTTAATGGATCTTTTTTAGTTGGGAATTGACATTCGAAGACAAATTATCTTAATCTAAAGCATGTTTTATAAACAGGAGCAATATATATACTTCTGTCATGACTCCATCCAAAGACTTTAATTTTACCTTCTTATACTTAATATGCTTTACACCAAACAACTGGTACAAGACTAAACATTTATTTTGGAAGAGAATCATCTAAAATTCTATTTGTAAAATCATATCTTGCACCCTCAACAAAAAGTCCGAAAATATAGGCACCATCTCTTTTTGGTGGTACACTATCAACTTCTTCTGCTGCTTTTCCTTATATTTCTGTTTTAATATCTAATTTATCCAACTCTAAACTATCAGTACTACCTTTTACTTATTTAATAGCAGTTAAGAAAGATTATGGATTAAAGAATCTATTAATAAATACTAATTTTCTGTCTGATTCAGGATCTCTAGCCCATTCTTCAAGTTATTAACATCTTTTATCAAGATTTTAAAGCCAAGAACCAAGACCTCTTAAACTAGGATAAGCCCATTTTTCCCAAGAAACTGGTACTCTACCATTAGCTAATGAGTTAATTAATTTTTCCATAGTATCTGAAATAGTAAGTTAACCTTTTAAACCTAAATCTAATTATCTTAATTCATCAACCATAACAACCAATAATTTATTCATTGCTTGAGACTCTTATAAGAAAACATTTTAATATGGTGTCATTTCTCCTTAACAAGCATCTCTTACTTCTTAAATATTAATAATTTTGTCTGCTAAATTCATATCATCAAGAATAATTTCTTTTTATTCACCAGCCATATCATTTGGAGATGCAATAGTACCTGAAGATCCACCATCATCATCCAAACTTTATGCATCTTTTGGAATAAGGTCTTATAAAGCCAAGAATATTTCTTTACATTATTCAGTTCTAAAATCAATCTCAGCATTTGGATGAAGACCATAAGCAATTGGTGTTTCCTCTTTTAATCCTTTAACAATATGATCTAAATATTTATCCCATGAAGTTGGGGGAGGAACTTTAAATGAATGTTTTTTTCCATCTGCGAATGGGAATAAATCTAATTCATCTTAAATTAATTAATCCTTCATAAATTATAATTAATAAGCATCACAAAGTCTTCTGTCCCAATCATCAACAATATGACCACCATAGAAGATTTATCCAAAAAGATATCTTAAATCTTCCCATGGAACATTACCAGTTTATAATTTTTCAATATATTTATTTAGAACAATATTTGAATCTCTTAAATCACCTAATGAGAAATCATATCCTAAATTCCATCCTTTTTTACCATATCTTTTTCTTTCAATAACACAAGAGTGGAAATAACATAATGCGAATAAAATACTCTTTAATTTTGAGTCTTTATCATTAAAATCATTTCTATATTCAACAGGGAAGTAACACCAAGCTCTTTACATATTAGCTTTTAAACCAGATGGTGGTTCATCAGATAATTTAATAGATTTATCTAAAATACCTATTGGAATTCCTGTACTAGGTTTAGCAGAAAGAAGTAATCTAAAGTTTGGAGATCCAGATCCTGTGTTTTATGAGATCTTTTAAAGCTCCTTTTCTAATTCTGTTAGGAAACCTGGCATTAAATGAATGTTTTAAAGCATAAGCCATAGTCCCTCTTTGAAAGATTAATTAAGTTTAGCTAAAGCTTATTCTTCCATTTCAGCCCCTAAAGAAATTTAATCATACTTTTTATTTTCTTTTGAGAAACCCTATTCTGCTGCAAAGGTAATAACAGAATCTGTTGGATCTGAACCTTTTGACAAAACAAAGAATAATGGAATACTTATATCATCTCTAATATTATTAAATGATTATTCTAGTTATTCAGAGAATGGAGTGGAGTTATCCATATCAACAAAAGAACCTCCTTCTGGTAGAACTTTTCTAATAAATTTAGTAAGAGCTATACTAATTCTATCTGGTCTTAAGCAACGAAGAACAAGAAGTTTTTAGAATGGTAAATCTTTAAGTGATTTCCATTCTAATGGTAAATTTTCAGTTTCTGGGGTTAAATAATTGAACCAATCTCTAAATCTTTATTATGCATCAAACATATCAAAAGCAAATTTATTAAATCTATCTAGTTCTACAAGTCTTTAGACTAAATTCCAATTTTAATCTGGGAACCATTCTTAAATTGGATTTGGATCTGCCATTTTTGGTACAGCATTAAGAAGAAAATCTAAGTCTTTTTATTCAAATTCTACTTATAATTTTCCTTTTTGCATTAATCGGAATACAATTAAAGTAAGGAAAATAAGTTAATGAGCAGAACGAAGACCTCTTTTAACCCATTAGTAAATAATATATCTTATTTTCAAAATAAGAGCTTAAATTCTTTCAGCTCCTTCTGCTTCACATTCCACCATCGCTTTAAAGAAGAACATTTTGAATGATTCTAGAGAGTATTGATACATATGTGATAAGAAACATAGAGAAATACACAAGAAATAAAGCATTGATCCTTCAGCAGCCACTGGTCTATAAACTTCTCTTTCTTAATTAATAGTTACTTCAGTAATTTTTGCTTCTTCTTACTTAATTTCAATTTCATTAGAAATTTACTTAGTTTCATCTAATTTTTCTATTAGAGCTACGTTTTCAAGAATCTTATCTGGATCAGCTTCTTACAAGACATTAAGTAGTTCTTCTTCTAATCTAGATAATTGTACTTGATAATCATTTTAGTTTTTAACAAGTTATTGTCTAGATTGTTCTAATTCAGCTTTTTCTTTGTTAACAACATCTGCTAATAATTATTCTTCAAGACCACTTTCTGTTACAATAAAGTTTACAATAGTACATTAAGCAGCAATTTCTGGAGGATAATAAGGGTTTAACATTTTTGTTTACAAATAAAGTTTGAACTCCATTGCATATTCTACTGGATCTCCTCCTAAAGTAATTTAGAATCCTGCACCTTATTTAGTAATAGCTCTTTAAAGAAGTGGATCTAAAGTAGCATCAATTTTTTCTTTAAGTTATTCAAACATAACAACTTTACCATAAGTAATAGCTTATTTAAGATGATACATCCATTTTTTAGTATCTAAAGTTAAAGTAGTTAAATTTTCTCCTTCATGACCTTTAATCCAAGTTATACCTTATAATTAAGGATCAATCATAAGAGGCCATCTAGTACAAGCACAGATAACTGCAGCATTTTAGAGAGACATAGGATCATTTGGAAGATTTTCATTAGCCCAACCTGCCATTTCAGATTAATTGGTAAGAACATTTAAAGGTTTAATACCTTCAGTAATAGGGATTTTTAATTCTAAAATTCTTGGTAACCAGATTTATTACCAAAGTTTTAATCTAAATGGAGCAGAGAAAGCAGGAATATAAGAAACGAAAGAAGCAGCTAATAAAGCGTCACCAACAATTAATTTAGTTAAATTTTTTAATGTGACAACTGATTTCTTCCATCTAGTATTTTCATTAGCTAATCCATTTACTAATTTTTCTGCAGCATTTAATTTATTTTGACATCTTCTAGCTTCAGCTTCAACTTTTTCTTTTTATTCTAAAGCATTTTTCAATTCTTCTTCTAATAACTTTACAGCGGCTACAAGTTCTTATACTTTATCTTAAATAACTTTTAATTCAGCAGTTTTTTAAGTAACAAGAGCATTAGCTTCTTCTGAAGCTTCTTTAAGTGGTTTAACTTTTAAGAAGATTCTGTTAAAGTTAAGAATGTTATTTATGAAAACACAGAATTTTGAAGCAGCTAAACAACCTTTTTTCAAATAGTTTTCTTCTTCAAATGGTCCACATTCACCAAGAGATAAAGCCATTTCTTTTGCAATTCTATTTTTATTATCTTCTGGAATTAATTTAGCTTAGTTATCAGCCCATTTTACAAGCATTTACAAGAATTTGTTAGCATTTTTCATTTTTGGAATAATTTTTTTATAAATAGGTCTTAAATTACCATCTAAATCACTATAATCAATTTTCTTGATTGTAGCAAGTTTTTAATCATAAAGCAATAAAGCCATATAAATAAGGGTAACACATACATTTCTAGCTGGATTATTAATCTTGGTCATATCAGATATATCAGATGGTTTAAGCCCATTTACAGCTTCTTTAGCAGCAGCCAAAGCTGGTAAAGCTTTAGAAAGCTCTGTATCAGCTTCTTATTAAGTTTTTAAAGCAGCGCTTGCAATAGCATTTGTTTCTTTTTCGGCAACTTCTGCATCTGCCTTTTCTTTAGCTGTCATTTCTGACTCTTTTCCTACTTTAGCAATAAGAATATTGGTCTCTTTTGTTTCTTTTTCTACTTAAATAGCAACTTCTGCTACTTCTTTTTTAATTTCAACAACTTTTGCATTTGTTTCGAAAATAATTTCTAAACCAATTTCTAATCTTTTAATTTAATTGTTGATTTATATTCTCTTTTCCTTAAGAAGTTTGTTATAGAAATCTTTAAATTCTAAGAAAGATTTAGGAGTAGTAAAGTTATGTCTTCTTTCAATTTTATAGAACAATTTATTTGTTGATTTAATAGACATATGAACATCAGCCATATCTAAGGAGATACTATCTCTTAATTCATCACTTTCAAAAGGTGTTTCTCTTAAATATCTTAAAGCAACATCTTTTAACGCATCATGAGGCCAAGCATGGAAATAATCAACCATAGCACAATTAATTAAACCAGGGAATTTTCTTGCTCTTGTTCTAAAGTCATCACCAACTGGTGAGAAACACAAAACTGTATGCATATTAGTCTTAAGAACATCTCTCCAATATTGAACAAGATTATCTGGAGTTTCAACAATTCCATTACTCTTAGCTTCATTTCTCAACTAACCAGCAAATCCAGTAATATCTTCACCAGAAAATAGACCAGCAATATAACCTGTACTCAACATATCATTAATGTATACGAGCATTCTCTCATCAACAATTTATTAATCTGTTAATTTGAAACATCTAGGATTACAACTAGGTTTAGTACAATTTTTGAATAACTCTTATAGTTCTGTTTCTAAATCCACAAGTTTGAAATTACCTGTTACAACAATTTATTATGTTTCATATTAAAGAATAAATGCAGCTAATCTAGCTAAAGATTATTTACCTGAGCCTCCTACACCTACAAGAAGAGCATTACCTCCAGGTTAGTACAAAATTCTTATAATTCTTGATACGTGCATCATAGCATCTTTGAATAGTACAAGATTCATGACAATATTTGTTTCATTATATTCTTCTAGTTTAATTTCTAGATTATTTTTAAGCATTTCCCAACTAGTAACTCTAGTAATCATGAATTCACCATGTTCTCTTTCATAAATGAAGGGAGTAAATATTAAAGGCTCTTCTAAAGCTTAATCTAAATTTTCTTTATCAAATACATCTCCACCACAAGCATTTTCTAGATATCCATTTAAAATATCTATATCTTCAAGTTTGACCATTCTATCCATAAATACTCTATTAATTTCATGTAAAAATAGAGCTCTTAAATCTTAAGCTCCTTCAGCATTTTTATAAATCAAGGGTCTTGATTATAATATACCTTCACATACTTTGGAAAGATCTCTTAAATTAAATACATAAGTAAATCTATCTCCAGATGGTGAAAAATGAACTGTATCAATAATAATTTAGTTATAGAAAGATATAAGCCCTTTAACCATTTTTTCAGCAAGATTTCTAAATGGTTTTCCATCAAATTTATTTAAATGACCTGTAAGGATTTATCCATAAACAGATTGTAGAATATTTTCATCTGGAACCATAAAAGAAAAAACAGTAAAATGTCTTTAGAGTCTTAAATCAATTTTAAAAGAACCAGCTTTTGGATTTTAACAACCAAATATTACAACATCAGAAATTCTTTTCTTTTCATCACAATTATCTCTGTCAAATACTTCTCCAGCATCATGAATTTGTCTTAATAATTCAATAGTAGTTTAAGTACCATAATCATCAGGTGATTACATATTTAAGTCATCAACAAGATATACAAGAATTTTAGCTCCTAACATACCTCTAATTTCTTTAGTTTTACTAATAAGTTTAAGTTCAAGATTTCTTTATACATCTGGAGCTGTGGTATAACTATTGAAATTAATATTTGCTTACATAACAGCATCTGGATCAGTTCTATTTAAGAAATCTTTTATAACAACTGTTTTTCCTGTACCAGAATTACCAATAAATAATACTGGTTTTCTTCTTTCAATATGGTATTAACAAAGTTTATTAAAACATGTAGTATTTTTATTGTGAACTAAGATTTTACTAAATAAGAAATCATCGTCTTCTGGATGTTCATATTCGTTAACTTATGATTCCCATGAAGCCCAATCATTTTTGTCAACATCATACCACCAATCAAAAATCAATGTACCTTCTTCATCTGGGAATTTACCTGGTCTACCAGCTTAAACTTTAAAAGTACTGTGGAATTCTTTTTAAGCTCTTGATCCATCTTCTCCACCACCAATACCTCCTCCTAGACCCCACATACAGGAGAATAAGAAAACTCTTTAGTAAGCTAGTTTTTTCTCTTCATCTTCCATCTTAGCAATTTTTTCATAAGTATCTGCTAGAACAGCATCAATAATAGTACAAGTAGCCATAACTTGACAAACTTCGTTTTACGGAGCAATATATTTACATTTTTTGAAATATTTGTAACTATTTCCAAAGAATTTTTCAAACATTTGATTGAAAATAGTGAAAGCTGTTCCATCAAATTAAGCTGGAATTGCTTCAACATAACAATTAGAAGTTTTATCTTTATCACTTGCTGCTTTATACTTATCTCTAGCTAACCAAGACTCCATATAAGGTTTCCAACCGATATCTGTAGCATTAATAAATAATACACCGCCTCTTGTAACAGTAGCTAAAGTAGCATTTTCTAAATTAGCAACTTCAAATAATAATCTCATACTTTCAGTTAATGGTATACGCGCATTTGATACCAAAGTAAGTACTTTATTATCATCCATTACAGTGTTTAATGATTCAATCCAAATAGTATCTACTATACCATCTAAAATAATCCATTTCCAGGTTTAATCAGTTTTATAAGACTCTAAACATTAAGACATTTGATCCATAACAGTAGAAAAAACACCCCAACACCATTCATCAGCTTTATTAATAAATCCAAAAAGTTCATCAGAGTTTACAGATTTAGGATTAACAATTTAACAAGAAGTTTCATTTCCTTCATTAGTTTCTTATTTAGCTAAACATTTCCAAACTGAAGTTTTTCCAGATCCTGGGGGGCCAATGATGAACATACAATGTCTAACAACAAGAATATCTTTTGTTTAAATGACTTTAAGAACAAATCCTTCTTCACTATTTTCTGCTTAATATCCAAGTTATTGAGCAGCAACTCTTACTTATTTTAATAGAGTAGTATTAGATTTTTCTACAATATCAATTCCAGGGAAAATATCAAGAATTAATCTTTTGAAAACTGGTTCATCATCGGTGGTAATTTTAGCAATATTGAACTCTTCTAAACCAGTTCTTAGGAGTTATTATTCATTAGCTCCAGTACTAGTTCTTAAAAGTTTACCCGCCATTCTTAATACAGATTTAATAGCTCTAAGTTTCCAATCATAATGCTTTTATTTAGATAATAAATCATTACTAAGCATATAAAGACAAATGAATTTTTTAGCTAATATTCTAGCTTCTTAAAAACCTTCTGCCATCAACATATTTTCACAAATAGGGATAAAATCAGGTACAACCATAGCACAATCTCTGAATTAAGCTTTAAGATTTTCTGGAAGTTCGGTTCTTCCAGCATAACCAGGATTCATAGTAATGAAAAATCCTACAGTATCTACAAGTCTAACTTCATCTTATTCCATAAAAATAAATCTTTCTTATCTTCCTCTTAAACCGGCTAAAATTTAAGAAACTTAAGAAGAAACAACAGATAAAACTTCAATCAATATTCTATTAAATTCATCAAAACATCCCCAAGCTCCTACTTAAGATAAACCTAAGAAGAATTAGGAGCAAGTATAAACCTTAAATTAATCAGAACAATTAGTAACCCATACAGGAACTCCGATAGCACCTCCTAAATCTTTAGTAGTTTCAGTTTTACCTGTTCCAGCTGGACCAGCAGGGGCTCCACCCATTCTAAGATTCATAGCTTATGTTAATGTGATATAACATCTATCAGTTAGTTAAGTAATAACCAATCGTCCACAATTTCCAATATATTCATAACCATAGAATTATTTCCAATCAACAATATTAATATAACATTTTTTACAAGTTTCATCTTTTTCCCAAGGAAATCTAAGGAATTATCTTTAAGCTTATTCTTCTAACTCATAACCTTCCATTTCTTTATAATAATATCTAAGATTTTTTGACCAATCAAATGAGTCACTTTCAATTGAAGGTGTTTTATTTTTAAACATTTCAACTTAATCTCTACCATGTACATCAATAGTAATAATAGTAATAAATTTAGTTCTTAATTCTTTAGATAAATTAATAGCTTTAACTCTGAGAATAAGTTGATCAATTCTTCCAACAATTTGATCATATAAATCTTTCATTGCATTTTCAGTTCCGTTTTCTAACTCTTCAATAGCTCTTTACACATCATCAGTCCAAACAATTAAAGTAATGATAAGAGCTACTTAAGCAGCAAAGAGTTCAATCCATTTATCTCTACTTAAGTCATTTTCACTCATAGTTGGCATTTACCAGGAATCTAAAGATTTAGTCCAGGCATGACCAATTTAAGCTTGTAAAGAAAGTCTCATCATTTCTTATAGATCAGTAAGCCATGATTCAACTTCACCTTTAGCAACGTAAACTGTTGTTTCTGATTCTCCATCATCAAATTTTACATATTCTCTTTATTTAGAATACATACCTAAAGCCGAGTTTACAATCTTTGAAGGATCTTTTTATGGGACAAATTCTAAATCTGATAATGAAATGAAACAGTTACTGAGATATTTAGCAACTTTTGTTGGATATTTACCTTATGAAAGGACCAATAAAAGAGCATCTGAATCTAAGAAATAAAATCTTGGGAAGAACTTCTTTTTGATTTCTAAGTATTTTGTTAATTCAGTTTCACATTTTTAAATGATTTCATACATAGTGTTAAGACTAGCAATTCTTCCTTTAGTACAATTATCAGTTACTGAAGGATTATTTTAAGCAGAAATTTAATTGTCTCTCCATTCTGCATCAACTTACTCAAACATTTTAGTTTCTTCTACAAGATTTTATCTAATATCATCAGTATCTGAGAAAATTGGTTATAATTTAGACCAAGTTCTACCAAGTTCCATCCAAACTTCTAATGCAGTTTCAATATTAGAAAGTTTTTGTCTCCAGTCTTCTAATTCATCTTTAAATTCAGCAATATATTTAGTTTAAGCAGTAAGACCTAAAATTTGCATAATATCTACTTCTAATTGTTCTTAAAGAGGATCAAGGGCACCAATTTTTGGAACACCTCTATCTTCTTCAAATTCGAAATTCCATCTAATCCATCTTCTTTTAATTTCTTTGAGTTATTTAAGAATTTTTTATTCTTTTTAAGCAACATCAACTATATCATTTACTTCATTTTCAAATCTATATAATTCAAGCTCTAATATATCAGAAAAAGTAGTTTAAGGAGAGTTAACATCTAATGATTTACCAGTATATTTTAATAATTTAATCCAATGTCTAGCAAGCATAGCTGGATTAAGAAGATTACTAATCATAGGAAGAGTAGTTTGCATATCTTTAACTTTTTACATAAGTTTTTTATGAGAAAATCTTCCTTTAACAACTTCTTTTGGCATTTTTTTGATTTATAATCCTAATTTTTTATTATCTTCTGTCCAGTTTTCAATTGGAATTTATTACCAGGCCATTTTACTCCATTAATCATAATAATAAGTTACAAGACTTACACTATCCCAGAAAAGTTTTAGGTTATTAAGATGTTTTCTGCAGCTTTTAATTTATTTACTTTTGGTTCTTTCAATACCAAATAGATCAATATTTCCTCTTAAAGCTTTATCTTCGTTTCTTAATTCTCTAATTTTTTGATAGTATTCATCAATAATTGCATAAGCAGCATTAATATGATCACTAGTTGCATTATCAGCAAATTTAAAAGGCATAACTTCCATGAAAGTTTCTTCAAAACCTTAAAGTTTAGCAACAAAATCTTTTTACATTTATTTAATTCTAACAGCTTCTTCTTATTAAAGTGGATAAATTTCTTCTTTAATTTAAAGAACCATAGTTCTTCCTTCAACAAAATCTTATTTACATTAATCAATAAGTACAATATCGATTTAATGTTCATCAAGAGATACAGAGTGTAATTTAAGTAATTCAACCATTTTCTTAATTTTATCAACAAAAACTTCAACTTATGGAGTTAATTCTTCATTATCACTAATAATTTTCATGACTTTCATTAAAAGTTGTTTATCCTTTGGGAAATCATTAGGGTTTTTCTTCATTCCGTCTTAAGTGTTGATATTAAAGTTTTAAAGATTAGTTAAGATAACTTTTACTTAATTAAGAAGGAAATTGGTATAAACATCAATCCATTTTTAAACTTTAATTTTGAGTGAATCTCTTAAACTTGATACAATAATTCTTAACCATCCAATATTTTTAATATCTCTCATTGATTAAATCTCTTTTCTTTTATTTTCGAGGTCAGTAATGATTTCGTCAAAAAGTTCAAGAGAAGGAATTCTTGGTTTAGCACCCTTAAGAAGGGCAGAATTATTTTAAAGAGCTTCTAAATCTCCTACAGCTTCACTTTCACTGAGATCATCTTTAGCTTATTCTTTAGCAAATTCATCAGCTTTTTTATCTTCTTCTAATAAGAATTTTTCGAAAGCTTCTTCTGGATCATGTTTCCAAAGATCACTAAAATGATTGAAATTTAAAATATATTAAGCACAATCACTTTCAATACAATCTAAATTAGATGTAATTTTAGACATAATACCTCTTATCTCAAAACTATCTCTTATTTCTGTCAAATAATCACCAGCTTATAAATCTATTCTTTAACCTTTAAAAAGATTAGCAATTTAGACAAAATCTTCAATCCAACCTAGAACACTATTTCTAACACTAAGTTTGTCCATTTCGATAGGAAGTTCTTCAATTGGAGGATCATATTCAATATTTTTGTTATTAAGAGTTAATTTTATTTCAAAAATTTAACGTTCAAATTATTTCTCAGAGTTGTATTCAATTCTTCTAAGAAGAGCTTTCATAGCTTAAAAAACAGCTTAAATTTAACCTTTAATGACAATATCATTAATATATTCTCTGTAATTAGACCATTCAATACTACTTTTATTAGCTCTAATTGTATCACTAATAGTTTTAAGACTTTTTTAAATATCTTTGTAATTCATTTTGATAGATCCCCATCTATCCATCATATTAGCATTATGTTCTTAGTAATAATCTTCAGGATTTTTAGCTTTTTTGCTTGGAGTATGCTTACAAATAGTCTTTTAAACTTTATCTTAAAGAGTTGAGTTAATTTTCTCAAGTTAAAGCTTCATTTCATCAACTTTGTTTGTAACATCTTAAACATAATCTTTATTATTTTTGACAAATTCGAAAATTTTCTACTCATTTTCCCATCTGATTTCTTCAATAGCAGGATTAAGAATATCATTCATTTTGTCAATTCTATTTTAGATTAATGGTCTTTCAACTGGATGTAAACATGTAACAATTCTATTATATTATCCAACAATAATTTCTAATTGACATATTTATTGTTTAAATTTACGATCAGATTTAAAAATAGTTGCAGCAGTTTCTGGAACAGGTCTGTCAAGAAGATAGAAATATTTGACTTCTTTTAACATTCTAATAAGATCTGGGTCAAAGTTTACTTTTAACAAATCATCTTCATCTCTTGCAAGAATATTGTGTTTAAGCTTATCTTTAGCATAACTTTCAATTTAAGTTTCCCAATCAGTAATTTTAGCATTTTCATATTCTTCAATATTTTTGTTAAGAGAATTAAAAAGTTTTTCAGCATCTTTAAACTCTTCTCTTTCTGTAATAGCTTTAGAAAAACTAGATAATTTTAAGTAAGTTTCTTTAATTCTTTCTTTTAATCCTTTAGTCCAAGTGAGAGTACCAGCTACTGGAGGCATATTTCTAAAAATTGGATTTTTTTCATCAAGTTTATCACATAATTCTTTTCCTTCTGTGAAAATTATTTGTATTTATTTAAGATCTTATTTATAAGATTCAATTAGAACAATGTGTTTTTTTTCAAGTTCATCAAGAATATGAGGACGGTTGAGTAAACTTTCAAAAGAATCAAGTAATTTAAATCTTCCAAAAATAGTATCAGAATCATCAAAACCTTGAGTTAAAACTGAAGCTAATCTTCTTTCAAGTTCTTTGATATTGTTTCTAAATTTATAAAAATCAGTATCAAACTCTCTTTAATCAATATCCATGATATCATATTCAACTTTTTTGAAATTATTAACAGCTTCTTAGAATTTTTAGAATATTGCACTAACAGTTTCAGTAAGAGTTTTACCTTTTGTTCCTCCAATAAAAATATTATCAAGTTTATTGAATTAGGTAATTGTTTTAGTTAAATCAAGAATATCATGACATCTTTCTAGGAAATTATCTAGTCTAACAAATAAAGCATTTGTAGTTAATTACCATTAACCTTCAGCAAAACCTTTATATTCAAAGTAAGCATCTTTGAATTTAGTACAAACATCAATAGTAATTTAAAGTTTTTCAGAGGCAAGTTTAGGTGTTTCATCTAAAAGCTAGAAAATCATAGCTCCTGAAACATATTCTCTTGCTTAATCTATGATTGCATTACAAATTTCTCTTATAAGAACAACTAGTCTAGATGGAGTATTATAGTATTTAGAGTTTCTCCAAATCAATAGAATAGTATGCATTATTGGTACAAATAAGAAATGAAGTTTTGTAAATTCAGAGGGACTTGAAGTAATTAATCCTTAGAACCAATCTTCTAAAATAGAAACGAAAGAATAACAATCATTAGCTTCAATTTTGGCTTGTTTTACTTCATCTTCTAGCTTTTTAAAAGGTTCATGATAAGTACTTTTACTTTAAAGAAGGAATTTAAGTATTTTTTTAACATGTTCTGATTAAAGTTATTAATGAATGGAGTCAAGATTCTCAGATTTATTTTTCCAGAATTAGATTTCTTATAAAGGATTTGGGTGGCCAATTTTTAGAGCTTATTCTGGTTCTAATTTAAGAATATTTTTAATTTGTTTTGTCCACATAATAACACATCCTTCAAATACATGTGCTTTATCTTTTTCAGAAATGTTTTCTCCCTATGTTAGTTTATGAGGAGGAGTTGGTAATTGAGTTTGACCTTCAATTTAACCTAAAGTAACATAAGTCTATGCAAGATAATTATTGAATTTCTCAATAAGATCTTTAGAGACTAATTCTGTCCATTATTTAGAGTTTTATTCATTATGCAAAAGAGGTTAAAATACTTATTCAAACACACCATGCATATGTCTAAGAGGATTCTTTGTTATCTCCATTATCAACAATACATTGTTAATGTTATCTACTGTGATTTCATTTTGCATATCATTGTCATCGAAGCCAACCATGTCTACCATTTTTAAAACAATAACTGCCTTCTTTTGTTTAATCCAGTCAGCTGTTTGACTATACAAACTATATGAAACACTACCGGCACCTGATGATTAAACGATCAATTATTCAAAGTTCTCATCAGTTAGAAAACCTTGAATTGCTTTTTTATGATCTTCACCTCTCCAATAGTCACGGAATTTTTAGAAGTCCTAAGAACTTCTATATCCCAAGCAGTATGAAATACGTTTGATTAAGTGTTCAAAAGCTGGGGATTCTTACGATTTTTTCTTTTGTTAATCGTCCATTTGTAAAAGTTATTAAAG
>Ga0115105_10577583_pt1 | contig 14271 bp, 1 predicted proteins | sample CN18umnscriptome_FD_89648 | JGI IMG/M metagenome (GOLD analysis project Ga0115105, IMG submission 89648) | Marine eukaryotic communities from Pacific Ocean to study complex ecological interactions - CN13ID_155_C17_100m_0.8um Metatranscriptome... | ecosystem: Environmental > Aquatic > Marine >... | reverse complement strand
TCAACTCACTTTACTGATCCGTGTTCAAAACGAGACAAACGCCTTGCAAAACCCAGTGAGAAATGTGCTCCCTCGTCCTGACGTCGGCCTCGAACACCATGCCCTTGCCCATCGCGTTCCGGCGCGCCTGCGTGCCGTAGACGGGCGTCTTGAACGTGTTGGCCAGCTTGAGCTTCGATGCCTCGATCGGAATGACCTGGAGGATCGGCAGTTCCTCGACGAGCACCTTCGGGAGCTGCTTCCGCAAGCAGCCCCGCTCGTGGTCCCAGCTCGCGCCCTCCAGGTACAGGCCAGACGCGTAGCACCCGAACGGCGGCCTCTCCGAAACCTCGGACTCCTCCCTGAACGAGGTGACCTCGGTGTACATGATGGACTTGTCGAGGGGCCAGCCCTTCGCGCGGCACGCGGTCTGCACAAGAGCTGCCAGGTACGGCTCCGGGATGTGGAGACCCGACAGCCACATCACCTTGGGCTCGCCGTCGCCGAGCCAGGCGCGGTACTGCGAATCGCGACGTTTGAAGTGCGTGAGCCATGAGCCGAGCCCCTTCTCCGTCGCTGGGCACAGCCGCGCCCACATGTCGGGAAGCTGCCCGTTGTACAGAGCTGTGGCCAGCGCGTCGAGGTCGCTGCTCATGCCGACCTCGCCCGTCAGGGCGCGCTTGAGCTCGATCAGCGATATCCGCATCTTGATGAGGACCAAGTTGAACCGGTCCAGCTCCTGCTGGAGCACGACCTGGGTCGGTGTAGGGACGCCCATTTCCTTCCGCACGATTAGCATGTCGAAGACTTCTGGTAGCGATGCCAAAATATCCGTGGCAACGCCCGCGATCATGTCCTCTCGGCTGTCGCCGCCCCCGCCTGCGGTGCGCGGCTGCTGCACGATGAGGTCTTTCCACATCTGCTTGGCAGCGTTGGTGAGGTAGCTAATCTCAGCGTTGGGGTGAAGGCCGAAGACCTCCGGGCTGTTGGACAGGGGCAGGCCTTCGATCGCGTCGGCGTACACGTCGCGGTGGCCGTACTGGGGGATGCAGTAGTCCACGACGTCGTTTTTGTAGAAGTGGAACTTCTGGAACGAATCGAAAAGGAAGTCTCCCATATACTCCTCGAGGTAGCAGAGGGCGACGCGCCGGTCCATGTCGTCGACAATGCGACCGCCGTACATGACTGAGCCGACCAAGTAGCGGAGAGTCTCCCACGGGGTTTCAGCCTCGTTCTCGTGGCTCTTCGTGAGATACGTCTCGATCAGCATCATGGACACGCGGAAGTCAGACTCGTTGAAGTCGTACGACACATTCCAGCCAATCTTGCCATATTTCCTTCGTTCCTGCACCACGGCATGGAAGAAAGCCAGCGTATACACAAGCGGCTTGAAGCTCTTGCTGGGGCATTCGGAGAGTTGCTCCTCGGTGAGCTTGAAAAAGTTGGCGCGCATGTTGAGCTTGAGACCGTTCGGAGGCTCCGTAACAACCTTCAGCGAGCGCTGCAGAATGCCGAGCGGGAAGGCAGGCGTGGGATCCGTCGTCAGCCAGAGGCGGAAATCTTTGTGCGGGTTGTCGATCTGCTCCAGAATTGCCTCGAGGACGGTCAGCCAGACCGGCAACAGGTGGCAGTTCTGCAGCATCACCCACTGCCCGCGTGTGGCACCAGTCTCGACGTCATGCTGCGCGAGGAGCTCTTGGCCTTGCCCCAGCGCGCGGTTCTTGAACTTGGGTCCGCCAAAGCCTTCCTTGTCTGCCACCTTCATCAGATCGAAAATCGGGTCCGCGCCGGGGCTCAATACGAAAACCACTGGGAACTGCGCCGACGACTGCGAGTAGATTTTCTGGTAGTCGAGCACCGGCGGCTGCACATACTTGTCGCTCCCCATCATCTCAATGATGTAGTTTTGGGCCACGATTGTGATGCGGTCAGGCCGGAAGCATCGAATCAGCAGCATCTTCTCCATAGCGTCAAGCCGGTCCGTGTACCCCATGGGCAGCTCTTCTACCGCCTCCGGGGCCTCGAGATCGTACCACTCCTTCCACTCGGCCTCGTTTTGTGCGATGTCGGAGGCCAGGCTGCTGAACGAGTCCATCTCGGCGAGCTTGTCGATGTCTTTCCAGCCGACATCCGGAAACCAGAGCGGGAACGGGTTGGGCTTCGCAGGGTCGTCCAGCGACAGATTGCCCTTAAGGAACATATCCAAGTGTCCGTGGTCCAGCCTGTCCTCAGCGAACAGCAGCTTCGTCGTCATGTGGAACGCGTACATGAGCTTGTGCGCTTCAAACATGCTTGTGCACACGTAGCAGTAGACGTTGTATGTCAGAGCATCGATGATGTTCGCCAGCCGGGTCTCTACCAGCGAATCCATGGCGGCTTCACGGAGCGAGAAATTGAACACGTCGAGATACGACCCGAGAGAGTACTCGTACATCGTGTTGATTTGCGACAGCGTGGTCATCGAGAAGAACAGGATTGAGCCCCGTTTGGCGACCGGAGTGTAGCGACTGCATGTCAGCTCGATTTGGGCTGCCGTGTCGTTCGCCTGCTCGATGGCCTGCGCGATCGCAACAGACTTGCTTTTCGCCTCCTCCAGCGTCGCGATGAGGTCCGTGTTGTCGAGGATGTTTCCGGTCGAATTGGCCAGTTCGCGCAGCAGCATGTCCTCGAGGCCCTTCAGCACCGACTTCTTCTCGCTCATGTCCTGCACAAGCTGTATGCGCTGTTCTTCAAGTTCCGGAGTCTCGAAGCCAACGACCACGTTCAAAAGCTGAGCCTGCAACCCGTCCTCCGTCACGCTGTAGTTGATGACGCTCGTCCTGCCAAACACCTCGGGGCTGTAGTGCGGGTTCGGCAGCTTGCTCGTCAGATAAAGGGTGAACGAATCGTCCCAGTCTACCTCCTTGTCGCCGAGTTTGATCGCCTTCTTGTTCCCTTCGCCGACGAAATCCTTGTCGAGGACAGGGTTGATGACCGGGTCGATGAACTCCCCGACGCCCTCGAACAGGAATGGCTGCCCGTACGTGATGGCCATCTCCAGCTGCTTGATAAAGTCGCCGTCGTTGAAGGTGCGCACCTTGAGGGCCTCGCCCTCCCTCGACTTGATCCAGCCAACAGCCTGCATCTGCGGGTCGATACAGAGCGGGAAGCGGCTGGCTCGCGTCGTCAGTACGCCGTTCTGCACGGAAAGCTCGTCTGCCGGCAGGCCCTCCCCGACCCACACGCTAACTTCGACGTCGTCGCTGAGAATCTTCTCAATGCGGAACCCGTCCGTCAGCGGAATCTTGCGCTCCACGATGTCGCCCAACCACAGCTCGTACACCATCTCTTGTCGGAAGTCCGCGGTGAACGGGCCCTGGTAGCTGAGGAAAGCGGCGCCCAGCATCGTGTCCCCCACAAGCTGCTCGAGGCTGCTCTCCAGCGTGCCCATGTCTTCCGTCCATCGAATCTTCTCGCCAGCAAGACCGGTGATGAGCTTGCTTGCCGCCGTCAGCTGCCGCTGCATCGTATCCGCTTTCTCCTTGAGCTCCTGCTGCTCCGCGCTCGCTACCTCGAAGTCTTTACTCAAGGTCGCAAGCATTTCTGTGAGCTCGGCAACCTCCTTCTGCGTTTTCGCGAGGTCCTTCTGGCCAGCTGCCAGCTGCTTCTCCGCCTGTTTGACCGCGGCTCGCATCGGCGCAATCGTCTTGGCCACGCCGTAATAGTTCACGATGGCGAACACCCACGTCAGCAGGCCGAACGCTGCGCCGGAGGACTTTTTGATCTTCTCCGGCTCATCAATGCCGTCGTCTGCAAGCACCTTCTGGTACTGTTTGACTGCGCGTACGCTCTTTTCCTGGATCTTGTCCTTGTCGAAGTTGAGCAGAGATCCCAAAAAGTTGCTGTCGCCCAGCATGCTCTTGGCCGCCTTCCAGTCGGGTTTGTTGTTCCCCTTCAGGCAACAGACTGCTTCGCACGTGCACTGCACTGCCTTCGGCGGCTTTGCCAGTGCCTTGAGCTCATTGATTTCAGCTTTGTCGAGCGAGTCGAGAGCTGCCGCAGCTTCCTCAAGCATCGGCATCGCTGCCGACAGCACCGCTTCAGACTCTGCCTTCTGGACACTGATTTTCTCGTACTCCTCCTTCAGCGAGACCTCCTTGTCCTGAGCCACCAGCGTCTTGGCTTCTGCAGTCTCAGTCTTCTCCGCGATGTCAGCCATGAGGATGTTGCAGCTCTCCGTCTTCTCATTCACAACCACCACGGCCTCGGCGAGACTGACCTTCATCTTCTCCACGTCCTCACCGGCCTGCACCAGCTTGGTCAAGCCGCCGCCGAGACGCTTGATCAGGTTGCCAACCTTCAACCTGTAGTCCGCGAGCAGCTTCTTGTACGTGGCCAAGAAGTCGAGGTAGAACTTCGGCGTGACGTACGTGTTGCGCCTGAGCTTCGTCAGGAAATCTGCGCTGAACGTCGACACGCTTTGGTGCACCATCACCGCATGCGAGATGAGGTCCGCGCGCAGTTCGTCTGGGAGGTCCTGGTCTCCCATGAATCGCGTCGCCACAGCAATCAGGGCATCCTCGGGCCACGGCGTGTACCAGTCAATGGACGTGTCGTTCACGAGACCGGGGAAATTTCTGCAGCGGACGGACAGCGTAGCCCCCACGGGCGACATGGCCAGCACAACGTGCAGGTTGTCGCGACACTTGTCCACAAAGTAGGCCCAGCAAGCGTCCTTTGAGTCATCCAGCCCCAACTTCGTCATCTCGTCGCGAACACCGCCGCCAAGCTGATCCCGCTCGCCATCATCGAACAGAGCCGGCACCATGCCCGCCGTAAGGATGTTGTTGATGAGCTCGACAAAGCCCTCCTGGCCTGCCGGGACGTGGTTGTCCGTGAAAAGGAACACCACCTTTTTGTTCTCGGCGCCGACGAGGCCGAACAGCACTTTGAGGTCCTCCCTGAACTCGCTCTCGCCGTAGCCGCGGCTGAGGGTGATTTCAAACACCTGGCACTCGGCAACGAACGACGCCAGCTTGGTCATGCTCTGCTTGCCGCTGCCACCGACACCGACAAGCAGAGCGTGCCCGCGTCTCAGGCGCAGGATGCGATGGAGGCGAACGAGATGCTCCAGTGCGTCCTGGAACAGAACCAGGTCCATGCTCTTGTTCGACAGATTGTAGTTTTCGATCTGCTCCTCCCAGATTGGTTTGATCGCGTCGTAGGTGCCGACGTCTTCGTACAGTCGGACTTCGGGGCTGTCGTTGACTTCTTTGAAGTCACCAAAGAGCAGCGGGTCTGCCAGCGCCGCGTCCTGATCTGAAGGGAAGTTCTCCTTGATCAGCTCCTCCAGCTTGCCTTTCACGATCCCTTTGTCCTCGTCGCTAATGAGGCGGTCGTGGAACACACGCAGGCATTCGTTGCGCCACATGCGCACATATTGCGCGCTAGTGGCAACCTTGTCAGGCGTCGCCTGCGACAGGCCCTCGAAGATTTTGCTGAGGTCGCGCAGGTTGAAGATGTAATGAAACTTGGCCGGCGTGGGGGGCAGAACAGCGACGATGTGCTCGTAGAGCTCCATGGTCACCGACGTCGTCGTCTCGCCCAGCGACTTTACCGAATCGTCAAACGGGGCGAAGTGCGACGAGCCAATCGTGTTGTAGATGAGCTTCAGTGAGTCAGTGTCCGGGAACTTGATGTAAAACAGGCTGAACAGAGCGATGAATCTCGGGTCGACCGGGTTCCTGGCGCCACCGGGTGGCCCCATGGCCGCGACGAAGCCAAGATCCTTGAGCTTCTTCCAGTTCAGTTCCTTCCCGCGGTCGTAAATCCCGCCTTCTGCCACCAAGAGCTTGAGAAGCGCAATGGGCTGCTGTGTGCCGCCGTGATCCACCGAGGGCATGTTCATGTCGTCGATGAACACAATCATTCGCTTTCCTCCGGCGGGACCGAAGGTGTCCTTTGTGCGCTTCTCCACGTTGGCCTCCAGAATGCGTTGGACGTCGATGCTCGCCGTCCGGCTGGAGAAGTTCATGTTGAGAATGGCGTTCGCGGAGGGGTCCATGTTGTTCAAGTAGTTCTCGATGGTGCACGTCTTCGCCGTACCGGAGTTGCCGCACAGCAGCACTGGCTTGCCCTCGCGAACGATGATGTCAATCAGCTGGTTGGTGCGAGCGGTGTCCACGGTAGGCACAACGATGCTGCTGAACTTGCCGTCGGGAGGGGGCACGTAATCGGCCACCATGCTGGTCCACGGCACCCACTTCGACTCGTCGACGTCGAAAAAGTACTCGTACAGCAGGCCGGCGCCCTGCGGAATCTGGCCCGGGCCTGCAGATGCGTTGGGATTGTCGATGATGGGCAACTCCGCCAGCTTCTTCACGACCCTGTCGAATGCCTCGTGCGATTCCTCGATGAGCTGGCCTCCGATGGACCACGTCAAGCAGAAGATAAACACGCTCTCCAGCACCGCCGGGTCCACAATGTTGCGGTCTTCGGTCAAAGTGGACTCTAGCAAGGCGCACAGCTGCGTGATCATACTAATGTTGGGCACGGGGATGACAGTCTTGAGCCTGTCCGTCTGCTCGCCATCGAGCACGCCTTCCAAGACATACTCCATCAGCGGTTTGCAGTACTTCGCGAACAGGCCGCGGAGCACGTCCGCCTCCTCCTGGTTTGGCCGGCTGTTGGTCCAGGTGTACAAGTACGGATCGTACCCGAGATCCTTCGGGTCGACCCAGACCATGCCGCACCGGCTAATGGTCGCGGGGGAGGCGTACTGCAAGTCAAACACTTCGACAACCAGCTTGACGTGGGGGGTGAGGCGAATCCGCTCGCCGTTGGGAAGCGTCAGCAGCTTGTTGTCGTCCATGACCGAGTTCATGTTTTCCACCCAATGAGCATCGACATCGCCGTCGAAAACAATCCACCGCGTCTCGTTCTCTTTGCCTTCCGGCAGCTGCTTATTCTGAGCCCTGAAAATGTTGGACAGCAGGCCGTCTGTCCAGTCCCGGGTCACTGGGTCCATGATACCGTACAGCTCGTCAACTGTCTGCGCTTTCGGGTTCAGGAGGAAAATTTTCGTCGGGCCGCACAGCTCGAGGTCCTTGCCCCGGGCGTCCTTCAAGCAGTTGATGACGACAGACTTGCCGCCGCCAGTCGGGCCGACGACCTGTGTTGTATGCCTGGTGAGCATCGTTTCGTACAGCTGAATCACTTTGTCGCACTGAGCCTCGAACACCTGCAGGCCCTTCTCGCCAATGGCTTCCTCGACCGCGTCGTTCAGCGTCGGGTAGCGCACGCGTGGGCAGTCGAGGCCCGGGAAGAGGTCGCTGATCAGGCCCTGGAAAAGCGGCACGTCTTCAAAGACGAACTTCGGCATGTTCATGTCGCGAAGCGCGCGCATCAGTACGACATCTTCAGGCAGATCCGGTGAGCCGCGTTTCAATTCGCCCGCCATCACCAGCACAGACTTGAGCGCGCGCAGCTTGAAGTCGTAGTGAAACTGCTTGGACAGCTGTGCCTCCGACAGTGAGTAAAGCGTCGTCATTTTCTTGGAAAGGGTGCGAGCCGTGTCGAACCCTTCGCTCATGAGCATCATCTCACAGATCATCGTCAGGTTAGGCACCACCATCATGATGGGCCGGAACAACGCCTTCAAGTTGTCCGGAAGCTCCGAGCGCCCCGCGTATCCCGGGTTCATCGTGATGAAGAACCCGCAGCGAGAGTCGAGCGCAATCTCTTCGCCCTCGAAATTGAAGCGCTTGAGTCCTTGAAGGAGCGCATTTTGGATGGATTTGACCTGCGCCGAAACCACGGACAGTACGGACGGGCTGATGCGGTTGAACTCATCGAAGCAGCCCCAAGCACCAATCTGCACGAGTCCGGAGAAAATCTTGCCCATGGCCCGGAAGTCCAAGCCCTCGCCGCAGTTGGTTACGGAGCACAGCAACGCCAAGTTCTTCGCCAAATCTTTCGTCGTCTCTGTCTTGCCGGTGCCTGCCGGGCCCGCCGGAGCGCCGCCCAGCTTGAAGTACAGCGCTTGCGTGAGGGTCATGTAGCAGCGATCGGTGAGCGGCGTGATAACGAGGCGCCCGTTCAAACCCATGTACTCGTAGCCGTAGCTGAACTCGCCCGTGCATTGCCGGATGGCGACATTATCCTCCGCGCGGTCCCAGTAGAAGCGAAGCTGGCTTTCCCACGAGAACTCTTCGGCGTCAAGGATGCTGTCGGTGACGAACATGTCGACCGTGTCGCGAGCATGGACATCGATGATGATGAGCGTGTTGATCTTTTTGCGCCCCACCTTGTCGAGATCCTCGCGAACGTTAGCAACCAGGTCGAGGAGCGCCTGCGTCAGACGAGAGTTGAGCTCCTTCATGGCATAGGGATTGTCCTTCACAAGACGGAAGGTGTCCTCCACTTCCCACGTCCACCAAATTTGCCCGCCGCAGCACGCATTCATCCCGAGCGTGCCCTCGCTGTGGATCCACTGCAATCGGGTGCTCTTGTTGTACATGAACACAGACTCCTTCATCATTCGGTGCAGCGTGGTTTTCATTTCGGCGTCCACGTTGAACATCCACGTTTCTACGGCACCCTCCGTAGGTACCGCGGTCTTGAAAGCAAACTTCTCGCCTTCCGAAGACTGCATGCCTACCACCATCTTGTTGCCGCGCCCGAAGTGCAGCCGCTCCACGTTGTCAAACATTTTCAGCATGTGCTCCTGCACGCAGGTCGGATCGCTCGACCCCAGCACGGACAGAAGCTCGTCGTCAGACACCAGGAAAAAGCGCGGGAAGGCGCCTCTCTTCGTGTTGAGGTAGTCCGACAGCCCCTTCTGGCACGAGTCAAGCTGATCACTCAGCGAGATCAACATGTCCAGGCGGCCCTCCACCTGACAACAGTTCAACACGTTTGCGTCCTTGGCGGTCATTTCCATTATGCCGCAGAAGTCTTTGTCGATGGAGTCGAACTTTTTCGCTTCCTCGGGGAGCTGCATACGAATGTCGTCGGATCCAATGAAAATGCTCTCCAAGTACTGCCACTTCTGTCCCACCTTCTGCCACTGCTCAATCACTTCGCCGATCAAAGACAGCGCCTTCTCCCAAAAGTTGACTTCCTCGCGAAACGCAGCCACAAATTTGGATGCAGCCATACTCTGCAGATTCATGGCGTTGTCCTCAAGTACGAGGATGATTTCGTCGCAGCTCTTGAGCAGCATAATGCTAGGCCTCTTGGCGTAGGGAAACAGGCCAAACTCCTGCGCTGTCTTCTTAGACTTCCAAGTCACCTTCACCATCTCGACACCGCTCTCAATGGCCAGCTCCTTGCTGGCCCCGCCTACGATCACACCGATGTCCTCGCTGAAAGTGGATAGGCCCATTTCGAACAGGTTTCCCAGGGTGAAGACGTCCGGCTTCATGTCGAACTCTTTGCCCGTGACCTCCATCAGCTTCTTCCAGTGGCGATCCCGCAACGCGTCATTCTTCAGGTCCTCGATCAACGGAATCGAATCCTTGAACGCGTCCACAGCTTCCTCGAGTTTGGCATACGGTGGCCGGCCGCGCAGGTCTTTCGGTAGCTTCATCTTCTTCTGAGTGTACAATTCGGCGCCATCCAAAAGAACCTGGCTGTCCAGATCGACCCACAGAGTTGAGGACCATTCCGCGATGCTTGCAGTCATCTCCGAATAGAAGTCGTACAGCAGCGAAAGCTCATTCAGCTCCCCATCGAGGTACGCGAGTTCTGGGTACGCCGTGAGGTCCAGATTGAACAGCTGCTGCGCGAGGACAAGCTCCTCGCGAGTCGCATTCATTTCTGCCAGCTTCTTGGTGTATTCCGCCATCAGTGCCACGCCCTCGTCCATGCTCACGGAGCTATGGTTGGGCCCGGTCAGGTCGAACTCGGCCTTTGTCTTCTCGACTAGCTCCTTGAACTCGTCGACTTGCTTGACGGTGACTGCCGTGAACTTGCGCTTGACGGGCGCCAGTTTCACCTCGAACACCTTGGCGTCGTGCACCAGGGTGGCCCAGTCCTGCCGCAGAGCCTTGGCGGCGGCAGCTTCTTCGTCCGAAGCGGGAATGTTGTACAGCTCCAACGTGCGATAGAGCTCCGCAATGTCCATATACTCCAGCTCGCGCGCCATTGACGAACTCTTGATTTCCGCAATCGTGTTCAGCATGACCTTGAGAGCGTCCAGTTTCTTGGGCTTCGTCGAGATTCCCGCTGCGTATTCCTTGATAGCGGCGTCCAGCGTGGCGTAGCGTTCATGCGCGCCTTCTTGCATGTGTTTGCCTATGGCGGAGACCCACGCGAGGGCCTGCTTCTCCATACTCCCGACAAGCGGGGCGCAATTGACGTAAACGAAATCGACGGCCGCGTGGCGAGAGCGCGTGGCAAAATCGCGGGCCAGCTTGTGGTACTGGTAGAGCTTCTGGTCGTAGTCGACGCAAGTAGGCTGCGTCAGCGCGAACTTCTCGAGTATGGCGTCTTTGTTCATCTTCCACAGCTTCTCGTACGAGTTCCACTGGTAGAGATAGTGCCGCAGGTTTTCACCGCTCTTGTTGATGATCTTGCTCAGCTCCATGACCAGCCTCACCACTTGGCTGTCGCTCGCAATGTCGTGATAGAAGTGGAAAATGTACGAGTTGTCGTCGTCGATGCGAACAGGGCCGGCCGGCTCGCACTGACCATCCAGCCAGCGGATGAAAGACTTTGCGCTCTCCGCGATGTTGACGACGAACTTGTGCAGCATCTTCTGCACGTCCACAACGCCGGGAGACAGCATTAACTCCGGGTCGTTAAACATCGCGCCGACTCGGAACAGTGGGCTGCCCGGCACGTAACTCGGCGCCGCGTCTCGAACTTCCTGCCGCAGCTCCTCTCCGTTGAGCAACTGCATCAAGTCCGTCATACCGCCGACCACCATCTTGATGATGGCCTCGTAAATCAGGCGCTCCCAGTGCTTGTAGTAGTCGTACATGGTCGCGGGGATGTTGGCGCCAGGCAGATCGATCACGCTCTCTACCTTTTGCAAGTACGCGGTGATGCTAGCGTATTGCGAGACCAGTTTCTCGATTGCGTCACTACGGGTTTTCTCCATCTCCTCCTGGAATTCCTGAATGTCGAGCACGTCTCCGTCTTCGGAGGAAGGGGGCACCACGAGCACCGCATTGCCGATGTTGTGGACGACGCCCTCTACGTAATCGGAGGTCTTCTGCACTTGGGTTGCAATGGACTGGAAGTCTCCGATGCCATTGCGGCAGGTCTGGATGAAGTCCTCGATACCGAGCGAGTTCCAGTTGAGAGTCTCAAAACCAGGCTTAGTGACCGCCTTGAGGTTCTCGATGTGCTGTGTGAGCAGCGAGCGCTCAGCGGTGCTGAGCACACCGAGAGCAGCATGGTACTGCACCAGCATGTCCTTGATATCTGCAACGTATCTGTAATACTTGTCAGCCTGCAGGAAGACATTCTGCGCCTTCTGCGGGATCTGATACCGCGAGTCCAACTGGCTGAGATACTTCGTCTCGCGGATCGTCAGCAGGAGACCGGGGTTGAAGTTCGTGACGATCCGTGGTTCTTGAGGCAGCACGGAGTCGCCGTCTCGCAATTCATCCACTTCCTGGCCGTCCTCCCCAGGGGCGACCTTGCGGAGCAGACACGCTGACAGCTGCTCAGCCGTCATGGCTTCAACGTTGCTCTTCCAATCCTCGAACAGACGGTCCTCGTAGTCGCGCATTTCCTTCGCGACAGCGATGTATTCGGCGATGATGGCTTGCCCTTTCTCGGACTTCATTTCCTCCATTGCCTGGAAGCGCACGATTGGCTTCTTGATGCGCCGGAAAAGAGAGCGCGACCAGCTGATTGCTCCCGCCACCGGCGGCTGATTCTTGGTGCAAGGAGGATCGGCACGGTGTGTCTCAAACAGCGTCTTCACTTCCTGCACCTCCATGCTGTATCGGTCGAGAACGTTGGTGAACTTCTGCTGCATCTGATGGTTGATTGAATCGCGGCTCTTGATGTTCTTGAAGTTCTGCAGGAGATCGAACGCGCCCTCTGCGCTGCGCAGCTGGTCGAACGAGTAATCGATGAAGGCTTTTGTGTCCTCCTCGATCAACTCGACCGACTCGTGAAATTTGGCCATCACCGAGAGCCAGTTCGCGGAGTAGCGCTTGTCGAAAACGTCAAACAGGATGCCTTCGATCGGCATCACGAGACTGTCGACACGGCGGATCACGGCGTCGATGCCCTGAGCGTCGCCAGTGACCACCTTCAGCTTGGACCCGAGTATGTTCCGGAAGTGGTCCTGGACCTGCGCGACCTCGTACAGGTCCTCGCAGCGCTTCGCCATGTATTCCGTGCGCTCGAACAGCATTTTCTTGGGGAATTCCCACCGGTTGTCACGGCCGGACTCAAAAATGGCCTCTTTGACCGTGTTGTACGTCGTGTACCAGCTTTCAAGGACGTCCTTCGCTTCCTTGATCTTCGCCATGGCCACTTCGGCCGGTTCTGACAAAATCGTGGTGACGTTGATCTGGGACGCCACACGGTCGCCGATCTCGTCTGCGATCAGTTTCATAAGGAAGCCCATCTTATCGTCGTTGTAGTTGCGCGAGATGATCCAAACCATGCGCAGGGCATTCATCATGGAGATCATGGACTCCTGGATCGCCTGCAGCGAACCCTTGTTGATGATTTTGAAGTGACGCTCCAGCGTCGTCAGGAACCGCACGTTGTCCTTGGCGACGAGGTAGAACTTGATCAGCTCCTGCGCGTGGTAGTTGAACTGCGGCAGCAGATTCGCCACGTTGTGGTCCAGCACCTCCAGAATCGTCTTGACCTGGGGAGACAGCAACTGCTCGTAAAGCGTTGTGAGCTTCGCGTTCAGGTCGCGCCAATACTCAATTTCGCTGAGCGGCCCAGCTTCGGGATGCTTCTTGTTCTGCACCTCCTCCATCGCGTTGGTGATCACGGTGGTCCACTCGTCGAGCGCATCCTCCAGCATCGAATTGGTGTCCTCGTCGCATCCCTCGACGCTTGTGATTTCCACGTCCGGGATCTTGAGCTGGAACGATCCACCGACCTGCTGGATGGCGTTGGCTATCTGCGACGTAAATTTGGTCATGGCTGAGAGGAACTCGTTCATGTTGAGGCTGTCCATCCCGCTGACGTCCGAGCCGGACTCCATCATCGGGAGATACACCTCGGTGATGACCTGCTGCAGCATCACGAGAGAATTGCCCTTGATAACGCCGAATTCGACGCACGCGCACAGCGCACTCTCCACGCTGCCTTCTTCCTGCGGGGCCAGCGAGACGTTGGGTTGCCGCACGAAGTAGACCGCGTCCGACTTGTCCAGGGCCTTGCTGCCCTTGGGTCCAGCGATGCGCAGCCGGAACTCTGGCTCCTTGGGACCCTCCGGCTCGGCGTCCGCCTCGGGCTCCGGCTCCGGTTCGGGCGCGGCCTCCGGCTCCGGCTCCGGCGCGGGGTGCGCCTCAACCCACTCCTTCACCAGCTGCGCGGTCTCCTCGAACCCCTTCTCTTCTGCCACAGATGCCGCGGTCCGGCCGAACTCGTCGACCTGGTAAGCGTCAGAGCCTGCCTCGAGCAGCATTTTCACTATCGCGGTGAAGCCGTCGCGCGCCGCGGCCATGAGAGGCGTCACGGCGTTGTTGTTCTCCTTGTCCACCGCGGCGCCAGCCTTGATGCACACCGCGACGACGTCTTCCTTGTTGTACATCGTGGCACAGTACAGCGGCGTGTAGCCGGCGTCATCCTGGACGTCGATCGGCACGCCTTCTCCGAGAAGCTCCGTGACTTTGTCCGCGTTGCCGTCCTTGGCGGCCTGCTTGATCTGCGGGGCCAGCTCGGCCAGGCGGTCCGGGTCCAGGCCCGAGGGCGCGGCGGCGGCGGGCTCCTCCTCCTCCTCCTCTTCCTCCTCGAGCCCGTCAATCTCCTCCGCTGCATAGAGCAGCAGCCACGCCTCGGAGCTGAGCGCATCCTCCTTCAGGAACGCGCGCAGCTGCTCGCCGTCCGTGTGCTCGACGAGGTCGTCGAAGTGCTTGCCCTCCAGGTTGAGGCCGTCGCACACGGCGCGCTTGACCCACGCGATGCGCGCCGCCTCCGCGTCGCCCTCCGACATCGCCGCCCGGCGCAGAGTCAGCGCTGTTGCATCGCTCTCGTAACGCGGCTCCGCGTCTGCGGTCCCGTCTGCGGCTCGCCTCCGCGTACGGGGGGGCGGTGTGGCGCGGACGCCTAAATGCGCGGCGCGGCCAGCTGCGCAGCCCAGCCGCCGCGGCCGCGGGTATCAAG
>Ga0115105_10057083_pt1 | contig 14398 bp, 14 predicted proteins | sample CN18umnscriptome_FD_89648 | JGI IMG/M metagenome (GOLD analysis project Ga0115105, IMG submission 89648) | Marine eukaryotic communities from Pacific Ocean to study complex ecological interactions - CN13ID_155_C17_100m_0.8um Metatranscriptome... | ecosystem: Environmental > Aquatic > Marine >... | reverse complement strand
GTCCAATCTTGCCCAACCTCTTTTACTGATATGCTATTAAATACAGTACCTACACCTGTAGAATACCCATTATTTAGTCCAAGAAAATCATTACTTGAACCACCTGTCATATATATTGTTTGTAGACCAACAGTTAAAGCTGCACTACTATTACCACCTGTATAGATATTAGTAGTACCATCTAAACTTGCTACATCTACAACTATTTTATATTGTTTACCTGAAGTTATAACTCCACCTTGATAAGCTAAACCACCACCTGTTTTTGTTCCCTGTCCATTTGCTACACTTATTGAACCACTCCAACCACTACCTGAACTAAAATCTCCATTAGTTAATAACTCACTACCTATCTGACTAAAATCTCCATTAGTTACTTCTTCGTTTCCTATCTGTGAGAAATTCCCGTTTGCAATTCTATTAGGGCTATAATAGGTGTTATACATCCGAGTAACCTCAGCTTGTGTAAGTTCTCTATCGTAAACTGCAAACTCATCTATCTTGCCTAAAAAACTATTACCACCTGATTGTTGGTCGCTACCTATAGTTAATGATTCTGTGTATGCAGCACCATCTGTATTGGATGTTGAAACTGAAGACTGTAAAACACTATCAATATATAATTTGCAATTTGCAATATTAGTTGAATCTGCATAAACTACCCAATGATGCCACTCTCCATCATCTTGTGCAGAATTATCTGCCCAATAAACGTAATATGAATCATTAAACCATAACATAGGTCTATTAGCATTTTCGTTAAAATGAAAAGCACCCTTTCTATCGCTTCCGTGTCCAAATACACCTTTATTTTGCCCTGTTTCACTTGACTTACACCAAAAAGAATAAGTAGTGTTTTGTGCAACTGTATCTGCACCATCAGTAATAATCCTATCATCTACTCCATCAAAGTCAATAGAATGTTCGTTTACAAACCTATAGATAGGTCTTGTGTTAAGGGTTAGCTTGTTTGCTAATGCTAACATATTTTATTCTTTATATCCGATAGCTAATCCACTTGTAAGTGTTATAGCCGTAATGTTCATAAAAAGAGTTGTACCAGCAGGTATTGTCGTTACAAGACTTCCCTCTCCTGTACAATCTGCAACAGTTATTGAAGATATTACACTTTCTAGTACAAACTGTACTGCATAAAAATCTTTTCCTGTTTGTGCAGTTGTAGTAAATACTTCTACAGTACCTTTCCCTAACTGCTCTCTTAATAGTTCATTATTGTTTTCTATTGTCATAATTTTAATTTATTTAACTAACGTATATATAATTTGTTTGTGTAGGTTTAACATATTGTTCATACTGCACTTCTTCTTGCCCTGTCGCTTCTGTTATGTAAAGTTTTCCTATCTCTACCCTTCCCTGTACTACTCCTTTATCATTTGCAGCAGGACTAAGTACATCTGTTTCGTTTATTGGTGCATACCCTGTTGATAAACTAGGTGTTCCTGAAGCTATCCAACTTACTTCATATATTTCATACTCCCAATAGCCATTCGGCATAAAATCAATAGCACCTGTAAATACATCTTCTGTCGTATTTGGTGTCATATTAACTTTTGTATATCTGTTGTTTACTACTTGGCTTTGTCCATAAGCATAAACTACATCTCTATCCATTTGATTAGTAAATTTGAATAAAAATCTAATCTGTGAACTCGGTACTGATTTGTCTATTCTTTTTTCTTCTGTTGTAGTGTAAAAAGTATAAGGTTGTCCGTATTGTCCGTGTATCATACTATATAATAGAAAAAGGTCAGTTTTGTTTGGAAAAAAAAAGAACTACCTAAGTAGTTCCTTTTAATTTATATGTAAAACCTGATTAAGAAGTTACAATAGTTCCCATAGTGAATGCAGCATTATCAAACGGTGTAGTAGTGTAATCTGCTACTGTTTGCATTGGTGCAAATTCTTGTCCTTCGAATGTCCAATCGTAACCATTCATATCTGCAAAAGCAGCACCTGAAGCATTAGTACCTGTATTAAGGTCTAATCCATTAGTTGCACCTAGACATAATATTACATTATGGTCGTTTGCAGAAAGTGTTTGATTTAATTGAACAAAACAAACAAGTCTATTTTGTGCTAAAAGTTTTAATTCGTTTTGGTCTTCTTTACTAAGTCCTGTTAACTTTACGTTTAAAGATGGTGCATATACTACTGTACTATTTTCTGTAGAACCTGTGATAGTTTCTGTTACTGAAGCATTACCTCTCCTAATTGAATATCTAAATAAAGTATTAGTACCCATTTCTATATCAGTTACTTCGGATGCTACTGTAGTAATTGTAGAAATCTCATCAAATTGACCAAAATAAATATACTTAACACCACCTATAAGATTCCTACACGGAATCCCCCTACCTTTAGTTAAATCACAAGCCATTTATTTTTTGTTTTAAAAGTTAAGGAAAGAGGGAAAAACCCTCTCTCCGTTTATTTAGTTATTAGTCTTGTTGTACTACTTCAGCACCGATACCTACTTGTACCCCACCTGAATACTTAGCAACAAATCTTAAGTTTTCTGAACCATCTAGTGGACTCATATCAAGCATCTTAACCTGTGTTGTATCGCTTATCAGGTCAGTTCCAAAGAAAAGGTTAGAAGTTTGTGCAGCTACTAATTTGTCATCTGGCATACCATAAACAACTGCTAATCTGATTCCTTCAAACATTGCTTCGTAGTCATTATTCATGTTATACATATTCACATACCCTAAAGTAGAGATAGCTGAAATATATAATCTGTAAGTTTTCCAATTCATATATATTCTTAAATCTTCTTTTCCATATACTGTAGATGGAATAGCAGCAGCTATAGTTTGTAAATTTGAAATAATGTTTGTAGCAGAATAAGCCGTACCTGCACCACCTGTATTATTAGTTTGCACTACATTACCATTAACTGCAAAAGCACCTGTAGTAGCCGTTAAAAACCCTTCAAATTCTCCATTAGTTGCAGCAGCACCACTCCAAACTGAAGATTCAACTGCATCAGCAATATGTTGTGTGAAATAAGAGATAACGTAATCCTCAAATTTAGGTGCATTGTTATTCATAGCACCTGCTTTCATTTGGTCAGCCTCCCAAGAACTCAAAAGTGTGTCCTTGCAAGTTTGCATGTTAATTTGTAGGTTCTTTGGTTCTAAAACTGATTCCGTAAGAGCAAGTGTTCCGTGGTCTGTAAAATTACAATCAGCATTTCTTACTAATGATGAACCTGCAACTTTTTGTAGGTTTTCTTTATATTTTATGTTTTGTAAAACAGTTAAGTGGTCTAAAGAAGTTGCTTCTTTAAGTGCAGCGCTGATATAAAATCCTGCTGCCTTCCCTGCATAGTTACTAGTTACTGTAAAAGCCATTTTTTATTTTATTTTAAATTAATTATTAGTTAAATTGTATAAGATTCTCTCTCTCTTTGTCATTTTTCTTAAATCAGGAGTAAAATCTTTTTTGTTTGTGCTAAATTTATTTGTATCTACAGGTTTATCAGCAGGTTGGTTTGATAATTCAGTAACCTTTGATTTTAATTCATCTATCTTAGCTTGATATTCAAATTCTATTTCTTCTGTAGTTTTTACTTTTTTCGGAGTTGGTTCAGTATTAGAATCCATTTCAACATCTGATTCTTCAACTTCATCATTTCCTATTTTATCTTTTTTAAGGTCTGCAACTGCATCTTCAAGGTTCTTTATTCTCTTTTCCATACCTTCCCAATCTGCTACATCTGCTTCCTTACCATCATCTTCAGCCATATCTGTACCCTCTTTGTCTTTCTTTAAGTCAGCTACAGCATCTTCTAAGTTTTTGATACGTTTCTCCATTCCTGCCCAATCAGCTACATCAGCTTCTTTTCCATCATCTTCCATGTCTTCATTAACAGGTTCTCCTTCTGTTTCCTTTTCTACTTCATCTTTATATAATTCAGCAACTACACCTTCTTTTTCCACAGAAAATCTTTGACCATCTTCGGTCTTATATTCTCCAACAGGCAAAAGCATTGTTGAGCCATCTTCAGTTAAAACAGATATATCCACACCTGCTTCTAAATTTTTAGAAGTAGATACTATCAAAGTACCATCTTCTAGTTTTGCTTGATATTCTAAAGCAACCTCATCTTGCTTATCAAGACCAAGTGCTACTAATATTTGTTTTTTTAAATCCATAGTAAGTTCTTTTTTTATATAATAGAATTATTTATTGTTTGTTTGATTTTTGATGTCTTGTATGATTTCATTTAAAGCTGTAAGTATTTCTTCATTAGTAGGTTTTACTGTTTCAGACATTTTCTCCATCTTGTCTATGAAGTAACCCTCAATGCTTAATCCCTTCAATTCTCCATCCTTGATTTTATTCCACATCTCATCATTTTCTATTTTCATCTTAACAAACCAAGTTCCGTTGGGCAAGTCATAGCCATATAGCTTAGATTTGTCCATATCGCCTTCTTTTATCCAAGATTCAATAGTTAATACACCTGATACTCTTTCTTCGTGTTGATATGTAGCTTTATGATGATTATTATGTTTCAAATACAGTTCAGCTGCTTGTCTAACAGTATCTTTTGAGAAATATACATAGTAATCAGAATCAGTATTTGGGTCGTGTCTAAATATTTGTTTATTAGGAATTAATGCAGGACTAACCAACATTCTTTTTTCCTCATCAATCTTAGCAAAGGTCAAATTATTTTTTTCTTTACCAAAATATACAAAATCTTGCTCTATCGCAGGACTTGTAACTAAGCTAATAGCATCAATAGTTAGTTCTTCACTTTCATCACTAATTATTAATTCAACTATCTTAGTGCTTTTTAAACTTTCATAGTGTTTAGGGTTAGCTTTTTCACAAGCTTCTTTAGAATCGTATTTACACTCTCCTCTTTCTCCCCATTTCCATTTTTTTCCACATTTTTTACACGGCATAATATATAATAGATTTTTTTAATTAATATTTGATTTTTAAATTGTTGCTCTCCTTCTAATATAAGCAAGTTTGTTTTGATTATCTGTTAATTCATCTGTAACTACATAGGCTTGAATTGGTTGTGTTTCTTGAACATTACCTAATTGTAAAGTACCACCACCCATCATTTGTGGTGCAGGTGTTCCTGCATCAGGTGCAGGTGGAGTTGAAGTATCTGGACCTGGAACATCTGTAGATAATATTTTTCTTACATTATTTAATCCTGCTAAAATTACTCCTGCAGCAGTTATGAATCCTAATGTACCACCCTGTGCAAATGCTTTATTAGCACCTACATAAGTATCAATAGTAGCTTGTGCAACTGCTAATGCTTTGTTTTCTCCTGCTAACTGACTTAATTGACCTGCAAGATTTGAATATGCTGATAATTGTGCATTAATACCTGTTTGAACTATAAGTGATTTTTCTTTTTCATATTGTTTAGTTATAGCAGTTATATCTGCACCTGACTTTCTAGCCATTTCTAACTTTACTTGATACGCATTTTCTAATTCTGCTAATTCTCGTTCAATACCTTGTAGACCTTCAACTGCTAATTGTCTTTGTGTTTCTAATAATTCTTTTTCTAGTGATACTTGATTAGTTAATTGTTCACTTCTAAAACCTGCTATTTGTGCTTCAACACCTGCCCTATCATTTAATGTTTGTTGATATGCAACTTGTAAATCAACATTGTCTTTATTAGCATCTAATTCTAATTTAGCTGCTGCAACTCTTTTATCAGCTAATTTTAACATATCTTTTTCTTGCTTGTCTAATATGTCTGCTAATTCTTTATTAGCTGCAATACGTTCTGCAAAAGTTTTTGTTTCATCATCTCTTATTTGTCTTTGAAGTTCTGCTAGTCTATCATTTTTTTCTATTAATCCTTGTAAATTAGCTTCAGCTATTTTTGCTGCTTTATTTGCTTCGGTAGTTGCTTTTGCTTGTTCATAATTTCCTTTTATGTTTATCTTAGAAACACCTTCTGCTACTTTTGAATATATATCTCCAATTTCAGATACTGCATCTCCAAAATTATTTACTATATCTTTACCTGCGTTTATAGCATCTTGCCCTATTTCTAAAAGTTTTCCCCTAGTATCATTTAAACTTTCATTTAATTGTTTAATTTTTACAGGGTCTTTATCTCCTAAAAATGATTCTTCCCAAGCTAATATTAATTCTTGTATAGCTAATTTAATACCATAAAAAGTTAATTTAAAAGGTGTAAGGGCAAGTGTCATTATACCATTCATCACTTTACCTAAACCATTAAACCTATCAGAAGATGCAGTTACCCAAACAACAACATCAGTTAAAGTTTCTACAACTTGATTAAAAGTAGTAGAAACAGTAGTCATAACAGAATTATACGTATCCATTGCTTTTTGATTCCTACCTAACGCTTCTTTTAGAGCAACAAATCCTGCTATTATTAACCCAATTCCTGCTGCTTTTAAAGCAGTTCCAAAACTTTTTGCTGCAACTGCCATACCTTTAAACCCACCTTGACTTTTTTTAGTTGCACCTTCTAAATCTTCTACACTTTTTTTATTCTTATCTATTTGGTTTTTAATTTCTTGTAAACCTATTTTTTCTAATTTTAATTCATTATTAGCTTTTTCAATAGCTTCTTCTAAAGCATAAAAACCTGCTGCACCTGTTTTTGGTGTTTCTTTTAATTGCGCTTCCATTAATACTAGATTTTTTTCTAAATCAGTAATAACATCTTTTTGTATACTTAACTGCTCGTTTAGGTTTTTTTGTTCCTCTTGTGCATCAGCTAAAGTTTGAGTATATGCCTTAGTTTCTTTTGTTACTGACTTGATGTTAGATTTAACATCAAATACCATTTCTTCTCTCATATCTTATATCGTTTGTTGTATATTATTTCTCCATAATTTAATACTTGCCGTCCATTGTATATATGTTTCTTCTAATCCTGTTACTGCTATTCCAAATGATGTAGCAGTTATGTCTTTCATTACTGCTGATATATTTAATCCACTTGTTCCTGGTGGTACTATATTGGTAGAAGTTTGAGAATAACTAGAAGCAAGTCCATTTGTAAATTTAACTGCACCTGTTATTTGAACATACCCATACTCTCCTGCACTACCTTCTCCTACTCCTGTATTTACACCTATTACATTTGCTTCAAACCCTATTACTGAATTTGCTACTTTTTGTATATATGTAGTAGGTAAATATTGCGTAAGTAAAGCAGTTTGGGTTCCATCTGTAGTATTATTAGATTGTTGTATAAATGAAGTTTGCGACATTCCTAAAGCTTCATTAAAACCACCACCACCAATTACAACTTCTCCCTGATTTTCAGCAACTCCATATTTACCACTAAGCAATATGGAATTATTAATCCCTTGTGCTAATTCTTGTTTTTGACCATTTATAATATTATTATAATTATCTCCTTTAGTTGTGTTTTCTTGACCATTTAATATTGTATCTTTTGTTCCTGATTCTGTAGAACCACCACTTGTATTGTTTAATACATTATTAAATTTCCTTGTAAGTGTAGAATTATACTTAAAAGCATCACAGGTTCCTGTAGCAGAATTATAAGTATATCCGTATGCTTCGCAAGATATTTGATTAGGTAATACTTCATCAGTACCATTAGTAAAGATAACCCTTCCTGTGTTTAATATTTTTTTGGGTTTTATGTTAAATCCTTTTCTATAATTCATTATGATATAAGTATAAATTCAACAGTTGATAATTCATTTGGCTTGTATTCTATTTTATTAACCCTATAGGATTTGTTTTTTATCATAACATATTCATCAAAAGAAAAAGTATTAATATCAGCAGCAGTAAGATTTACTTTGATTTTCATATATTTTGTGTTTGGGTTATATAACTGCTCGTAATATAATGACCAATATTTTTCATACAAATTTAATGTAGGTGTTGTACCTGTCAATAATTGTTGTGCGCCATAGTTTAAATCCCTATCAGAAGTTACAGAAGGCACAGAAGTTGTATGACTAAACCTTAAATATTCTGTAGCATTTTCTGATGATGTACCATTTTGTGTAGGTATATAATATGTTCTTCCATTTGTAAATTGATATGGTGTAGCTGAAACTTTATATAATATTCTAGGTTTGTTATCAAAACTTTCGTATTCAGTTTGCTCATCATTAGATGAAAATATAGCAGGAATTATAAATGTACTTAAATAATCTAATGCAGGTCGTATAAGTGTTGCAGCAAAAGGTGTTGCAGATATTTCTTCTTCTCCTGTAAATATGCTTGACATATTGTTAATTGCTAGGTGTTCTTCACTACCATAAGCTTTACCCATTACATTTTTATATAAATTTGTATTATAATCCCCATCATCTTCAGCATATATAAAATCAGTTTTATAATTTAATTCTAAAGGACTTAATTTTATTTTTGTTTCATCTATTTTATCTGTCCAATCATGTGTTATATTTCTTGAAGCTAATGTAGTTCCAATAGCATCTTTAAAAAATATAGTATTATATGTTTCAATAATTAAATTATTAGGATTATCTTTATCTTGTAATACAACTAAATTAAACATATTGATAAACCCTTTAATAAATTCCCATTGACCTAAATCTCCTCTTAATGTATTTAATATAGTAGCATTAGACATAGTCGTAATAGTAATACTACCATTAATTTCTCCTGACATAGCAGTAATAGTATTAGGAGATGAACCCATAGCAACCATTGCTAAAGTATCTCCCTGATTTAATGTAGTAGTAACTGCACCATTATAAAATACTGACCAATTAACTGAATTACCTAAAGAATTACCAATATCATAATCTGTTATAGCACCACTTGATGTAGTACGCCTCCATTGAACAGTTAAATTATTTGTTGCAGCTAACCAACCAAAGTTTTGACCATAATCTATTTGGTAAGTAGTATTGTTTTGTGGACAAGTAAAAATTCCTGTAGAACTATCATAACCAAATTCAGCAGGAAATGTATTGGTAGTATAAATAACAGGGTTAAATGAAGATAATAAATTAGTATTTCCTGTTCTTTCTCCATTACCTGTATGTTTACTATCATTAGGTGCATTACCTGCCCCCCAATTAAAGTCCATAAATAAATCTGTAAAATCAGAAGATTCTAAAAATTGTGAAGTATATGTAAAAGGTGTTCCATCAAATATTTCATCTAATAAATATTTACATTGTATCCACGGTCTGAAAGCATCTTCAAATGTATCAAGTATAATATTTCCTGTTGAATTATCTATATTAAAATCGCCAATCCAATTCACAAAAGGATATTTCAAAACATTAGTTTTATTTACTCCTAACGCAGGGTCATACGCATTAGAAGTAGTTTGTAATGGTGTATCTAAAGTAATACCTACAGAATCAGTCCAACTATGTTTAATATTTGTTTTATTATATGTATGGTTTAATTCTCTTAAATTTAAATCTTTGAATTTTTTGTTTTCTAATATATCTTTTAATGCTACTGATTCACTAAATAAACTGACATTATAACTTATTTCCCCCTCATTATCATTTATATCAATTAATCTTAGATACCCTTCAAATAAAGTATAACCATCTTGTTTTAAGATTGATTTAGTTTTTCTGTATGGGTTAAAATTTACACTATCTTGTATTCTTGTTACATCAAATAAATGATTAAATATTTGATTATTTCTTTTAGTAGCAGGAAGATTAAAGTCCTTAGAATAACTTTGTGATTTTTCTGCTACTTTTGTGAACTCATCTACAGAAAGTGTTAAAGGTATATCTTCTTCTTCATACATATCGCATATAATTTGCCCATCAAATAAATCTCCATATCCCTGAGATGGTGGGTTTACTGCATCTTTTATACTTACACTAGCAATAGTACAACCACCTGCACCATTATATTCCATTACAAATATTTCTTCAGTTAAATTTGCAGTAAAAGTTACTGTATGTGTTGTAACTACAGCAGTTGATAAAGTAACGTATAAACCACCTGAAGCAGCATTACCACCTAATGCATTATTAATATGTGGACTACCAATAATTATATCCCCTGCACCTGCAGTTGCTATTTCAATTTCTACATTATATAAAGTACCTACATTTAAATTTTCTACTTTTTGGTAAACACCTGCTGAACCTGCACTAAATACTAAACCATTTGCATTACCTAATGGTGCAGTTGTAGTTGATGTTCTCCAAGTAAGCCAAGCTTGTATAGGGGGAACGGCAGTTACGGCTTGTAATTCATTAAACATTGTACCCCCTGGAATTACATAACTACTGTAATTATTTAACCAAAAAAAGTAAGGGTCTGCAATATACTCAGATAAAACGGGAAAAGAAGTTGTTTGATATACTCCTTGATAGTTTTGTGGATATAATATTAATTGTACTGACATCTATACTGTTTGTGTTCTTTTATTAAATGTTTTTTCTAAATTAAAAGTGTATTGAATTAATTTATCATTTGCTTTAGTTTTGGTAATATAATTTGATGTTGTTAAAGTTACAGGTGTTACAAATTTATTAGTCATACCATAATTAGCTATATTTGAATATGTATCATAGCCATTTAACATATATACTTCTGTAGAATTAATTAAATTTTCAAACCATACTGCTTCACTTTCATTTATAAAATCTGTATTTACCGTTATAAGTTGCTTACTATTTACCCTAAAGTTTTTCTTACCACCTTTATATCCATTTATTCTATAAGTTAAATCATTCCAAGTACCACTTTGTTGCGTATATGACGTTCTTTTAGTTTGTAAAGATTTAACTGATTTTTTATTAAAGGTATAATAATCCCAAGTTCCATATTGATTAAGCCAAGTAAGTCGTATAGCTTCATACCCTTTGCAAGGATTACCGATTATATTTATTGTATATGTTTGACTTATAGCTTCATCTTGGTCATCAAATGCTTGTACCGTATAATAACTTACGTTGGCTTTATGTGTATCCCAATCTGTACTCCAACCATCTAAATTAGCAGGAAAAACACCTGCAAACATTATACGAGTATGTGCTGAATTGTTATTAGCATTCCAACCACCATTTGAACCTGTTGACATTATTTGTATTGCTGAGCCTAAAGCTGAGCCTGAACTATCAAATAAATTAATTTGTAAATATTGTACCATATTAATTGTAGCATCATCTGTACCTACTTGAAACCCATTAGTTCCTACATTTAAAAAGTTAAGAAAAGAAAACGTACCATAATCTGTTAATCGTGCATATTGTGTTGCAGGTGCATTAGTTAAGAAATTACATTGATTAGAATTCATAACTAACTTTTTCAAATTTAAGTTATAACCATAATTATTGTTTTGTAATTTTAAAACATCATCTTCATCTAATACACCATTGAAAAATAAATATTGTTCACTATTAAGGTTGCTAGTCATTGTGTTTACAATAGTATCATTTAATGTATCTGTATATTCAATATTAAAACCTATTTGAAAATATTTAGCTACTTTTTTATTACAAGCTAATTTATCTATTATATGTATTGGGTGTGGGTTATCTAAACTATAATTAACCCCCTGAAATTGACTGTAAGAAAAACCACCAAAATCAACTCCTTCTTGTTGTGGTTCTACATAACTTTCTAGAATAGAATTTAAAGAAAACATACCTACACCTCTATTATTTGGTGTTACTTTTAATGTGGCTACTAAATTAGCAGGTATTGTAAATCCACCTACACCATCATCTATATAAACATATGCAACAAATTTTACATTATATTTACTTGCAACTATTACATTTTCTGAGATTGTAAACATTATATCTTGACCTACAGGAAGTGTATTATAAAGTGGTTGTTGTTCTATTGTTAAAGCCATTATATTGTTCTTAAATTATTTTTTATATCTTCTTTTATTGAGTTAAATATTTCATTAGGTAATTTTTTTAAACCTAAACCTAATGGTCTTTGAAAAAAACTAATACCCTTAATTCCATCTCTTTTTATTTTTCTACTAACTAAAAAAGCAAAAGGAGAAATAAATTGACCTGTTTTTTTTTGACCTTGCTTTACCAAGACCTTTTGGTGCTATACCCCTCATCCCTATCCATTTAGAAATTATATCAATAGGTGGACCCTTAGTGGTATATTGAAATGGACTTTGAATTGTCTTATTATCATAAGTTGTAAATTCATTTATTTTTTTATTTCCTGATACACCTTTATCTACAAATTTCCCAAAATCTGCCATATAAAATTTTACACTAAAACCTTCAGTTGTTTTTAAAACTTCAAACCTTAGTGAATTATACAAACTTTTAGTTACGTTTTTCTTTTTTCTAGTTAATTGATTTCTAGATTGTTGTATAACGAACTTACCAAAACTATTTAAGTATCGTTCTAATGATTCCATTATACACTAGCTACAAATATTTCTACATCTAAATTAGCTGCAGGACTAACCTGTAAGCTAGTTAAGTCAGCCATAGTACCAAAGCTAGGAGATGTATCAGCTTCTGCTAACATAACATCTTCTGCTGCACATAGTATATGTGATTGACCTGCTTTTAGTAATACTTGATATAATGTAGCTGCACCAACTACTGCTAATTCTAAAGTGTTAGTAGCATCTAAATTAGTAACCCTTATATATCTTACATCTTCTTTGTCTATCTGAACTGCTGAACCATAAGAGTTAGAGTCAAAAGCTGCTAAAAAAGTAGTTTGTCCTGTAGTACAAGTTACAATTCTTTCATATACGTTATTTATTGAAGTTGTTGTTACAGTATTCGTAGTACCTCTTACTGCACCATTAAGTGTAACACTTTCTGTTACTGTTGTTGTTAAATCTGCCATTTGTTATATTTTATAAGTTATTTTTGGTGGTATTAATTGTATTGTTAATTTTCCTATTTTAAATTTAAACATTATTGTATTGCATCAGTTGTATCTTGTGGTGCTATACAAGTATTATATTCATTTTCTATTATTATTGGAAGGGTAAAAACCCAACCTGTTACTGAACTATCAAACCTTTCTGTGAATGGTTCTAAGTTTATATCTCCTTCTGTAAAGTATTTCGGTATTGCATTAACACCTTGATTAGACAATAAAAGACTTTCTCCATTTTTAAAAGTTCCTATAAAATCATTACAAATCTGTAGACAATCTGATAATACTTCTTGTTCATTTGATTGGTCAGGAAACACTAAGTCCATAATAAAGATTTGGAAATATAAAGTCATTTGATGTGTACCTGCTAAAGCATTTACAGGGTTAATATGCATTAATGGAAACATAGTATTTTTCTCTAAGTCAATTTCCCATATATCTCCTGTGGTTACAGTTTTTACTTGATAGTGTTGTTGCCCTAGTTTTTTTAAGGTATCTATTGTATTGTTATAATCTTTAAAATATGTCATTTTTGTACTGCTTTAGTTTCGTTTAAATCTGTTTCATAAGTTAGCCAAGTTAAACATTCATACAAACTTAAATTAGTTATTCTTTCCAAATTAATTATTTCTCCATTTGTTAATTTATACATCACTCCGAACCATCCCCACTTTTCTGCAAATTTTTCCCCTGTATTTTGTTTAGTATCACTTTGCTCTGTTCCATTAAATACTGCGGCAAAATTATCGATAGTTCTTTTACGAAAGTCCAAAAAAAAACCAACGAACTATTTACATTTTCTGCTTTCATCTTATTAAATTTTTCTGCCCTCATTCTTGAATCACTTAATCCATAAGCTTCAATAGAATAATTTTTACCATCCTTTTCTGTTATTGGTCTATATAATACAGCCATTAATTTAGTTAAATTATCTTCAAGTCCATTTTTCATATATGTTTCTATATCTGCATATTCGCCTAAGGTAATTTCTTCTAGATTCGGATGAAAGCCATATTCTATTTCATCTATTTTTATTATTTTCTTTAATTTATTATTAGCTTGTTCTTGTAATTTCGCTAACTTACTCATTATTACTGCTACATCATTAATAGATAATTCTTTAATTATTTTCTTAGGTATATCAGATAAAACACTTATTGTTTCTAATGCTTCTTCTGTATTTGTTCTTTCCTTTACTTATTAATCTTATCCATTTGTCAAGTGTTACATCATTCCAACTGTTTATCATTGTGTAAACACTTTCTTTACCATCTTTATTTATTCTCAATCGCATAATATATAATAGAATTGTTTGTTATTTAGTTTAAAATTGTATATTTGTCCTCGTTTTCAATAAAGTTTTTGTTTAGAAAAGGTGTAGTTCTTAGGGATTGCACCTTTTTTTATTGCACAAAATACTTACCATAATTAGCATCTAATTCAAAGAACATCCTCATAGCTAAAGCATCAGCATAATCAGGAGAACGTCCTATAATGTCTTTGATTGTTTCTTTTGGTATTATCTGTAACTTGTTGTCTT
>Ga0115105_10658553_pt1 | contig 14645 bp, 6 predicted proteins | sample CN18umnscriptome_FD_89648 | JGI IMG/M metagenome (GOLD analysis project Ga0115105, IMG submission 89648) | Marine eukaryotic communities from Pacific Ocean to study complex ecological interactions - CN13ID_155_C17_100m_0.8um Metatranscriptome... | ecosystem: Environmental > Aquatic > Marine >... | reverse complement strand
TAGCGGTGTTGTTAAAGATACTCCTCCGGTTTCATTAGCACATAATATATTTACAGATGCACGTAACGTAAGATTTAAGGATGGTGCTATAAGAAAAATAGAAGGGGAACTATTACTTAATAACATAACAGATGATCAGAGTAGTCCTAAGTCTCTCGGTAAAGTAAGATACTTTGCTGTATGGGAGAATCCAAACTTACAACCAACCGGCTGCTATTATATATTTGTAGTCGATCTACTTAACAACAATATCATTATTGGTCAAAAGGTTTATATCCAAGATCAAAATGGAACTAAGAAAGATATCACACCAACTACTTTAAATAGTGGTAATGGGTTTACCTATACAACTAGTGGTTGGCAACATACACTATTCAGTGGTGGTTTCAATTTTATTATAAATAACGGAATAGAAAAACCTCACTACATTCAAGACACTCCAGGTAATACAAATATAAACAATATAGTATTAGCTGAACTACCTGGATGGGATAGTTATCTAGCTGAAACAGTTACGTATAATGATACGTTTGTAACAGGTAACAGCAATGTATTTGACTTAGGTCAAAAAGTAAACTTTGTTAACAACTCTATTATAGTAACCGGAACTACTGCAAAGTCTTCACAAGCAGGATCTCCAGCAGGAAGTGGAACACATAACGGAACTGACTTTGTACCTGGAGATTTACCAGGAACTATTCCAACAGTAACGGGAGATAACTTTCAAACCTATACAGATACTACAACTAATACTACAGTTATTGTTATAGGTAACTTAAGCAACACTAATACAGTAAAAATAACTATAAAATCTAGAAACCCAGTATTAGTTAGAGCTGGAATTATAGAATCATTTAGAGATTTATTAGTAGCTGGAGATTTAACTGAGGTTGATTCAGTAACTCCTGCAAACATAGTTCGAAGATTATCAGGAGTTGTTAGAACCTCTGACGTTGCTGCTCCTGGCGCTATACCTAATAACTGGAATCCGTTTACTACAGGTGTTTCAACAGCTGATGAATTTACTTTGTCTGAAACAAGTGTTATTAAAGATGTGAAGTCGCTACAAGGTAACATGTATATCTACTCTTCAGACTCAATACACGTTATGAGACTTACAGGAAATGTAAACGCGCCTGTGTCATTCACTCCTGTAACAGATGAGTATGGATGTCTTACAACTGGTGGTGTTATAGAATACGATGGTAAACACTTTGTAATAGGAAGTAATGATATATATTTATTCTCTGGTAATCCAGGGAATATACAATCATTAGCCGATGCTAGAATAAGAAATTACTTTAAAGATAACCTTAACCCTACTCATGAAAAGCAACTACAGTTATTACATAACCACCCTGAAAACGAGATATGGATTTGTTATCCAACATTAGACTCTATAGGTGGTGAGCTTGATGAAGCTTTACTATATAACTATAGAGACAATACATGGACTATACGTGATCTTGAAAGCGTTATGTCAGCAGACATGGGTCCAATAAAAGGTGGTGGAGTCCCTACAGCTACTGTTGCTTTAACTGGAAACAGCGGTACTTTTGGCTACATTAACAGAGGCCGTAAAGAAGTACAAGCAGTAACTATAAATGGTAAAACTCCTAAAAGAACTATCGGTACTAAAGCAAAAAAGACCGTGTCTGTAGGAACGTTCTCTAATTTTACAACAGATACAAGAGAGATAGTTGATATAACAGTAACCGGAAATTCCGGGCCAGTTGTAGTTAATCAAATAACTACTCTAACATTTCCTTCTTCTGCTACGTTCACTTATGATAGAGATAAAAGCACTTACCTTGATGGTGGAGCTAGTGCTATTATAAAAGGTAGCGCATCACATGGTATAGGTGACGTTAGTTTTCCTGCTGTAGTTATATTAGGAACTGATCAAGCTAATGATGCAACAATTAATATGACTACATTTGTTGCTGCTATAAGAGATTATATAAACACTAACGCTGCTTTAGGAAACTTTACAGCAACTGCTAGTACTAATGTATTAACTTTAACCTCAGACGTACCAGGACCTAGAACGTTTAACACTAGTACATTTGCTATTAGTGGTGGGTCTACAAGTAACTTAACAACTAATGTTAGTACAGCTGGTGTAGGTGTATATGGTATATCTGCCGGCCTTAGTCCTGCAATATCTATGAGAATACAATCAGCAGAAGCTAGTGGTATTCATGCAGCTATAGACCAAACAATAACATTAACAAAAGGTAAGACCGCTACAGCAGATATTAGAGACGATATTGTAACTAAACTCTCTGCTTTAGCTCAGTTTAACGGAGACAGTAGCTCTATTTATACTGTATCAACTAACAGCAACGCTGTAAGACTTACATCAAGAGTCGGTGGTAACCACAATAATATAACAATTAGCTATAAAACTACTCATGATAGTACTGACTATACTGAAACTGAGTTTGGTGGAAACTTAAGTGACTCAATATCTGTAGCTACAGCTGGTGTAGATAACAGTCAAAAGCTTATAACATTAACTGTAACATTCCCAGATGGTACTACCTCAAACAAAGTATTAGATGGTACATTTAGTAGAGCAAATATTGTTACTGAAGTAAGTACATTAATTAACGCAGCCTCAGGTTGGAGTACCGCTACTGCTACAGGATTGGTAACTGCTACAGCTGCAACCGTAGGTGTGATCACAAACAACTTCAGTGTGGCTCTAACATGTGCTGGGTCATTACCAACAGGCTTTACTAATAGTACGTTCACCGGAGCACAAACGCGCGCTGGTGTGGCTCTAGCGGACACTACTGATAGAGTAACTTTAACACCTCCGGTAGGTAATGCAATCACAGTTAACTTCGATAACGCCAGTTCTTATGCAATTTACGATCCAGACACAGGCGGAAGTGTTGCTGAAGTAAGCGCTGATGATATTGCTGCGGCTTTACAAGCTGCTTGGAGTGACACAACTCACTTTACTGTAGGCAGATCAGGAGCCGTATTAACATTCACTGCAACTAGTAGAAAAGTTATAAGCGGAACCTTTGCTTATACAGTAGTTAATGGAGATACTAGAACCGGAACGTTAGTTAGTCCGTTAATAGTAAACTCAAGTGGTGGTAATATTTCTACAACTGAAGGCGTAGATATAGTATATGCTAGAGGAACTCGAGTTACTCTAACAGCTAATACAGCTACGGGATCTACAGTATTATTTGATAAGCATTATGGTGAAGGACCTGGTAGAGTATCAGATCCTACGTTTGTTAAAGCTGCTAATGATAGTGACTATGGACAAACAGGTCACGGTAGTGACTCAGCTTACTTAGCTGCTTATTATAATACTGACGCTACTCAAAACAGTACAGAGCTAGCTAAGGCTAATGGTGCTGTGCAAGGTATGCAGCAAGCTTTATTAGATATACTAACTGCATTAACTAACAATACACTATTGACTGTAACTCCTGATAGCTCAGGATCGCCCACTAATATTGTTATGGCACCTACTCAGTTTAGTGCAACAGCGAATTATATTACTGCGTTCGCACCAGTGACAGAAGTTATAGCTAGTAAAGTAGCTCCAACAACTAGTGCGCTTACTAGTGGTACAGAAGGCGCTGATATTGCAACAAGTAACCCTACGTTTAGCACTAGCGGTACAGCTATTAGTACTACGTTTAATATAATAAGACCATGGGAATCTACTAAGATAAACCCAAGTAAAATCTTTCCGATATTTTTAGAATCTGTTACAGCAACTAACGGAGACATAACTAACCGTATAAGAGCCGGAGACTTAGGTTACGATTTTGCTGGTACTAATTATGTATCGTACTTTGAGAGAACTCAGTTGTCTATAACTCCTGCGTTTGATACTGAACAATTAACCAGTATAGCTTTATGGGCTGATGGTGGTAGTATCGAAACTGTAGGTGGTGAGCCCGTAAGAGCTACGTTAAGAGTGAGAGCAAGAGCTACTAATAACCCAGGCGAAAAAGCTTTCTTAACAGTGGCTGAAGATAACACTCAATCTAATTCTAAAGCTAATAAGCTTGTAGTAAATAACTTTGTTGTTGCTTCTAACTATAAAACAGATATAAGATTGTTTGGAAGATTCCTTAACTATAGAGTTGATGATGCACAATCAGCTAACGCTGCAACTGCTGCTAATAATAAAGCTTGGAATATATCCGGACTTCAGTTAGACGTGAAGAAGGGAGGAACCCGTTAATGGCGATCAGTAACCCTCCTCAAACTGATGATCCTAATCTAAACTTTATTTTATTAGAGATTATTAAAGAACTTAACTTACGACAAGAAGAACACTTAAGGTTATTGGCAGACATACGTGCTGCCACTAGTCTTGCAGATCTACAGGAAAGGATCGACAAAAAATGATAAGAGCTATAGGCCAGAATGACGTTTTGGAAGCTATATTATTAATGAAGCAATCTACTGAACAACACGCATATAAAAATATAGAGTATAACGAGAGTGTGTGGATTAGTTACTTTTGTGGTTTAGTAGATAAACAAGCTAAGAAAGATCCTAACGCTTTAGTGATAGGATATTATGATAACAATTTAAAAGGATTTTTATCTGCTGCTACGTATATAAACTACTATAATAATAAACCAGTAATGGATGTTAAAGATTGCATAGTAGATTATCATAGCAAAAGAAGTAATCCTAATATAATAAAAGCTTTATTTGAAAACATGATAGAGCATACAAAGAAACATGGTGGAAAATATTGGAGAGCAGATTCAGTACAACAAGAAGACGATGCTTTACGATACGCTAAATTTTTAGAAAAACGATTTAAAGGTAATATACAAGTCTCAGTGAGAGGCTGTATCGAATAGGAGATAACTATGGCAAAAGGTGGAGGCGGAACTACAACAGCTACATCTGGTATCGCGGAAGAATTTCTTCCATTGATAAAAGGCGTTCTTAGTAACGTTACAGATAAATACACAGCTGATGTTGGCAAACCTGAGAACTTAATAGCTGGTCTAACAGATGAGCAAAAACTAGGGTTAGAGTCACAAGGCAACATGGCTAGTGATATGATGACCGGTAAAGGAGCTTGGGATTTATCTGGTAATTTACAAAGAGATCTAGGTAATACTCTTGGTACGGGCATGGGCGCTGCGTCTATGGGCGGAGCTCTTGGTTCTGCTAGATCACAAGCTGCTACTCAAAAAGCTCTTGGAGATGTTTCCGCTGGCTATATGCAACAAAAACAGAAAGATATTCTTGGTGGTGGAAAGCTTATGGGAGACGTAGGTCAAGCTTACCAACAACAAAAACAAAAGCTATTAGACGCTCCTCACCTAGGCGCTTCAAGATACTTTGGTTATCTAACTGGGGCTCCACAACAGAAAGTTCAAACTACAACTGGTGGGGGTAAGTGATGACTCAAGAAGAATATAAAGCAATGGAAATGGAAAGAATGGCAAAGATGAATGCAGCGCCATTAGCTAATCAAGTGTTTCAACCAGTTCAAGTAACTAATGTACCTCCTCCTCCTAGAGCTCAAGAACCTCAGATCACTCCCCAACAACAGCAACCGGGTATAGGTCAGCAGTTTGGACAAGCTCTTGCTACAAGGATGATAACTAAAGGGGTTGATGCTGTTACTGGTTTACCTATTATGAGTTCAATTGGTTTATCTAGAGGAGATAAAGTACCTTGGTGGATAGAGAATCAGCCCGATCCTAGTGAATTTATTTATGATGACCCTTTAAAAGAAGAAGCTGAAACCTATAAAGACGAAGAGATGCTTACGTTAGATATAGGCCCATTAGCTCAAGCTCTTCCTCCAGGCCTTACTTCAACTGATATGCAAATATTACAGTTTTATGGAGTAGATCCTTTTAAAGCATCTATTGAGGATGCTGAGCACTATGGTAATCTGTATGAACACCAGTATGGTGGTATGGAGTTTCATCCATTAGCTGATCCTGATGGGTATAATAAAGGCGGAGACGTTACATACGCCGAGACAGGTAGATTGGTAAACGCCAGAGCTCCTTTAGCTAAGCCCTCTGCAATAGATAGAGGCACTCCAGGACCTTCAATGTTGCAAAAATATAAAAGTGGAGCGTATCCTTATACAATACCTTCAATGCTTAGAAGAAGAGTAGATGCACATAACCAAGCAGCTTATAAAGCAAATCTTAAAGATGGTGATCAAGGTATTATATTTAGAGGAGGCGGAGGTTCTACTGGTAACGAAACTAATTGGGAATACGCACAACGTACAGGAGACATACGCACACCTTTTAATAACGTGGTTTTTACACCAGAAAAACAAGGTGCAACAATTAGCTATAAAAGAGAAGACGTTAAACCATTTACGTGGATGTGGAATAAAGGAAGAAACTTCCTAGGATTCGGAGCTCCACTAGCAGGAGGATCAAAATAATGGCATTACAAGGATACGGTTCAGCATCTGGCTGGGGTGGAATGAATGACGCTTACCTAACCGATCTTCCACAATATGATTATGGTAAAACCGATGCAGGTAAAGACTTTACTTATGGTGGCGGTTCAGGTCCTTTGAGTGGAGGAGACTCTGGTGGTGTAGATACATCTGCGTTAAATTATCTAGGTAATCCTTTTTCTGGGAGTTTACCAAAAAGAGATTTTAAAACAAGACCTGAAAACACAGCGCCTGTCCCAGGTATAATGTCAACTCCTAATTATACTCCTGAAACTATGTTAGATACAATGAAGCAAACTGTTTATGATCCTAAATATAAAACATTTATACCTGTTACTGACAACAGTTATCGAGGTTATAAATACTTTCCTGAACGTATGGAAATGATAGATAATTTAGCAATGTTTGGTAGTACTGAACCTGGAAATTTTAGTCAAGATGCATTAACAAATATAGCAAACAATGCAGGGGATGTACAAGCTAGCGTTATGCAGTTAACTCATGATAATCCTGGAGCTAGTGTAGAAGATATATTTGCTTCTCACCACCAAAACTTCACAGGCTTTGATAGTTCAGGTAATATGGTAGACCCTAATATTAATGTATTTAATAAAGGCGGACAAGTAGCCGGAGGTAAGTAATGCTTAAGAAGTTTACTCAAACAGATCGTCATGGAAACATGATGTCAAAAGAAATGATGGGGAAGTTTCTCAAAAAGAAAGTTATAAAAGACCGACACGGAAACCAGATGGCTTTCGAATTTGATATTCCTGAATCTAATGTACCTCCTGTAAATCAAGTACCTCAGTACTCTGCTGAAGGAGGAGATATAGACAATCACCCGGGCGGACCTAAGGGATCTGATACTGTACCTGCTTGGTTAACACCAGGCGAGTTTGTAGTTAATAAAGAAGCTACAGATCTTTTTGGAGATACTATAAAGCAGATGAACGAAGTTGGGAGACAGATTCAAGATCAGAAAGGCTCTCAGGAAGATGGACTAAAGCAGGTTCCTACTTACGCAGCTGAAGGTCAACCTATACCAGGTGAAGAACGACAAACTTCTGTTCATGATCTAGAAAGAGATCCTATGTTTCAAGAGCAACTTAATAAGATGCTTAAAAAGTGGGGAGACAGGGGTCAGTTTTCAAAAGAACAATTGTATAAAGTTATATCTGGCGAAAGCTCATTTAAAGCTGGCGTAAAGACCCCAGAAGGAACTGCATCAGGGTTGTTTCAGTTTATTGAAGATACTATCGATGATATGCGAGATAGAAATCTTATACCACCAGAACTTTTAGACATGAACAAAAAGTTTGTTAGTAAAAATAAAAAACATCAGAACTATGGGAAAACGCTAAAAGGTCACATTACTCCTGAAGATGTAAGAGCGATGACACCTACTCAACAGTTAAAGTTATATGAAGGATATTTAACAGGAGCTGGGTATGGAGGCGATGTTCACTTAGGCGCAATGCAAGGAGCTCCTGGATACTATAAAAGAATGGCGGGAGACAATAACCCGAACAGAATAATCTTTAATAAAAACGGAACAGATAAAGAAAAAGAATCTATAGCTAGTAACAAACAATGGGTTAATGCAGATGGTAACGTAACTGTAGGAAGTATTAAGGCTTTTTATGATAAGCAAGCTCCGAATGTTGTTCCACAGCTCATGGCTTCTAATAACCAATTAGCTAAATGGAAAGCGCTAAGAGATGGAACAGTTCCAGGAACACAGTTTGCTGGATTAGGATTGATACCCGGACAATCTGAATTTGACGGAGTTCCATCTATAAAAACTGGATTGGATCGAGAAATACAAACAACACCAAACGTACCACCAGGTCCTACCAGTGGCGCACAGAGCCTCCCTGAGGTATCTCCAGATACTATTCCAAACGATACTGCATTAAACGAAAACCCTGTCCCTACGGCCAATTTTTCTGCAGGCGTTCCGAACTATGCAGCTAACGTTCCGATGGGTAGTAGTGTACCTAGGATAGGTTCTTTGGAACCAATTGCAGGACCAAGCTCTGGTAGAATAGCAGAGGTTATGGGGAACTTACAACCATCTCCTGATGTAACCGTAACTCCTGGTAATAATCAAAACGTTACTCTTGATATATCTCAAATTCCACAACCTCCTGTAGCTTCAATGCAAGACGCTGATAGAATGATGGGGTTTAATGCAGGTCCTAAAGTACCTGGCATACCTGCTGCTCCACCTTATATACCTAGTATAACGCAAGATATGCTAGATGAAAGAGCTATGAAGCAAAGCGCGGAGCAAGCGGTTGGTAATGCAGTATACAATGAACTACCTAACCCTGCTATTGTACCTACTGAACAAGACATAATGAACTTTAGCGGAGACATAGCTAAGTATACTCCTGAATTAGATGATGGAAGTAGAAGTTTTAAAGAAGTAGTTGAGAAATCTTTTCCTGAAAACAAAATTATATCTACCAGATCTGGAGAGAAGGATCTTACTTCTCCATATCCTGATAGGATACTATCGAAAGCTTTAGAACAAGGTAAAGACATTAACGCACCTATGTTCTTTCCTCCTGATTATTCAGTTGCAACGTCTCCTCAAGGAATATCAACTGTTCCTAAAAAAGAAACTGAAACATTTAGAGGCACTATAAACGAAGGCGTATTAGCTTCACCTACTGTAGGCGGAGTCAAAGAAGTTAACGTTGATAAAAAGATGCAGACGTTAAATGAAATTAATGATAAGACTAGTGGTAATAATAGTCCTAGTACTGATGATAAAGACAAAGTACAAGACACGGGTAATAAGTCTTCTAACGCAGAGAAAAATAAAGCTGTAGGGTTTTTACAAGATTTGTTTGGATCTCTATTCAATAAACAAGAGCTTAAGCGAATGGCTGTTATGTATCTTGGTTCTCGCGCGTTAGGTTATAATCATGGAGGCAGTTTGAATTTTGCTGCTAAAAACTACTTAGCTAGAGTTGATGCATTGGAAGCTTCACGAATAAAGTTTGCGCACAGCAACGAAGCAAAGAACTGGGATAACGTTGATGAGTACTTAAAGACTGGTGACTTTAGTGTAATGACTCCGAAAGGAGTTACTACTTATAAACAAGGGGTTTTTGAAAAGCGATATCATAAAAAGACTCGTAAAGAGATTACAGTTGAGAAAGTTCATTATGGTAAAGGAGATAGTAAACAAGTTGTGTGGGTTGATGTTGCAACTAATAAACCTATTACAGAGGCGCATTATGATACAACTGGATTGTATTCTAAGAACAGTCCTGAGAGACGAAAAGTATTAAAAGATTTTACTGAATCATGGACTAAGATACTAAAAGCAGAACATGAGACGGCTTTTGCGAAGCATGGAGATAGATTACTTAGCGTTGATAAATTAAATCTCCGTGTTGCAGCTGGCGAAGCTATTAATGAGATGCTTGACAAGGGTGCAAGTATGTCTCAAGCTCAGGCAGCATTACCATTAGCTTATCGAATGGCTATTGAAACTGAACTAGCTAAAGGTAAAAGCTCTGTTGGAGTTAACTCATTAAAAGCTGCGTTAAAAGCTATGTACGTTGAACGTGGTACTGGACTTCGAGATCTGTTTTTAACTAGACCAGATAAAAGAAAAGAGAAAGATTGGGATGGAGTCTCTGGAAATAAAGACTTTGTAAACTTAGTTGAGTTTGAAAAGGCTAGACAAAATGCTTCATTAATCATGAGATCAGTACCTCAGTTTGCTAATATGAATCCTGATGAAGCAGCTAATCTTTATATAATGAACTTAGCAAATATCTGGGCTGGTAAAAGAAAGTTAAAGAATGGTGATCTTGATCCTGAGAATTATGATGAAGAAGATAGAAAACGCCATTGGCGAGAGACAGACCCAAACGAATCAGGGTTTTTACATTTTATGAAATCTCAGTTAATAATAGAAAATAATAAAAGACTAGGTTTAAATGAATAACCGAAAGGGTATATTATGGTAAGAACAATTGAAGAAATGCTAGCAGAAGGTTCAAACATGATACCTGAGGCTGGCCCAGTTGAAGGCGACCCGTATTCTCTAAATGAAGAATATAGTTTTATAGATGGGGATACTGTTCATTCTAAGGTTGATCCTAATTGGAGAGGTAGAATAGCTGGAGTTGAAGCTCCTGAGGTTAATAAGGCTTTTAGTAATAGGCTTGCAAGTGGAACTCCTGGTGGTAGAGTAGCTAACGCGGCTTTAATAAACCTAGCTCGTAAAAAGGGATTCACTAAAGTAATAAAGACTGGAAAGTTTGATCCTCATGGTCGTGAGATTATTGACTTGCAAGATGACTTAGGTAGAAGTTATCAAACTGAATTAGCAAGAGCTGATATATTAGATATTGGTAGTTATAGTTCTCCTGATGCGGTTAGGGCTTCTCAACTAGCTGATATATACGGAACCGAGGGAATAGGAGAAGAGTATGACGTAGCTCGAGACGCTATTACTAAAGCTATTCAAGATGAAACTAATTACGAATTACAGTTTAAAGAACAAGCTGTTGATGAGATACAACTTGCTTATGGTGGTGGATACTACGCTCCCGGTAATGTAATGTACCGAGATCCTAGTAGAACTTTAGATAATAAAGCTGTTAGTCCTTTCGCTACTGCTTGGGATTCAGGTCTTTGGGGTGCTGTTGAAGGGTTATACGGTGCAGTAGAAATGCTTGGTGAAACCACAGGTTGGAACTGGGCTGAACAAATAGGCGAAGCAGGTATTGCAAGACAACGAGACTACTTAGCTAAGCAACCAGAGTTTATAAATACTTATAAAGATCTTGAGGGGTTCTTTGGTAGAAACGGATTCTTACAATACGTAGCAAACATGGGAGCAATCTCTCTTCCTTATATGGCTGTTACTATGGCTGGTATGGCAGCAGCTCCCTTCACTAAAGGAACTTCATTAATAGCACCAGTTAGTTTATATGCTGGTAACATCTGGAATGAACAACCAGAAGATGCTAAGAGTGCTACAGCTGCTGTTGCAGGAGGAGTACTTCAGACTGCGTTAGACCGATTAGGTGTTCAACTTATATTGAAAAACCTAACTGGTACTGCTGGAATGTTAACTAAGGCAGACAAATCAAAGATAATTGACGCTATTAAAAAGCAGAAAAAAGTAAGTGGACCTGTCGCTGAACAGATGTTATTACAATCTAGTAGAAAAGCTATAGCTGAGTTCTCTACTGATGCAGCTATGTTTGCTAAACAACAGATTACTGCTAGAAACGTAGCAAGAAGTATGACAAAGAAGGTAGGCTTAGGCGCAGTAGGTGAAGGTTCAACGGAAGCTATGCAAGAAGTTGTTGGTTATACAGCTGCTCACGTTAAAAACGGATTTAGAGATTGGGATGCTAACATATTTGTAGATCGATTGATTGATGGTACTATTGCCGGAGCCTCTCTTGGTGGCGCATTCTCTGCTCCTGGTAGTATATATGATTACGGAATGTGGTATGATGCTGCTCATAGAAAGAGTATGAGTACTGGTCAACACACGTCTAAAATGGGAGCGTTAGCTGAGCAAGATCGAGCTGCCCGTAAGGATGGTCGCCAACATAATGTACAAGAGGAAAACGAACTTATTGATGCAGAAGCTAAAGAATCGTCTATAGTACTTGATCAGCTTAAAGTTAAATTGTTTAACGCACGAGGAGCTAGAAAACAAAGAATACAAAACGAAATAAACGCATTAGAAAGATCTGCTCTTGATATCAACGACAGAAGCAATGCTCATGAACAAGAACTTAAAAAGCGTGGAGCCCCACAATGGTTTCAAGATATGTGGAAAGGTATACCAGGTTTATGGAGAGGTATAACTCGACACGCAAGTCCTGAAGATCTTCAGTTAAGATCTAAAACACTAAGCCTTTGGGCTGATGGAATAGATGCTAATCTTCAGAGGCGTACTAGTGGTGAAACGTATGAAGATAGAAAACACCATGAAATATCTAAGGTTAATCAGTTCTTTGGAGATCCAACTAGTATTCTTGCTAAATTTAATATGACAGATTCTAGAGATTCTAGACAGAAGTTTAGTAAAATGTTTTATTTAGTATTCTCTCATGCATTTCAAAACGCTACTAAGCGAGGCGCAAAAGCTGATGGAGATGGTTCAGTAATCGATTGGAAGAAAGATTTAAGGAAAAACGCTGTTCCAAATTTTAAAGATAGAAAAGCTACTAAAGAAGAAATAGCAGAGTTAAGAAATGCAATAGCTATTCTTGGTCAAAACCCCACTGCGCTTTCAGCTTTCTCTAAAACATTAGATCGTACATCTAATAGACTACATGAGATGCAGAAAAAGCATAACACAAAATTAGGATACCTCAACCACTATTTATCAAGATCTAAAACTTTTGATAAAGCCGCTATTGCTGCTGATAAGGGTAAGTTTGAATCGTTACTTATTCAACACTATGGGTTTACTCCAAACAAAGCTAAAGAAACTACTGAGGCTATATTAAATCAATCTGGTATTAATTCCATATGGGATGTAGGTGATGTTGGTAGCTTCTCTGTTACTTCTAAAGCAAAGTTTACACCTAAAAACCATCAAGAAAGAACTTTAGGTTTAGCTGAGAATCCAGCGTTTTCCGAATTTATGGAAGGAGATATATTTACTAATGTATCTAACAACGCTAAGTCAGCAATTCGTTATACAGTACTTGAAGAGTTTGTAGGAGCTGACAACAAAAAAATAAATTTAAGATTAGCTAAGATAGAGCGAGAGCTTATGGACTCTGGTATGACAGCTAAAGAAGCGTCTGATGCTACTAACAAGTACGCTTATGATATGAAGAATTACTTTGATGCTGAGTCAGGTAACTATAAAAGAAACATGAGTCCTGCTATGGTTTGGGCTCAGAAGAATTTATTGTTTGTAACTATGATTACTTCCTTACCTTTTGCTACTGTATCTAATATGGTTGAGATAGGTACTTCTTTAAGAGGACTTAGACTCGATCAAATATGGGGTAAAGAAGGAAGTTTAAATGCATTAGCTAGAAGTTTTGTAGAAGAGATTCATAATACAGCAAGAAGATTCTATGGTACTGCAACAGGTACTGTTATGCCTCATAAGAGAGATACTAAAGGATACAAACGAGCACAAGAACTAGGTTATATGAGTTGGGAAGTAGGTGCTGCTCATACAACAGGTGTTAGTGAAACCGGAGTTACTAGACAACGGATTATAGATATATACTTTAAAACTATTTTACTTCAGCAGTGGACTAACGCAATGAGAGCTGGACGAGCTGCTATTGCTGGTGATTATATAGTAGATAAACTTGCTACTATAATTGAACATAGAAAGCGAGTAGCTAAAGACCCAGTGACTATGCCGACTAATGAGGAAGCAGAAGCTAGGGAAGCACTAAGGAATCTTGGCATAGACCCTGATTGGATGGCAGAACTACATCTTAAAAAAAGGAAACTTAAAGACCATAGAACAGGCGAGGTTCTAGGACCTGGGCAGCTTACTAAAGAAGAAGAAGCGCAATACAGTGACTTTATGCGTAATGCGGAATACGCTTTTGTAAATGAAGCGGTGGTAATGCCTAAGTCTGGTATAAGACCTCTCATATTCCAAGATCCTAGGTTTGCTTTGTTTACTCAGTTCCAAGGGTTTATATCTACATTTACAGCATACCATCTACCTAAAATGTGGGGAGATCTTGGTAGGCGAGGTACTCCAGCTATGAGGTACAACCTATTTGCAGCAGCAGCTACTATGATACTATTGGGATTTGCGTCACAGCATTTAAAAGATTTACTTAAGTATGGTAAGACTACTCCTTACTTTGAAGGATCAGAGTATATTAGAAGAGGCGTAGGAGCTAGTGGGTTGTTAGGTACTGGTGAAAGAGTTTTAGACTTTTTCTTTCCAATGTACCAGAAAAGATATCCAAGTAATATTGCGTGGGCTTTTGGTACTGTGGCTGGTGAATCAGCCGGTCTAAGTAAAGCATTAAGAGCTGGTGGTATAGGATGGGATGTAGCTAGTGGACAGAAACCTCCAGAAACGTTAGCTAAAATATCTCCGTTAGCGCAGTTTGCATTACAAAAGAGTCCAAGACTCTCAGATTTAGATGAGCCATCTTATTGGGATTTTGGTGGTTATAAACAAGGAAGACCAAGACAACAAGGTTGGACAGCATTAGAGGAAAAT
>Ga0115105_10834295_pt1 | contig 14722 bp, 25 predicted proteins | sample CN18umnscriptome_FD_89648 | JGI IMG/M metagenome (GOLD analysis project Ga0115105, IMG submission 89648) | Marine eukaryotic communities from Pacific Ocean to study complex ecological interactions - CN13ID_155_C17_100m_0.8um Metatranscriptome... | ecosystem: Environmental > Aquatic > Marine >... | reverse complement strand
CCAGGGAGCACACTGCAAAGTGTAACCCCTTGCCGCGCAACGGATTGCGACAAAATGGCTGCTTTAGCCGCGATGTTGCATGTCACTGCAGTGCTGCCCTAACCCCTTACAGGACACTCGCCTGAGTCGTTTCTCAGACCGAGCTTGTCCGTCTCGACTGTTATGCAAGAGCGAATCCAGATCCGGATGGAGGCCTACGATTACGAGGCCCTCGACCAGGCATCCCTCGACATTGTCGAGACGAGCAAGCGAACGGGTGCCCGCGTTTCGGGCCCAGTGCCGCTACCAACTAGTATCGAGCGATACACGGTCTTGCGTTCACCTCACGTGGATAAGAAGAGCCGTGAGCAGTTCGAGATTCGCACGCACAAGCGTCTGATCTACATTTCGGAGCCGACTACCAAGACGGTTGACGCTCTTAGTAAGTTGAACATGCCTGCTGGCGTGGACATCCGCATTAAGGCCTGCTGAGCCTGTTACCCCCGCGCTATCTGCTATTCAAGCTATCTGACTAGGGCTGGAGCATACGAATCATGGTCGAGGTTAAAGTATACAAGGGTGGATCGGTCGCAACGCAAGACGTTGACGCCGGCGCCTTCGGTTCCAAGGTTCTTGGGCGCACGCTCAAGGACGCCATCGTCATGTATCAGGCGAACCAGCGTCAGGGAACTGTCCGGGCGAAGACTCGCTCGATGGTCCGCGGTGGTAATAAGAAGCTGTATCCGCAGAAGCACACTGGCCGCGCTCGCATGGGCACGACCAATTCGCCGATTTGGCGTGGTGGTGGTCGCATCCATCCGCCGGCGCCCCGCGATCACAGCTACGCGATGCCAAAGAAGGCTCGCCGCGTGGCCTTGCGCAATGCCATCTTCACAAAGTTCCGTGATGGCGAGGTTGCCATTGCTGATGGCTGGCCGACGGACGTGCCGAGCACTCGTTCCGCCGTGGCTATCTTGAGCCAGCTGAACATGGGCCACAGCGTCACGGTGGTGACGGACGGCGCCGATAAGACAGTTTACAAGTCGTTGCGTAACGTGCCTCTCATTGATGTGGCGCGTCTCGATGACCTCAATGCACGCCAGGTTCTGCTTCGTCGCTACTTGGTGTTGACCCCAGCCGCTTACGAGTCCCTCGAGAAGCGTTTTGCCAAAACTGCCACTGCTGGCGGGGAGTCCTAAGTCATGGTCAACGCCGAGCAATTCTACGATGTCATCCGTCGTCCTGTTGTGACTGAGAAGTCCAGCGGGCACCAGGAGGCACGCAACCAGTTCACCTTTGAGGTCGCAAACACGGCCAACAAGGTTGAGGTGAGGAAGGCCGTTGAGTCTCTCTTCTCCGTCAAGGTTGAATCGGTCAACGTGGTGACGATGCCGCCTAAGCGTCGTCGCGTTTTTGGTCGGCCTGGGCATGTCCCGGCCTGGAAGAAGGCAATCGTCACGCTTAAGGCTGGCGACTCCATCGACGTCAACTAGTCGACAAGGATCAAAACGATGCCAGTCAAAGTCTACAAACCAACGTCAGCCGGTCGCCGTAACGCGTCTGTGCTTGACTTCAGTCACCTGACGAAGGGCGCTCGCCCTGAGAAGTCACTGGTTGAGCGGTTGCCAAAGAAGAGTGGTCGCAACGCCCACGGTCACATCACCAGCCGTTTCCGCGGTGGCGGTGCTAAGAAGGTCTACCGTAAGATCGACTTCCGTCGTGATAAGGACGGTGTCCCGGCGACTGTCAATGCCATCGAATACGATCCGAATCGTACTGCTGACATTGCGTTGCTCTTCTACGCCGATGGTGAAAAGCGCTACATCCTTGCCCCTAAGGGCATGAAGGTTGGCGATAAGGTCATGTCTGGCAAGCAGTGCGACCCTGAGGTTGGCAACTGCATGCCGCTTGAGTCCATCCCATTGAGCTTGAACGTTCACAATGTCGAGTTGCAGCCTGGCAAGGGCGGCCAATTGGCCCGTTCTGCTGGTAACTCCTGCAGGCTGATGGCTCGCGATGGGGGCTACGCTACGATCGTCTTGCCTTCGGGTGAGACCCGTAAGGTGTCAATGGCTTGCCGCGCCACGATCGGTGAGATTGGCAACAAGGATTGGCAGAACGTTCGCATTGGTAAGGCTGGACGTAAGCGTCACATGGGCCGTCGCCCGCATAACCGCGGCACTTCCATGAACCCCGTCGCACACCCAATGGGTGGTGGTGAGGGGCGGACTGGTGGTGGTCGTCACCCCGTTTCTCCAACTGGTGTCTTGGCTAAGGGTGGACGTACCCGAAAGGGCAAGGCTCGCAGTAATCAATACATCTTGCGTCGTCGCTCGCCTGGCAAGCACGTCGCAGTCGGCAGTGGTAGCTAAGCGCTAGGACTTCGATATGAGCCGCAGTACTCACAAGGGACCGTTTGTTCACCCCAGCCTCATCAAGAAGGTTGGCTCACAGAACGAGAACGGTACCAAGATCCCGATTCAGACCTGGTCACGTGCCAGTGTCATTCTGCCGGAGTTCGTTGGACACACGTTCAACGTTCATAACGGCCGTGCCTTCCTCAAGGTCTACGTGACTGAGGATATGGTCGGCCATCGTCTTGGCGAGTTTGCGCCAACTCGAATCTTCCGTGGCCACCAGAAGAAAGACCGATGAGCTTCGAAACGCGAGCAGTGCACCGTCGTGCACGTATGGGGGTCAACAAGGCCCGCCGTGTTCTGGCGCTGATTCGTGGCTGCACGGCCAACGAAGCACTCGACCAGTTGCGTCACGACCGTCACCGTGCCGGTCAGGCGATCTACAAGGTGTTGGCTTCTGCAGTAGCGAATGCTCTCCAGAACCCATCGGTTCGTCCGAACCGCTTGATCATCTCCAAGACCTTCGCGCAAGATGGTCCGCCGCTTCCCGGTGGCAAGCGCATGCGTCCTGGACCGCAGGGCCGTGCAATGCCGTTCAAGCGTCGCACCTGCCACATTCACGTTCACGTTGCTGATCCCGAGGCTTCTGTCGTAGGTGGGTCGGAGAGCGTTACGGAAGTGGTCGAGACCGTTGAGGCTGAGGAATAACCATGGGTCAGAAAGTACATCCAATCGGCTTTCGCGTCGCGGTCACCGAGCAATGGCGGTCCCGATGGTACGCAAACAAGCGTGACTTCGCCCAGAACCTGGTCGAAGACCATCGTATTCGCAAGTTCATCAAGCGGGAGTGGCAGTTCGCAGCTATCCCGAGAGTTGAGATTGAGCGCGCTGGCGAATTGGTCACTGTGTTCGTCCACACTGCCCGTCCGGGTGTGTTGATTGGCAAGAAGGGCACGAAGGTGGACGAGTTCCGCCAAGCTCTCGAGAAGCTGACCAGCAAGCCTGTTCGGATGAAGATCATTGAGATCCACCGTCCTGAGATCGAAGCCACGCTAGTTGCGGAAGCAGTCGCTGAGCAGCTCGGCAAGCGGATCAACTACCGTCGCGCCCTGAAGAAGGTCGCCGATGCGTCGATGGCTGCTGGTGCGAAGGGAATCAAGATTCGCGTCGCTGGTCGTCTCCAAGGCGCTGAGATGTCGCGGGTAGGCAACTTCCGCAAGGGTCGTGTTCCATGTAGCACGCTACGCGCCCAAATCGATTACGGCTTTGCGCTGGCTCACACCAAGTCGGGTGTGCTGGGCTGCAAAGTCTGGATCTTCAAAGGTGAGTATGGCCCAGGGGAAACCACCCAAGGTCTGCTGCCTGTCCGCTCGAACACCACCGAGCGTTCCAACGCATAACTCAAGCCAACGCAATAACGGAGCAATACCATGTTGATGCCCAAAAGGACCAAGTGGCGCAAGCAAATGCGCGGCCGTATCCGCGGCGAAGCCAGTCGCGGGTGTGAGGTGGCGTTTGGTGAGTTCGGCCTGCAGTCGCTCGAGCCGGGCTGGGTGTCCGCTCGCGTGATCGAGGCAGGTCGTGTGACGTGTGGTCGTAACGCACCGGAAGGAAAGGTCTTCATTCGGATCTTCCCGCACAAGTCGATTTCGAAGAAGCCAGCTGAGACCCGTCAGGGTTCCGGTAAGGGTGATGTCGACTACTGGGCTGCTTGCGTTAAGCCAGGCACCATCCTCTATGAACTCGACGGGGTCACGGAAGCAGTCGCTAAGCGCGCCTTCAACCGTGTAGCTCACAAGTTGCCGGTCAAGGTTCGCTTGGTCCGTCGTCGTCCATCCTAGCTCCGGAATATCTAGCAACACACCTAGCTTCGGAAACCGCACATAACGGACCTCAACCAGGACCAAACAGAAATCATCCTTCACGGGATCGCACGATGAACAAAGCCATTGAAGACATCCGCGGGCAAGACACAGCAGCACTCACAGTGCGGCTTGCCGAGCTCCGCAAAGAGCAGTTTGAGCTGCGCTTCCGCGGTGCGGGTGAAGGCTCCAGCGCCGGTCGTAGTCGTAACGTACGTCGCGATATCGCCCGCATCATGACCATAATCGGGGATCGCACCCGTCAGGAAGCCGCGAAGGCGGCCGGAGACAAGAACTGATGAGCACGGAACAGCAAAGCACCAGTAAACCAGGCGCGCAGCCAAGTGAGCGTCGCGTCCGCAAGGTGATGCAAGGCATGGTGATGTCCAACAAGATGGACATGACGATTGTCGTGCAGGTCAACCGTAAGGTTCGCCACCCCCTATACGAGAAGTTCGTGTCGAAGCGCTCCAAGCTCTACGCCCACGACGAGAAGAGCGAAGCCAACGTTGGCGACATCGTTGAAATCACTCAGACCCGTCCGTTGAGCAAGCTCAAGCGCTGGCGCCTACTTCGCATCGTGCAGAAGGCGTCTGTCTAGTAGTCGCCATAACTTTGCACCACTGAATATTCGCGACGACAACTTCGCATACTGATCCCAACCAATAGATCAGGACAATTACATGATCCAAGAAATGTCCATGCTCGACGTGGCTGATAACACTGGCGCCAAGCGCGCGATGTGTTTGAAGGTCCTCGGAGGCAGCAAACGACGCTTTGCGTCGGTCGGTGACGTGATCGTCGCCGTCATCAAGAAGGCGCTGCCTGCCGGTGAAGTCAAAGAGCATGAGGTCATCAAGGGCGTGATCGTTCGAACTGCTTATGCAGTCCGGCGCGCTGATGGTTCCTACATCAAGTTCGATCGCAACGCGATTGTCGTGATCGACAAGGATAACAACCCGCGTGGCACTCGCATCTTCGGTGCAGTCGCTCGCGAGTTACGCGATCGCAACTTCATGAAGATCGTCTCACTTGCTGAGGAGGTCGTCTGATGCTTGATAACAAGCCAAAGCCGCAGCGCAAGCCGCTGCACGTTAAGGCCGGAGACAAGGTCGTTGTGACCACCGGTCAGTACAAATCCGAAGAGGCGCGTGAAGTGCTGAAGGTCGATGCCATCAACCGCCGCATTGTGGTTGCCGGTGTCAATCTTCGCTGGAAGCACCAGAAGCCTTCACAGCAGAATCCTAAGGGCGGTCGAGTGCAGATGGAGCACCCGATCGATGTCAGCAATGTGTTGTTGTTCAGTGAGAAACTGAGCAAGGGCACGCGCACCAAGACAGAAGTCGTCGACGGCAAAAAGATTCGCGTCGGCGTTCGCTGTGGAACCAAGTTCGACTGAACTGAAGCCAAAGCTATTCAATGACTACCACGACAGAAACACCCGAAAGCGAAGCGCGCGCACTGCCGCGTCGCCAGCAGCTTTACCGAGAGAAGGTAATTGCTGCGCTGACTTCGGAGTTCAATTACCCCAACCCGATGATGGTGCCGAAGCTTCAAAAGATCGTCATCAATATGGGCGTAGGCCAAGCGGTTGAAAACAAGAACCGTATGGACGCGGCGGTTAAGGACTTGACGGCCATTTGTGGCCAAAAGCCCCTTATCCGTAAGGCTCGAGTCGCTGTTTCAGGCTTCCGCCTGCGCATTGGCTATGCAGTCGGGGTCGCTGTCACGCTTCGAGGCGCTCGCATGTGGGAGTTCCTCGATCGCTTGATCACCCTTGCCATCCCACGTATCCGTGACTTCCGAGGTTTACCGAAGAAGTTCGACGGCTACGGCAATTACACCATGGGCCTTTCCGAGCAGAGTGTCTTCCCAGAGATTCAGCTCGATAAGGTCGAGTTCGTGCAAGGCATGGACATCACGTTTGTCACCGATGCCCCGACCGACAAGGAAGGCTTCGGGCTGCTGAAGCAGCTCGGCATGCCTTTCCAAAAAGAGTCGGACCCTAAATAAATAGTGGCATTCACCAAGAACCAACCGAACGCATACTGATATGGCCAAGAAGTGCTTGAAGGTAAAGCAGCAACAGAAGCCGAAGTTCTCAACTCGGCAATACAATCGCTGCCAGCTTTGTGGACGCCCCCGGGCTTACTACCGCAAGTTCGGCATTTGCCGTTGCTGTTTCCGATCACTCGCATTGCTGGGGGAAATCCCCGGTGTGCGGAAGGCCTCGTGGTAGGAGATTATCAGCCATGATGACCGATCCAATTGCTGACATGCTGACGCGTATGCGCAACGCTCTGATGAGCGGTGCGAACAACTGCGTCGTGCCAGGTAGTCGTCTGAAGGTGGCCATTCTGGACACCTTGAAGCGCGAAGGCTTCATTGACCGCTACGAAGTCGCCGCTACGGGGCCTCGCTCCGCGGTGAATATAGAGTTTCGCGTCGGGCCTGATGGAGAGCGTGTGATTACGTCACTCGCTCGCTTCAGCAAGCCCGGATGCCGACGCTATCGCTCTTGTAAGGAGTTGCCAAAGGTCCGTGGTGGCCTTGGTATCGCCGTGGTGTCCACTAACCAAGGCGTGCTGTCCGACCGTGAGTGTCGTCAGCGCCAGGTTGGTGGCGAAGTGCTTTGCACGATTGACTAACGGAGATATCCAATGTCCAAGATTGGCAAGCTACCCATCGAAGTTCCGAGCGCAGTGACGATCACCGTCAGTGCCGACTCGGTCTCGGTCAAGGGTCCTAAGGGCGAGCGAACGCTTCCCCTGCGTTCTGAAATCAAAGTATCCGTAGAGGGCACGTCCCTAACGGTTGATGTGTCGGAAGACTCACGTTTCGCACATGCGATGCGTGGCACGATGCGCTCTTTGCTGAACAACGCGATTACTGGCGTCACTACTGGCTACGTGAAGAAGCTCGAGGTCAACGGTGTTGGCTTTGAGGTCGACATCAAGGGCAAGACGCTAATTCTTAAACTTGGCTTCAACATGCCAAGGAAGTTCCAGATCCCGGACACGGTGACGGTTGAGTGCCCGACGCTCACCAACATCACGATCTCAGGTATAGACAACCAGCAAGTTGGTCAAGTCGCCGCTGAGATTCGCAAGCTCCGCAAGCCTGAACCCTACAAGGGTAAGGGAATCAAATACGAAGACGAAGTCATCAAGCGCAAGGCTGGTAAGGCCTTCGGCTCAGGTGGCTAGCAACCCGGAATAGCAAAATGACTTCGATCAAACACAAGCACCAAGCTCGCCGGGGCAAAGCCACTTCCTTACGGAAGCGGCTGCGCAACGTGTCAGACCGTCCGCGCCTATCTGTTACCCGTAGCTTGACCAACATTTCGGTCCAGCTCATCGATGACCTCCAAGGCAAAACCTTGGCTGCGGCTTCATCGTTGGAGAAGGATATGAAGAGTGCGAATGCAGGCATGAACAAGACCGACATCGCGAAGAAGGTGGGCACGCTGCTCGCCGAGCGCGCGAAGAAGGCAGGTGTCTCTCAAGTCGCGTTTGATCGCGGCGCCTACAAATACCACGGACGCGTCAAGGCTCTCGCCGAAGGCGCTCGCGAAGCCGGACTGGACTTCTAGGAAGCACGACCATGTCTAAAGGCACAATCAAACTCATCCCAATCAATGAAGCTCTCGCGGCTGACGTCGAAGACGACGTCGTTGCGATCAACCGCTCAGCAGCGGTTGTTAAGGGCGGCCGTCGCTTTTCGTTTAATGCCTTAACGGTTGTCGGCAACCGCAATGGCCTAGTTGGCATCGGCTACGGCAAAGGCCGTGAAGTCCCGATGGCCATCGAGAAGGCCGTCAAGGACGCGCGCAAGCAAGTCATGCGCGTTGTTCGTGAAGGCACGACGATCCCACATGCTGTGGACGGCAAATACTGCTCGTCGACAGTTCGCTTGATTCCGGCTGCGCCGGGAACGGGCATCATCGCCGGTAAAGCTGTGCGCAAGATTCTTGAGCGTGCCGGCATTACTGACATTTTGACCAAGGTCTACGGTTCCACGAACGCTCTCAACGTAGTCAAGGCGACCATGGTCGCTCTCGACATGCTGCGAAGCCGTGAGGAAACTGTGAAGCTGCGCGGAGTGGAACTCGAATGAATCTCGCTGAAGCAACAGCTCTAGGTTTGGCACGCCCGACGCGCAAGCGTATCGGTCGTGGCATTGGTTCAGGCACTGGCAAGACTGGTGGTCGTGGCCACAATGGTGCGCGCTCGCGTTCCGGTTGGTCTAGCCGAATTGGTTGGGAAGGCGGTCAAATGCCGCTCTACCGTCGTCTGCCGAAGCGTGGATTTAATAACAAGAACTTCGAGAAGGTCTACACGGTAGTCAACGTCAGCGACCTTGAGGTCTTTGACGCTGGCGCCACCGTTGATCTGCAGGCGGTCCTGGCCAAAGGTCTGACTTCGCAAGCTAAGCACTCCAAGCTCTTCAAGATCCTCGGCGATGGTGCCGTCACTAAGGCTGTCACGGTCAAGGTCGACGCGATCACCGGATCCGCTCGTGAGAAGATTGAAGCTGCGGGTGGCGCGGTGGAGTTGATTCCTCAGCGTGTCATGCGTCCGAAGTTCATCGCTAAGGATGGCAGCAAGCGGACTCCTGGTAAGCCGCGAATCCGTCGTGGTGCTGGCAAGGCCTCACTTGCCGCTGACGCGCCAACTGAGGGTGCGTAATCCGTTCCCTAAGCTAGTTCTGCCTGACTGGTCCGGCATGTTTGTCCGGACATTGTTCTCTCGGCATTGTTGCCAAGGCATCTTTACCTCACCGATGGTGACGGTGCCTCATTATCCATTAACTGTTCGAGCCTACCGAAACCCAGCATGAACGTGTCGATCGCCAACCTGTTTAAGGTGCCCGAGATCCGGAATAAGATCCTGATCACGTTGGGGCTGCTGTTGATCTACCGCATTGGGTTTTACATCCCATTGCCAGGTGTTAACGCCGAGAGGGCGTTGGCCAATGTTGGCAACATGGATGGCTTTGGGCGTTTGTTTGGGATGATGAACGTCCTGACGGGTGGCTCGCTGCAAAGCGCGACGCTGTTCTCGTTGGGCGTGATGCCATACATCTCAGCGAGCATCATTTTCAGTCTCCTGACGAAGGCTGTGCCTTCCCTGGAGAAAATCGCCAAAGAAGGCGCCAGCGGGCAACGCAAGATCAATCAGTACACGCGTCTGGCGACCGTTGCGATCTGCCTGGTGCAATCCTGGTTCGTGATCGGTGGTTCGCTCAGCATTGACGGCGTCTTGCATGCTGGCGTCGAGCAGTGGTTTGGCGTTTACACCATCGTCGTGATGGTCTCGCTGACAGCTGGCACCATGTTCATCATGTGGTTGGGCGAGCAGATCACCGAGAACGGGATCGGTAACGGCATTTCCCTGATCATCATGGCCGGCATCATTTCCAACCTGGGACCGGCGCTGAGCCAATACGTCACCAGTGGCATGGATTCGCAAGCCTATCAAGGCTTGTTGATGTTCCTTGGTGCGTGGGGTGCAACCGTCGTTGCTGTTGTTTTCATGACGAAAGCACAGCGCCGCATCCCGATTCAGCAGGCGAAGCAAGCTCGTGGCCGTGAGGTATACGGTGGTCAAAAGACCTACCTTCCTTTCAAGGTCAACCAAGCTGGCGTCATGCCTATCATCTTCGGCTCCGCGCTATTGATGATCCCGGCCATGCTCGGCACCGCCTTTGGCTGGACGTTCCTCGAGCAGTCGTTCGGAACGCAAAACGGCTTCTGGTATGTCTTCACGTTCGCGGCGTTGATTTACTTCTTCGCCTTCTTCTGGACGTCGATGATGTTCCAGCCGAACGACATCGCCAAGAATCTGCAGGAGGGTGGCTCGTTCATCCCTGGCATTCGCCCCGGGAAACCAACGGCGCTGTTCTTAGAGCAGACGATGGTCCGCATCACCTTGGCTGGCTCGACCTTCCTTGCGGTCATCGCGGTGATGCCATCGCTGATCGGTAGCTCGGGCGGCTCCACCAACATGGTGTTGATCTACTTCATGTCCGGCACCTCGATCCTCATCGTGGTGGGGGTTGCTCTCGACATGGTCGAGAAGATCAACGCGCTGCTGGTCATGCGCAATTACGAGGGAGCCATGGGCGAAGGAACCGGCAATGGTCCTGGCGACTCAGCTGGCGCTACCAGTGGCTGGGGTCGGCGCTCCACGTAGTCCGCAGTTGAAATACGGCAAGTCGTAAGAACCAACAGAATCTGACCCAAGCAACAAGACGCACCATCTCATGACCTCTTCCACGCAAACCCGATGTGTATTCCTAGGTGCCCCTGGCGCCGGTAAGGGTACCCAGGCTAAGCGTGTGTCGGGAGGAAATGGCATGATCCACCTGTCGACTGGCGACCTCCTTCGCGAGGAAGTGAAGTCCGGGAGCGACTTGGGAGTCGAGGCCAAGGGCTACATGGACGGCGGAAAGTTGGTCCCAGACCAACTAATCATCGACATGGTTCAGGCCCGAATTGGCGGTGGTGGGGCCGAGTCTGCCGGAATGGATGCCGGTCTTGGCTCGAATGGCTGGATCCTGGACGGGTTCCCCCGTACACTGCCCCAAGCCGAAGCACTGGATAGAAGTCTATCTGGTGACAACGCTCTCACGCACGTGATCCACTTGGCAGTTCCTGAAGAAGTCCTTATGGGGCGTTTGACGGGCCGCCGAACCTGCTCACAGTGTGGAGCAATCTGGCACATAGAACACAACCCCACATCGAAAGATGGTGCTTGTGATAAGTGTGGCGGAGAACTGACTCAGCGTTCTGACGATCGTTCTGAAGCGATCGCAAAGCGTCTGGAAGTGTATCGGTCGCAGACTGCGCCTTTGCTGGCGTATTATGGCGACCTTGGTGTTTTGACGGAGATCGATGCAAATCGGTCTCCTGATGTTGTTTTTCAGGAGTTACTGACGCGCATGCAATGACCAAAGGCGGAGAGCAGCCTACGAACAATGGAACTGACGGCAGCGATGCTATCAGCGAGCAATTGGCAGAAGTGAATCAGGGCATAGAGCCTGAACTAGCAACTGTGCTCGAATCATTGACCAACGGGCTGTTCCGTCTGCAGATGAAAGACGGCCGATCGGTCGTGGCTCACGTAGCCAAGGACCTCAGGATGGCGCTCTCGCGCTTATTGCCTGGGGATTCAGTCCTTGTCGATGTTTCGCCATACGACCCCGGCAAAGCTCGAATCTGCAAATTGCTAACTCAGTAAACCAGCACGAATCAAATCCTCCCTAGCAAACGAGAACTGTTGTGAAGGTCAGAGCCAGCGTCCGTCGTATGTGCGACAAATGCAAAGTCGTCAAACGCCGCGGTATCGTGCGCGTGATTTGCGAGAACCCGCGCCACAAGCAGCGGCAGGGTAAATAACTGATATGCCTAGACTTCTTGGTGTAGATATTCCGAACGACAAGCGCATCGATATTGCGCTTCAGTACCTCTACGGCGTTGGTCAGCACACGGCGAACAAAGCCCTAGCGGAATTGGCAATCAATGGTGCCGTTCGGGCTAAGGACTTGAAGGACGACGAGGTCGCGACCATTGCGGCATACCTCGAGCAGCACTTCCTCGTGGAGGGTGCTTTGCGTCGTTCGAATATGCAAAACATTGCCCGACTGAAGGAGATCTACTGCTACCGCGGTCTTCGTCATCGTCGCGGCTTGCCCGTTCACGGGCAGCGGACCCGTTGTAATGCGCGCACCCGTAAGGGTCCTCGCAAGACAGTGGCCAACAAGAAGATCCTGAGGAAGTAGAATGGCTCCAGCTGATAAGAAGAAGACCAAGATGCGCAAGAACGTCGGCAAAGCCGTCGCGCATGTTAAGGCGTCATTCAACAATACGATGATCACCGTCGTCGACGTTGCTGGGCAAGTCATTGCCTGGGACTCGGCTGGCACGATTGGCTACAAGGGCTCGCGCAAGAGCACGCCGTTCGCGGCGCAGCGCGCTGCCGAAAAGGTTGCCGACAAATGCAAAAAGATGGGTGTGCACGAGATGGAAGTCTTGGTGCGTGGCCCAGGTTCGGGTCGTGAGTCCGCTATCCGCGCGCTCGCGAACTCCGGCATTGACGTCAAGTCCATCGAGGACTGCACGCCATTGCCTCACAATGGTTGCCGGCCGCGCAAGCGTCGTCGCGTCTAATCATCACGACTTATTAACGAACAACTGTAATGGCACGTAACGACACCAATGTTTGCAAGCTCTGCCGCCGTGAAGGCGTCAAGCTCTTCCTGAAGGGGCAGCGATGCTTCTCCGAGAAGTGCGCGGTCAACCGCCGCAATTATCCGCCGGGACAGCACGTCCGCCCCAAGAAGGGAACGGACTACGGCACCCAGCTACGCGAGAAGCAAAAGTGCAAGCGTATCTACGGTGTGCTTGAGCGTCAGTTCCAGCACTACTTCGACATCGCGCGACGCCAAAAGGGCAACACCGGTGAGAACCTGTTGATCCTGATGGAGCGTCGACTCGATAACGTTCTCTTGAGCCTTGGCTTGGCTTTCTCGCGCTTCGATGCGCGTCAGATTGTCGCCCACGGTCACATCAAGGTGAACGGTCGTCGATTGGACATTCCAAGTTACTTGGTCCGCGCTGGCGATGAGATCACCGTCACCGGTAAGGAAAAGATCACTAAGAAGTCTGGTGAAGCTACCGAGATGAATAAGGGGCGGCCGTTGCCGACCTGGCTCGAAGCAACGTCAGCTGACCACAAGGGACGCGTCATCCAACTGCCTAAGCGTGAGGATGTCAGTGTCGAACTTAACGAGCAGCTCATCGTTGAGCTGTGTTCCAAGTAGTCTGATCCAAAACACCGTTGGCCCGGGCAGATGCCTTGGCCAACAAACGATCTGGCTCGTAATCACCGCTCGTCCACACGGGCTGCTCGCTACCAGGAAGAATCGATATGCGTATTCGTTGGCGTAACTTCGAGTTGCCGTCTCAAGTTCGGTTAGAGCGCGAAAGCGCGACTCCGCACTTCGGCCGCTTCGTAGTCGAACCTTTTGAGAAAGGCTTCGGCACGACGATTGGCAATGGCCTTCGTCGCGTCTTGCTCTCATCTATTGAGGGCACGGCAGTAACATGGCTCCGCATTGACGGCGTCGTTCACGAGTTCTCGACGATCCAGGGTGTCCTCGAAGACGTGACCCAAATCGTTCTGAACATTAAGAAATTGCGGGTCAAGCTCCACACGGATGCGCCGACGACTCTGCGTCTTGATGTCAATGAGAAGGGTGAGGTTCTTGCCGAGAAGATCGAAGGCGACAACAACGTCGAGATCGCAAATCCCGAACTGAAGATCTGCACCCTTACGGAAGACGTTCGCTTCTTCTGCGAGATGCAGGTTCGTAAGGGGCGCGGTTACGTCACTGCCGAAGAGAATGTGCAAGACGACCAAGAGGTCGGCACGATCGCCGTGGACTCGATCTTCAGCCCGGTGCACCGCGTGCGCTACGCGATCGAAAACACGCGTGTTGGCAAGTCGACTGACTACGACCGCTTGGTCCTTGAGATTTGGACAGACGGCACTGTATCACCGGAGATGGGACTCGTTGAGGCGAGCAAGATCTACCGTAAGCACCTGAACCCGTTTGTTCAGTACTTCGAGATGAAGGAAGACCTCGCCGTCGAAGGTGGGGTTCTTGCGCCAGAAGGTGACGAGGGCGCACGCCGTCGCGAGATGGTCGACTTGCTCAACAAGAGCATCGACATGCTCGAGCTTTCGGTTCGCTCGAAGAACTGCCTAGATAGCGAGAACGTTGCCCTAATGCGCGATCTCGTTGTGATGACGGAGCCAGAACTACTTAAGGTTCGCAACTTCGGTAAGACCTCCCTTAAGGAGGTTAAGAGCAAGCTGGCAGCGCTGGGCCTTTCGCTCGGTATGGCCGTTGACGAATACAAGTAAGCGTCGAATACAAAGAAGCGGGGGGCTCTTAAGCCCGCCGTTCGGATCCAAGTTATCACGAGGATTCGGACGACTCGCACAGCAAGGAATATAGTTATGAGACACAGAGTCGCTGGCAAACACCTCAATCGCAGCAGTGCACATCGCAAAGCGCTGCGAATGAACTTCGCGGTTGCCGTCATTAAGCATGAGCGCGTCACCACAACCCTGGCTAAGGCCAAGGCGATGCGCGGCTTTGTTGAGAAGCTGATCACCCTCGCTAGGAAGGATGATCCAGCCACCCGATTGCACCGTATCCGCCAAGCTGCGACGGTGCTTCAAGACAAGACTGCTGTTAAGAAGCTCTTTGATGAGATCGGCCCGCGCTTCGCAAATCGTCCCGGAGGTTACATCCGGGTCCTGCGTCTGCCGGATCACCGAATCGGTGATGGCAGTAGCAAGGCAATCTTTGAACTCGTGGACAACAACGTTCTCGAAATGAAGATCAAGGCCGCCGAAGAAGCAGAAGCAGCAGTTGAAACTGAAGAGTCTAAAGTTCTTAGATTGACAGTTGAAATGTCTCAAAATAAACAAGATTTCGAACGCCGTATAACTG
>Ga0115105_10723136_pt1 | contig 14781 bp, 26 predicted proteins | sample CN18umnscriptome_FD_89648 | JGI IMG/M metagenome (GOLD analysis project Ga0115105, IMG submission 89648) | Marine eukaryotic communities from Pacific Ocean to study complex ecological interactions - CN13ID_155_C17_100m_0.8um Metatranscriptome... | ecosystem: Environmental > Aquatic > Marine >... | reverse complement strand
GAAAAATTGTTATTGGAGAATTTTCATGGATTGGAATGAAATTCAAAACTTTTCATCAAATATTGTGTTTGGCATTCTATTATTTGCAATGGTAATATACTGGATTAACTTGTCATTTTTTTCAGAGCGATCAGTTTTGGGTCAAATTGGACGGGTTAGTACAATAATTGCAAATATAATACTGTTTTTTATTCTTGGTTCTAGGTGGATCGTAGCAGGTTATTTTCCTCTAAGTAACTTATATGAATCCTTGTTATTTTTAACATGGAGTTTGTTAACAGTTTATCTATACATTGAAACTAAAACAAAAAGTAGGTTAATTGGAGCGATGTTAATTCCTGTTACATTATTAATTAATGGATTTGCAAATCTGACATTATCACCGGAAATGCAAAAATCAAGTCCGTTAGTCCCTGCTTTACAGTCTAATTGGTTAATGATGCATGTTAGTATGATGATATTAAGTTATGCCACTCTAATTATGGGATCATTATTATGTATTTTATTTCTAGTTATCTCTCGATACCAAGAGGTTGATTTTAAAGTAATTGATAATTCTACAGTACCCTTATATAATGTAATGGTAGATTATTACGAATCAAAAGTAATATCATCGTCAAATAAAATGTCGGAATTAGGAAAACTAAAATTATTACAAAGTTTAGATAATTGGAGTTATAGAATAATTGGGTTAGGATTTCCATTTTTAACAATTGGAATTATTTCTGGTGGCGTTTGGGCTAATGAAGCATGGGGTTCATATTGGAGTTGGGATCCAAAAGAAACCTGGGCTTTGATAACATGGTTAGTTTTTGCTACTTATCTGCACGCTCGTATTACAAAAGGATGGGAAGGAAAAAAAACAGCTATTTTAGGTGGTTTAGGATTTTTCGTTATTTGGATTTGTTATTTAGGTGTGAATTTTTTAGGTAAAGGACTACATAGCTATGGGTGGGTTTCATAATATAAGTTTTTATTAATCGAACTATTGTTATATCTTTTTCTGAAAATGTATGTAACAAAAGATAATTATTATATCTATTGTTACAACAAACCTAATATGTAACTTAGATCAAAATTTAAATCTAAAAAACAATAATAAATTTGTATTTGTTTATCTTAAGATAAACAAATACGATAAAAAATACCGGGTGCTAAATCTATTTCAGCTAATAAATCAAAAATAGGTACCTCGGGATCATAATAAATTTCTAAAATTCGTTTATGAATTCGAATTTCAAAATGTTCTCTTGAATCTTTATCTACATGTGGTGATCTTAAAACACAATAAATTTTTTTTGATGTTGGTAATGTCACCATTCCAATATTATTTAATGATATATTACTTAACATATCACTAATTTTTCGACATGAAGAAACCAGAAGTTCATGATTAAAAGATTCTAATCTTACACGAATTTTTGCATTTGGTTTTATTTCCATAAAAAATTTTAATTATTTAACAATTTTAGAAACTACACCAGCTCCAATAGTACGGCCCCCTTCTCGAATAGCAAATCGCATCCCTTCTTCAATTGCAACTGGATAAATTAACTCAGCAGTCATTTTGATACGATCACCTGGCATAACCATTTCTACAATAGAACCATCATCAGCAGTAAATTGAGTGATTGCACCCGTTACATCAGTTGTTCGAACATAAAATTGAGGTCGATAACCTGTAAAGAATGGTGTATGACGTCCACCTTCATCTTTAGTTAAAACATATACTTCAGATTCGAAACTTGTATGTGGAGTAATTGTTCCAGGTTGGGCTAATACCATTCCTCGTTCAATAGTTTCACGTGTTACACCACGTAATAAAATCCCAACATTATCACCAGCAAAGCCTTCGTCTAAAGTTTTTTGGAACATTTCAATTCCAGTAATTGTTGTTGTTGTTGTGTCTGCAATTCCAACAATTTCAATAGTGTCTCCAACTTTTACAATTCCACGTTCAATACGACCAGTTGCAACGGTTCCTCGACCTGTAATTGAAAAAACGTCTTCAACTGCCATTAAAAATGTTTTTTCAGTATCTCGTTCAGGTGTAGGAATATATTCATCTACTGCATCCATTAATGCAAAAATTTTATCAACCCACGGATTGTCACCACGCGCGATTGATGGATTTGATGTAATTGCTTCAATTGCTTGTAAGGCTGATCCTGTACAAATTGGAATATCATCACCTGGGAAATCATATGCCGATAATAATTCACGAACTTCTAGTTCTACTAATTCTAAAAGTTCATCATCATCTACTTGGTCTTGTTTATTTAAAAATACAACAATATCTGGAACACCTACTTGTTTTGATAACAAGATATGTTCACGAGTTTGAGGCATAGGACCATCTGCCGCTGAAACAACTAAAATTGCTCCATCCATTTGTGCTGCACCAGTAATCATGTTTTTTACATAATCTGCGTGGCCTGGACAGTCTACGTGAGCGTAATGACGGTTTTTTGTCTCATATTCAACATGGGCAGTATTAATTGTAATACCACGTGCACGTTCTTCTGGCGCACCATCAATATCTTCATATCCTTTAACTTGTGCATTACCTTCAAGTGATAAAGTTGCAGTAATTGCTGCAGTTAACGTTGTTTTTCCATGATCAACATGTCCGATTGTCCCAATATTAACGTGTGGTTTTGTACGTTCAAATTTTTCACGTGCCATTATAAAATTCCTTTCCGTTTAAAAATTTACAATTAAGTTTTTAGCTTTTAGCGAGATAAATAAAGAATTAGATTTTGTATTAGTATCTAAAGTGTGCAAATGCTTTGTTTGCTTCAGCCATTTTATGAGTTTCTTCCTTTTTCTTAATAGTATTCCCAATTTCATTAGCTGTATCAATAATTTCATTAGCCAATTTAATCGACATACTTCTTCCTACACGTTGATGTGAATATCTAATAAGCCAACGTAATGATAAATTTGTAGCTTTAAAACCAGTTACTTCAATTGGAACTTGATATGTAGATCCGCCAATTCTTCGAGCTTTAACTTCAACAATTGGACTTGCTTTTCGAATCGCTTTTTCAAATATTTCTAAAGGATCTTCATTTGTTTTCTTTTTTATAATTTCAAAAGCTTCATAGACAATTTTTTTTGCAACTGTTTTCTTACCAGATTTTAAAATTCGTGTAATAAGTAAACTAACTAAATAACTACTATAGACAGAATCAGCTTTCGGAAAACGTTTTTTTGAAATATTTCGACGTGACATAATATTTTTATAACAATTTTGACTTCATTTAAATTATATTAAGATTTTGGTTTCTTAACCCCGTATTTTGAACGGCCTTGAGCTCTATCTTTAACACCTCCAGTATCCAATGCTCCACGAATAATATGATATCTAACCCCAGGTAGATCTTTTACTCGACCACCTCTAATTAAAACAACTGAATGTTCTTGTAAATTATGGCCAATACCAGGAATATAAGCAGTAACTTCAAACCCAGAAGTTAATCTCACTCGAGCAACTTTTCGAATAGCAGAATTAGGTTTTTTAGGTGTAGTTGTATAAACTCGTGTACAAACACCTCGACGTTGTGGGCAATTAACTAATGCCGGTGATTTTGTCTTTTTTTTTATTTGAACACGTCTTGAACGAACTAATTGTTGTATCGTTGGCATAAAATTTGAAAATAATTTGAAAATAAATTTTATAAGTTATTGATCTGTTGACTCTAAATTATATTTTTTTAAAAATCGTTCAACTCGACCTTCACTATCAGTTATAACTGTTGATTTCGTATAAAATGGGTGATTTCCTAACCACATATCAATTTGTAGTTCATCTTTGGTTGAACCAATTAGAGATAGTTTTTTACCATCAAATAAAACAGTTGAATTTTTAAACCATGTTGGATGTATGTTAGATTTTGGCATATTTTATATATATGTATAATGAAATTTAACGTTTTGAGTATTGTGGAGCTTTTCTTGCTTTTCGCAAACCATATTTTTTACGTTCTTTAATGCGTGCATCACGTGTTAAGAAACCAAGTGGTTTTAAAACGGTCCGATTTTGAGGATCTATTTTACATAATTGTCGTGCGACACCTAATTTAATAGATTGAGTTTGACCAGTAAGACCTCCACCTTTTACTACTGCTATAATATCAAATTGTTTTTCTAAATTTAAAACTTGTAATGGTGCCCAAATTTCATTTAAATACATATCATTGTATTGTAAATATTTAGCTCCCGAAGTTTTATTAACAATTAAGTTTCCTTCACCAGGAATTAAAAAAACTCTTGCAATAGCCTGTTTTCGCTTTCCAAGACCAATATTTTCTTTTCGAAAAATTAACTGTGGCATAATTATTATCGTTTTATTAATTTTTATTGAGAATTAATAGTTGAGTATAAATTTTTAAGATCAATTTCTAATGGATTTTGAGCAGAATGTATATGCGTTTGATCATTATAAATTTTTAATCTTCTCATTAATCGTTTTGTTTCTGTTTTTGCTAACATTCTTTTGACTGCTCTTTGAATTAATAATTTTGGAAGACAGTCTGAGACATTTTTAATTTTTAATGAATGACCCGGTCGACCTGGATTATAAACAAAATATTGTTTACTTTTTTCATTTACAATTATCGAATCTGCATTTATTAAAATCACATAATCTCCACTATCTACAGATGGATGATATTGCGGTTTTATTTTTCCTTTCAATAGACTCGTAATAACTGTTGCCAACCTACCTAAACTTTGCCCTTTACAGTCTATAACATACCAATTACGGTTTTTATAGTTTTTCGTTGGTACGAATGTTTTATTTAGTGAATTCATAATTTTTTTTAATATCAATAAGCATGATTAGTAATTATTTTAAAATAATGCCTAATTTATTTTTTAATGTAGAAAAAACTTCATCGGCTGATTTTTGACCAAAATTCTTCAGCTCTTGCAATTTTTCTGGAGAATAATGTAACAAATCTCCAACAGTATTTATATTAGCTTTTTTTAAACAATTATATGCCCTAACCGATAGTTGTAACTCTTCAATTGCAATATTAGTATATGGTTCGATATTTATTGAACTAGTTGATGGTTCTAGTTTGTTATTTACATCTGTATCTTTATTTTTAAGTAATAAAGAAAATAAATCAATAGTAATTTCAGCGGCCGATGTAAGTGCTTCGTTTGGAGAAACACTCCCATTTGTCCAAATTTCTAATATTACTCTTTCCGTTATATTATTAGAATTATCATAAATATTTTCTATTTTAAAATCAACTTTTTGAACCGGCATAAAGATAGTATCTAACTGTAAATAGTTATTATCTTCTTCTGAAAAAGATTGAGAAGCTAATTTATAACCTGTACCATATTCAAATTTAAATTCAATTTCTAAAATATTAGAAGTAGATACTGTCATTATATAATGGTTTGGATTTACCATTTCTAAATTCGAAGGTAATTGGATTAAATCCCCAGTTATAACAGCGGGCCCTTGAATTTTTAATCTACCAAAACTTGATTCATGGGCAGATTTTGTTTTACTTTTTAAAATAATTCCTTTTAAATTTAATAATACTTCAAGAATATCTTCTCGAACTCCAGGAATAGTTGAAAATTCATGACTTACGCCTGCAATTCGAACTGCTGAAATGGCAACCCCACCTAAATCATTTAGTAATACTCGACGTAATTGGTTGCCAATTGTAATACCTTGTCCTGGACGTAAAGAATCTATTAAAAATTGTCCATAAGAACTACCTGATTCAATTTTCTCTGATCTAAGACATCTAATCGAAATGTTTTTCATATTTTAAGTTAAAAAGATCTTAAACACGGCGTCGTTTTGGTGGTCGACACCCATTATGCGGAACTGACGTTATATCTTGAATCGCTGTTATTTCAAATCCTGCACCCTCAATTGCTCGAATTGCTGTTTCTCGGCCTGAACCTTGGCCTTTTACTAAAATTTCGACACTTTTTAGACCTGTACTTAATGCTTCTAATGCAGCTTTTTCTGCTGCTGTTTGAGCTGCAAATGGAGTACTTTTACGTGCACCTTTAAATCCTGCACTTCCTGCTGAAGCCCAAGAAATTGCATCACCTTTTAAATTAGTAATTGTTATAATTGTATTATTAAAGGTTGATTGAATATAGACAACTCCGGTTGTAAATCTATTTCTATCTTTCTTATTTCCTGATTTTCTAGTTGTTTGTGCCATATACAAATTTTTGAATAAATTTAATGCGATTACAAATAAAATTATTTTTTATTACCAGTAACAGTTTTTTTTGCTCCACGTCGACTTCGAGCATTTGTTCTTGTTCGTTGTCCACGCACAGGTAAGCTATTTCGATGACGTTTACCACGATGAGAATTGATTTCATTTAATCGTTTAATATTTAAACCATTAAATTTTCGCAATTCGCCTTCTAATTTTAAATCTATATTTTCGATTGTTTGTCTTAACACACTAGTTTGTTCAGTTGTCAAATCATAAACTCTTGTATTAGAATCAATATCTGCAATTTCAATAATTTTTCTTGCAGATGTTAAACCAATACCATGAATATACATAAGTGCATATGCAATTTTTTTGTTTCTCGGTAAATCAACACCAACTAATCTTACCATTTTTTGAACTCCTTTAAAATAATTATCCTTGACGTTGTTTATGTTTTGGATTTTTGCAAATTACCATAACTCTACCACGTCGTTTGATTACTCGACATTTGTCACACATTTTTTTTACTGAAGGACGAACTTTCATTTTTAAATTTTTAGTTTATTAATACCTGTTATTGTAAACATATGAATAGTAAATATTTTCGATTTCACGTATTAAATCTAGTATAACCCCCGCTACAATTAACAAAGAAGTTGTACTTAATCCATTTAAACCAGTAAGGTTAAATGTTGATTCAATAAAATTGGGTACTACCGTTATAATCGCTAACATTGTTGCACCTATTAAAGTGATTCGTTTAATTACTTTTTTTAGATAAAAAGTAGTTTGTAATCCTGGTCTCACACCTGGTATTGTGACTGCTAACTTTTGAAGTTGATCGGAAATATCTTTAGGATTTAAAACAATTGATGAATAACTGGAACTAAATATCAAAATCAATGCAAAATAACCGATCCAATAAAGCCATTTAAATTCTTGAAGAAAATCTAACCACCGAAATATTTTTAGACCAACAATATAGTTTGGAATTACTAACATAGCAGTAGTTAATATAATTGGCATAACTCCCGCTTGATTAAATCGTAATGGAAGATAATTATTCTTTGAATCTTGAAAAGATGATTGGTTTAATTGTTTTGATGAAATTAAAGGAATTTTACGAATTCCTTTTTGCAAGAAAATAATGCCATATAAGGAAAGGAAAATTAATAAACTAATTCCAAAGATTGAAAGAAAGTTAAAGTTGTTACCATTTTGAAGAATTAATTTTTTAAAGAGACTTGGTAAATTTGAAATAATATTCGTGTAAATTAACAAAGATGCTCCATTTCCAAACCCATATTCGGTAATAACTTCACTTAACCATACAACAATCATTGCTCCTGTAGTTAACCACAAAGTAATTTCAAATGCTAATAAAAAATTCCAATCAAATAGAATTTGTTTCAAATAAAGAGTAATCCCAATACTTTGAATAATAGCCCATACAAGGGTGATTACTCGTGTTAATCTATTAATATATCGTCGACCTTCAAGGTCCCCTTCTTTTTGTAGTTTTGCAAGTTTTGGAGAAACTCCGAGCAATAATTGAATAAAAATAGTTGCATTAATATAAGGAAAAATATTTAATGTAAATAATCCAATTATAAAAGTATTATCACCTGAAAAAGTACTTATTAAATTTTTAGCAGTTGAATGCCGTTGAAGATAAAATGCTAAATCACTATGATTAATTCCTGGAACAGGAAGAAAGGTTCCAGCTCGAATAAACAAAATTATTCCAAGACTTAATAAAAAGCGATTAAATAAAACATCTTTAAATTTTTTATTAAATTTCACTGCTTTATTTCCTTTGTTAAAATTTTTAATTTAAGTCCCGTTTTTTAGCTACTTCTGATTTAGTGGTTAAACTTTGTAAAGCACAAATTGTAGCTCTAGCATTATTTAATAAGTTATCAGAGCCTAATTGTTTTGCAATTACATTCTTAACACCAGCGACTTCTAATACAATACGTACAGCACCACCTGCAATTACCCCTGAACCTTCAATCGAAGGACGAACAATAACCTTACATGCCCCAAAATTTCCAACTGTATGATGAGGTATACTTAATGATTTTGTTAAAGGTAATTCTATTAAATTTTTATACCCATCTGTTTTGGCTTTTTTAAAAGCATTTACTACATCATCTGCTTTTGCAACGCCAACGCCAACTTTTCCATTTTCATCTCCGATTACTACAACAGCACGAAAACTTAGTTTTTTACCACCTTTTGTTACTTTTGAAACTCGACTAATTTTAATTAATCGTTCTACTAATTTCGGTTCTTTTTTACTGTAATTCCGTTGAGAATTTTTTTTAAACTTATTTACTTTTTTTAAATCACTGCTCATAAAGTATATTTAATTAGTATATTTATCGACAATTTTTATTTTAAAATTGCAAGCCACCAGCTCTTGTACCATCTGCTAATGCTTTTACACGGCCATGATATAAATAAGGACCACGGTCGAATACAATTTTAGTAATATTTTTTTTTAAACTTAATTGAGCTAATTTTTCTCCCATTAATCTTGCCGAATCACAAGTACGTCCTGTTACTAGATTAAGTTGAATTGATCGATCTAAAGTTGAACAAGACAATAATGTTTTTGAATTAGTATCATCAATTATTTGTGCATAAATATGTTCATTGGATCTATAAACGGATAACCTTGGTCTTTCAACGGTCCCTTTTATATTACCACGTAAAGATTGGCGTTTTAGTTTTTTGTATTGATTAGGTTTAAGCTTTTTGTTTTTATTTTTTAACTTTGATAAAGTTTTTTTTGACAATTTCATAGTTCTAATTTTTACATTTTTAAAATTATGATAGCGTTATAATTAATATTAATATGCTATTTACCAGTTTTTCCAGCTTTCCGAAGTATTTGTTCGTCTTTATATAAAATACCTTTTCCTTTATAAGGTTCTGGACGTCGCCATGCACGTATATTTGATGCAAATAAACCTAATTTTTCTTTATTGCAAGATTTTATATTAATTGTAGTATTTTGAACAACGTCAATTAAAATATCATCGGGGATATTAATTTTAACTGGATGACTATATCCTAAACTTAAAACAATTTCTTTTCCTTGAACCGCAGCACGATAACCCACACCTTTTAAAATTAGAGTTATTTGAAATTGTTCCGAAACACCAATAATCATATTATTAATTAATGTTCGGTACAAACCATGTAATGAAGATAAATTACGAACCTCATTTTTTAAAGTTACTTTTAAAATGCTTTCACTTTGTTGAATCTTGATTGTATTTGGAATCTGCTTATGTAATGTTCCAAATTTTCCCTTAACAGTAATTTCTGAATCTGTATAATTTACATCTACATTTTCAGGAATCGTGATTGGTAATCTTCCTATACGTGACATATAACAAACTCCTTATTTACCAGATATAACATAAAACTTCACCACCAATCCCTAACTCCTTAGCTTTTAGATTGGTCATCAGACCTTGAGATGTTGACAGAATCGCAATGCCTAAATTGTCTAAAACTTTCGGTAATTGTTTTGAATTTGAATAGACACGTAAGCCTGGTTTACTTATTCGTTCTATTTTACTGATTACAGATTTTCTTGATTTTCCTGTATACTTCAAAGAAAGTAATAAAAATTTTCTTTTATTTTCTTGATAATCTTCGAAATCTTCAATAAATCCTTCTTCTTTTAGAATCATTGCAATACTTAAAGACATTTTTGTAACAGGAATCTGAACAATTTGATGCTTGACTAAATAAGCATTTCTAATTCTTGTCAACATATCTGAAATAGTATCAGTTACCATAATTATTTTTTTGTCAAATATATTTGTTTAATTATTCTTGTGACCAACGTTTTCGTTTTAGATGTTTTTTTCTATCCCAAGCTTGATTAATCTCAGAAAGTGAAGAATATTTGTCATAATATCCGAAATCATTTAATGGAAATCGTAAAAATTTAAATAAAATCATTCCATTTAAAATTTTATCCATTGGGTTTGAATTATATTTTCTAGATGATTGTTCTAAAACAATAGTAATTGTGACACCTTGCGTTTGATCTACATCGTCATAATTTATTTCTGGAAAAATTAGTTGTTCTTTTAAACTAAATGTATAATTTCCAGCTTTATCAAAACTTCGCAAAGATAAACCACGAAAATCTCGAATTTGGGCAAAAGTAAAGAATAATAATTTTGTCAAAAAAGCATACATTTTTTCGCCTCTTAAGGTTACACTTAAGCCTAATTCCATGTCTTCACGAATTTTAAAACCAGCAATTGCTTTTTTAGCTCTTGTAATCATTGGTTTTTGTCCTGTGATATTCTTAAATTCTTCAATATTTTTTTTCAAAATATTAGTATTTTGAGCTGCTAATCCAAGTCCACGATTGATTATAATCTTTTTTAACTTAGGAACTGTGTGAGGATTTTTGAATCTAGAAAGACTATTTTTCATTAAAATAGGCTTGATTCCTTCTTCATATTCTTTTTTGATATCTCCAAGTAAATTATGAATTTCAGCAATTTCTTCTAACGAATGTTTATTGAGCATATTATGATATTTCGTTTAAATTTAATTTGACATTTGAATGATGAATAGGTGCTTCAAATTGTTTAATTTCACCAATTCCATTCTCTGTATTAGATTTGACATGTTTAAACTTAAAATTAACGCCTTGAACAATAATTTTTCCAGTTTTTTTATTAATTTTGATAACTTCTCCAATTTCATTTTTATGAAAACCTGAAATAATCTTTACTTGATCACCTATTTTAATATGTAATTTTTGTTGTTTGGACATTTTATAAAACCTCCGGTGCCAAAGATACAATTTTAGAAAAATTCTTATCACGAATTTCTCGCGCTATAGGACCAAATACTCTTGTACCACGAGGGTTACTATCAGCATTAACTATTACTGCGGCATTATCATCAAATCTAATATACATACCATCCTTACGACGGATCGTTTTTTTAGTTCTAACTACAATTGCTTTTACTACATCAGAACGTTTAATAGGCATGTTTGGCATTGCTTCCTTTACTACGGTAATTATGGTATCACCAACTTCTGCATATTTCTTATTACCACCTAATATTCGAATGCACATTACTTTTTTTGCTCCAGTATTATCTGCTACTGTTAAAATTGTTTGAGGATATATCATATAAAATTAACTAATTAACGATGATTTTGAAAGAATTTGAATTAATTTCCAACGTTTTCGTTTGCTTAATGGTCGACATTCTTGAACTAAAACTTTATCACCAATATTACATACTTCTTCTGCATCATGAACGATGTATTTTTTTGTTTTAACCAAAGTTTTTGAATATATTGGATGTGGATAACGATTTTCAATTTTTACAACAATCGTCTTCTGCATTTTATTACTAATTACAATACCAATTTTTTGTTTGACTGGCATTTAAGCTCCTTAATCTGTAATTATTTATTAATTTCTTCGTTTTGCTTCGATTTTTCTAAACGTGCTGTTAAAAGTGTTTTTAATTGAGCTAATCTACGTTTACTATGTTTTACTTCATGAGATTTAAAAGATTGACGTGTAGCTTTTTTAAAACGTAAATTAAATAATTCATTTTCAGTTTCAATAATTGCTTCAGAAATTTCTGTATTTGAGAATGAAATTATATCTTTAAATTGAGGAAAACTCATTTTTTATTTAATAGTTTCTTTATTTATAAATTTTGTCTTTAATGGCAATTTATAAGCGGCTAAACTTAAAGCAGTTTTTGCAATCTCTTCTGGAACTGAGCTAATTTCAAAGATAATTGTTCCAGGTTTGACCACTGCTACCCAATAGTCCACAGCCCCTTTTCCTGATCCCATTCGTGATTCTGCAGCACGAGCTGTAACTGTTTTATCAGGGAAAATTCTAATCCATAATTTTGCTCCACGTTTTGTATAACGTGTAATAGTTCTTCGAGCAGCTTCAATTTGTCTTGAAGTTATCCAATTTGGTTCTAACGCTTGTAAACCAAAATCTCCAAAGCAAATTTTATTCCCACGCGTTGCAGTTCCTCTCATACGTCCACGATGATATTTCCGATACTTTGTTCTTTTTGGACTTAACATAACAAATTAGTTTTTATTTAATATAGTAAAGAGTTAGTTTTTTTGAGCTAACTTATTTAGATAAGATTTCATTTTTAAATACCCAAACCTTAATTCCTAAAACTCCATAAATAGTATTAGCTTCAATTGTTGCATAATCCATATCAGCTCGTAAAGTCTGTAATGGAACTCGTCCTTCACGAATCCATTCACTTCGAGCAATTTCAGCTCCATTTAAACGGCCTGAGACTTGGATTTTAATTCCGCTAACATTCTGTTTTTGTGCTCTTTGTAATGCTTCACGAATAGCTCGTCGAAACGCAATTCGTTTTTCTAATTGTTCAGCAACTAAAGTAGCAAGAAGGTTAGCATCTAAGTCAACCTTTTCAACTTCTAAAACTTTAATTGTAAGTTGACAGTCAGATAATAGTTTTTTTTTGAGAATAGTTAATAAGTTTTTTACTCCAACTCCTGATTCACCAACTAATACCCCAGGTTTCCCTGTTTCTATATTTAATTGAATTTGGTCATTTAACCCATTTCGATAAATTTCAACATTTGAAATATTATTTAATTTTTTAATTGAATTAAGATAAGTTCTAATTTTATCGTCTTCTTTTAATATATTGGCATATTGATTTAAATTAGCATACCATGTTGATTTATGTTTTTGAGTAATACCTAATCTAAAACCCAAAGGATGTGTTTTTTGACCCATAGATTTAATCCTTTAATCTAAACTTATAAGTTAATTTTTTTCTTTCATAATTACAGTAATATGACATGTAGGTTTCAAAATTTTATATGCACGTCCTTGCGCACGAGCACGAATTCTTTTTAATCTTGGTCCTTCATCTGCAAAAATTTCTTCAACAAATAATTTTTTTTTATCTAACCCGTAATTATGACTTGCATTTGCTGCAGCAGAATGAATAACTTGCCAAATAGGACCACTGGCATTATAAGGTAAGAATTCTAAAACCATTAGTGCTTCTTGATATGAACGCCCACGAATTTGATCTACAACTCGTCTAATTTTATGAGGAGACATTCGAATATATTTTGCTACTGCTTTTACTGATTGCGACTCTTCCATAAGTAATTTTTTTAATATCTACGTTTTTTAAAAAATAATTTTTCTTTAAAAACTTTTAAACAAAACCAAAGAACCTTACCATAAAGATTTTTTCTTCTTAATTGGTTTTGGAGGTATGTATAAAAGTTTAATACTTATACAATAAGTCGGCTTAAGTCGCTGCGACTTATTATTCAAAAACTTATTTTCTTTATGTATTTCATTTATATAAATTTCGTGTATCCATACATCAAAAAAATCAATATAGAGATTATTGTGTAATGAAATGAGCGGTGAATATAAAATTGATAAAAGATTATCACGTTCAATTGGATTTGATTTTAATAAATATAAAATATCATCTATTGCATAATAAATATATTTTTTTTGAAAACTATTCAATAATAATTTAGCTACTGAAGATAATTTTCCTTCATATTCTATCTGAAAAGTTTTTAAACGACGATTTTGAATTTCTTCTAACCAGTCATCAGTTTTTTTTACTTTAACTGGGTCTCTTACTGGATATTTGAATTGTTCAAATCGAGTATTTCGTTTTTTTGTTACTGAAATTGTTTTGTTACATTTACAAACAGGTAGACTAAGATTTACATTATGTCTCGGTTTACAAAATAATTGTTCCGTTGTTTGATGAATTTCTGAATTAGTTTCGGTAATTATTTTTTCATATAAAATTTCATCCATTAGCTTAATTTACTTAACGTTTTGATTTTCTATCAGCTTTAATATGTGTTTTAAAATTTCTTGTTGAAACAAACTCACCCAATTTATGACCAACAAGCTGATCGGAAATAAAAATTGGAACATGTTGTTTACCATTATAAACAGCTATTGTTAATCCAATCATACTTGGTAAAATAGTAGATGATCTAGACCAAGTTGAAATTGTGTCTTTTTTGTCTGCTTCGTTCATCTTATTAACTTTTTTTAATAAATGATAAGCAATAAACGGGCTTTTTTTTAATGATCTTGACATCTTTAAAATATTTATATTAACTTATTTAATAAGAATTTAAACTCGGCGACGAAGAATATAAGCATCACTTAATTTTTTTCGTTTTCTAGTTTTCATTCCCAGTGCAGGTTTACCCCATGGTGTTAATGGTCTTGTTCGACCAATTGGTGCTCGTCCTTCACCACCACCATGTGGATGATCACATGGATTCATTACGGAACCACGAACTGTTGGTCGTTTACCTAACCAACGACTTCTTCCAGCTTTACCACTTTGAACTAAAAAAGCATCATTGTTACTTACCTCACCAATTGTGGCAAAACATTCTTTACGAATTAAACGAATCTCTTTAGAGGGTAATCGTAATGTTATATAATCACCTTCTTTAGCTAAAATACGAGCATTTGTTCCAGCTGCTCGAACAAGTTGTCCT
>Ga0115105_10987926_pt1 | contig 14819 bp, 18 predicted proteins | sample CN18umnscriptome_FD_89648 | JGI IMG/M metagenome (GOLD analysis project Ga0115105, IMG submission 89648) | Marine eukaryotic communities from Pacific Ocean to study complex ecological interactions - CN13ID_155_C17_100m_0.8um Metatranscriptome... | ecosystem: Environmental > Aquatic > Marine >... | reverse complement strand
TTTTAGATTAACTACCATGAAGACTTACGAATACCCGGTAACATGCCACTCTCGGCTAGTTCACGAAACTTTATACGTGATAACTTAAACTGCCGTAAAATACTTCCAGATCGTCCAGTAAGAACACATCGATTCTTTAGACGAGTCGGACTACTATTACGGGGTAATGACCCTAATTTAAGCATCCCCCGCATACGGTCTTCCCAGCTAGATTGGGAATCTTTCTGCAGGACCTTAAGCCGAATGCGTTCTAATTCATAAGCTGCATGCAATTTTTGATTTTTCTTCTCTTTCTGGATTTTACCCTTCATAACGTTAGCCTTAAAATTAAAAAAGTTACTTCTGTATAGGTGTTACTAAGCGAATACCATCCATTTGAGCATATACTTGCTGAGCGATTTCTTGACGTTTTACATGTTTCTTCTTATAAAGTGTTAGAACAATAGCTCCTATCATCGAAACTAATAAGATCATACCTGATATTATGAAACAGTAAAAATAATCAGTGTATAAAATTTCCCCCAAAACTTCTATATTAGTCATATAGTCTAATTGAAGTTTTTCATACGAACTTAACGTTAAAACGTTTATGGCATTTATTTGATTATTCTGAAGATCTAAGATCATAAAGATTTCGAATAAAAATATAAGACTGATGAACCCACCTATAGGAACGTAGTATATATAATTATCACGATACTCACTTATTTTAACGTTTAACATCATCACAACAAAAAGGAATAAAACAGCTATAGCGCCAACATAAACAATCAAGAAAATCATAGCCATAAACTCAGCCCCTAACATAAGAATTAGAGCCGAAACATTACAGAATACTAAGATTAGAAAAAGCACAGAATGAATCGGATTTCGACTAGTTATAACCAGAAGTGCTGAGACCAAAGCTAAACCTGAGAATATATAAAAAAGCTCAATCATTTTTTAGAACCTTACCTTATACTTGAATATTCTTGGTAATCTATCAACGAATAATTTTTCCGTTTACACACATAAAGCCAAAGCAATTTTATGTGCGACTACAAACAAAGGTGATGGATAAAATATGAATAAAATAAGCCAAAAGAAAACGATACCTAAAAGTATCGAAATTTCTTTTGTTACAAAAATACTTTTGAAAAGGTATCTCGTATCGCTTAACGATAATTGTTGTGAAAAATACGCTACCTTTATTAATCGTAGATAATAAAAACAACCTACAATACTAGTAAATATCCCAACAATAACCAATAAATACATTGATGAACTCATTGCCGAAAAAAATAAGAATAATTTACTAAAGAAACCCGCAAGAGGTGGAATTCCTGCCGTCGAAAAAAGTATAATTGCTAGTGAGAACGCGAGAAGAGGATTAGCTTGGTTTAACCCATTAAGATCCGAAATATTTTTACTCTTTCGTAGTGAAATAACAACGCTGAACGTACCTATTGTCATTATTATATATATTATGATATATATAAATAACGCCTCAAGTCCTTCAAGCGTTCCCGTTGAAATCCCAATTAGCATATAACCCATATGGCCAATAGCACTGTAAGCTAATAGTCGTTTTATCTTATGTTGTTTTAAAGCTCCAAAAGCCCCAACAACCATCGAACCTATAGCACAGAAATTCAAGAAAACTATTGAACCTTGGCTCTGTAAATGAATATAAATAATATCATAAAATACAGTAAAATAAAGTCGAGTGAATACAGCTAATATTGCAATTTTGGGTACAATTGCAAAAAATGCTGTAACACTTGTAGGTGAACCTTCGTAAACATCGGGCGCCCACATATGAAAAGGTACTGCTGCAAGTTTAAAGAGTAACCCAAATGACAGAAACACTATCCCTATAAGGAACCCTGTATGGAATGATGTTGTTACAGCCTGATCAAGATTACTTGATAGGTTTAGAAGAAGTAATTGATCAAAATTTGTTGTTCCAGTGTAAGCATATATTAAGGCTGATCCAAATAATAATAGACCTGAAGATAAGGCACCTAGCACAAAATACTTTAGCCCTGCTTCGACTGAATGCTCAGAATCGCGTTTAAAGGCTGCAACTACATACAAACAAAGACTCTGTAATTCAATAGCTAAATATAAAGATATTAAATCGTTAGACGAAACTAAACAAAATAAACCTAGTATAGCAAGAAGAAGCAGTAACGTAAATTCAAAAGCATTAATGCTTTCTTTCTTTACATACGCCATAGATATAAAAAGTGTAGCTATTGAACTTATTAAAATAATTCCCTTAACAATTGTTGTTAAATCGTCAACAATTAGTAAATTATTAAAAATAGTAACAGAAGACCCGTTAACTGCCGGCAATAAAAATAACGCAATAGTTAAGCTAAATATAACTAACCAACTTATGTTAAAAAAAAGATTGTTATTTATTATACTCTGGGTCTTCCTTTTATGTGAAATAGTACTCATTTTAGGAGCAAACGCACCATAAACAAGCAACACACATATTGTAGCAGTTAGAAAAATCTCGGGATACATATAACTCCAATGATTTGCAAATAAATTCAATGATTTTTGCCTTTCTTTCGGATTCGAAATTTATAAGTTAACAGGAAGACTATTAATTAAGCAAACAAGATACCGATACATGTAGTGTGTAGAGGAATGGGTCAGGGGCAATACCTAACCATAAAGTTAAAAGTATTAATGGGACAAAAACCATACACTCACGACGTGTAATATCAATATAAACACCCTTTGCTAAATCTCCGAAAAGTACACGGTTACATAGCCACAGTGAATAAGCAGCTCCTAATATCATACCAGTTGCCGAAAAGAATGTAACCCATGTGTTATTCTGCAGAGCCCCCGCAAAAGTAAGGAATTCACCCACGAAAGCACTTGTTCCCGGAAACCCTAAATTAGCTAAAGTAAAGAACACAAAAATTACAGCAAATAAAGGCATAGTCGCAGCGAGACCATTATAGTATTTTATAATCCGAGTGTGATATCTATCATATAGAACCCCCACACACAAGAAAAGAGCACTTGATATTAAACCATGACTTAACATGATAAAGACACTACCTACAATACCTTGAAGATTTCCTGTAAATAACCCAATCGTAACAATACCCATATGAGCTACTGAAGAATAAGCAATGATCTTTTTCAAATCAATTTGTCGGAGTGTTGTTAATGAGGTATAAATTACAGCAACAACACTCATTGTATAAACCAGAGGGGTATAATAAGCTGAAGCTATTGGAAATAACGGTAACGAAAAGCGTATTAATCCATACGTACCTAATTTTAAAAGGATACCTGCTAATATAACTGAACCCGCGGTTGGAGCCTCTACATGAGCTTCGGGCAGCCAAATGTGAAAGGGTACCATTGGAACTTTTACAGCAAACGAAACAAAAAAAGCTAACCATAACCACAATTGCTGTGATTCACTAAAGTAAGCATTTAATAATAATTGATAGTCTGTCGTTCCAAATTCAAAATATATATACAAGATAGCAACCAACATTAATAGAGAACCAATTAATGTATACAAAAAGAATTGATAAGCTGCTCGTATTTTTCTTGTCCGCGAACCCCAAATTCCAATTATCAAGAACATTGGAATAAGAACACTCTCGAAAAATATATAAAACATTATCAAGTCTAAAATAGTAAAGACAGCAAGAAGCATAACATCAAGCAAAAGAAAACATATCATATACTCTTTAACGTATTTTTGTATACTATTCCAACTAGCTAAAATACAGATAGGTATTAAGAAAGTCGTTAACAATACAAAGAATATCGAAATACCATCAATACCTGCTGTTATATGCATATCCGAAAAAGTAAATGACTCTATAAACTGAAACTTCGTCGATAAATGGTTAAAAGTAAACCAAAAAAAGAGCGAATAAACAAAGGTTAAAAGGGATGTTGTCAAAGCAACTTGTCGAATTAGATCGACCTTACGTCCCGGTATAACTAATAAAAGTAATATACCAAAGATAGGTAATAAATATAATTCGGTGAGTTGAAAACTCCAAATATTAGTACTTGATTCTCCAAAGATTGAATTGACTGTCATTTCATAAACTTCTTTCACGATTTCGCTAAAAACTTAAGGTTGTATAAATAAAAGAGCAGTACAAAAAAGAAAATATAAAGGAATATCTAAATGTGAAACAGTTAACAATACCGTAACACCAATTATCATGAAAAAGGCGTAATGGTATAAGAAACCTGTCTGCAGAGAACCCAGACGTTTAGTTAAACGTAAAAAAGTATTTGATATACCATAAGGTCCAAATAGCTCAATTATACCCTTATCGATTGTCTTGTATGAGATTCGATAACCAAAACGTAAAAAAGCCGGAGCAAAGAACTCATTATAAACTTTATCGAAAAGCCACTTTTTATTTAAGAATATGGCAAGTTTTCGTGTGAACTTATAGTCTTTCGCAAAAACCAAATGAAAATGATATAAAATTACAGCTGAAAATGCACCAAGTAAACTTAATAAAACAGGAACTAGTTTTATTAAGAACGGAATAAACTCAGCATCAATCATATTCATATGCTCGGGTAATATACAAATAGCATTTCCCCAATATGTACTTCCTAAGCCAATCATCATGTCACGCGTAAGATAACCTATAAAAATACTACCAAAAGCTAAAATTAATAACGGGAGAGCCATTACAAAAGGAGCTTCGTGTACTTTAGCAAAATCCGTCCGGAAACTATTACTATTACCTATAAAAGTCAAATAAATTAATCTAAACGAATAAAATGCAGTGAATAGCGCTGAAACGCAACCAAGCCAATGAGCAAAAGTACCTTCGAAAGAATAATGTGCAAATGAAAGCTCTAAGATTACATCCTTTGAATAAAAACCTGTTAAAAAAGGGAAACCCATAAGAGATAACGAACCAATCACTATCATAACGTATGTAAAAGGTAAAACCTTTAAAAGTCCTCCCATACGCCGCATATCTTGTTCATCAGCCAACGCATGAATAACAGATCCTGCACTTAAGAATAATAATGCTTTAAAAAAAGCATGGTTTGCAAGATGGAACATTGAAACAGAATAGTTTGAAAGACCACAAGCAAAAACCATATACCCTAGCTGACTACATGTAGAATAAGCAATAACTTTTTTTAAATCATTTTGAAATAATCCAGTAGTGGCTGCAAAAAAAGCTGTCATGGCACCAACACACGTTACCACGATAAGTGCTTGAGGCGAAAACTCAAATATAGGTGAACAACGTATTATCATAAAGACGCCAGCAGTCACCATAGTTGCGGCATGGATTAATGCTGAAACGGGTGTTGGACCTTCCATGGCATCTGGAAGCCATGTATGTAAACCTATTTGTGCTGATTTTCCTATAGCTCCTACAAATAACAAAAGACAAATAACAGTTAAATAATGAAATTCATAATTTAAAAAATAAAATGTTTTTTGTGCCACTAAAGGAGCGGTAGCAAATATTGTAGCAAAATCTACGGTTTTAAATATAATAAATATACCTAGAATACCTAAAGCAAACCCCCAATCACCTATACGGTTTATAATCATAGCTTTCATCGCAGCTTTATTAGCTTGAAGCCGTGTATACCAAAAATTAATCAAAAGGTATGAACATAGACCTACGCCTTCCCATCCTAAAAACATTTGAATAAAATTATCACCGGTTATCAGCATGAGCATGAAAAAAGTAAAAAGAGATAAATACGCCATAAACCGTGGACGATGTGGATCATGACTCATATATCCAGTCGAGTAAAGATGAACTAAGGACGAAACACCGTTTACTACAACTAACATACTCACTGTTAAACTATCAAACATGAAACCCCAATTAGCATCAAACATCTCGGATTCCATCCATCTCCCTAAATGGATATAACAAGGACTATCAGATAATCCAACTTCATACACTGCGATTAGTGAAAGAAATGCTGAGATACCTACTAAACTTGTTGTAATAATACAAGCACCTTTAGAACCTATAAACCGCCCCAATAGTCCGGATATTATCGCACCAATTAACGGTAAAATTACAATTGTTAAATACATAAATAAGTCGATCCTCTACGCCTAATAACAAACTTAGCCCTGTAACAATGAAATAGCTTTGATATCAATTGTTGATTTTACTCGATAATAAACAACAAGAATCGCTAAGCCTATCGCTGATTCAGCTGCCGCAACTGTTAGAATAAATAAAGCAAATAATTGACCTATTATGTCATCATTATAAACTGACTCTATGATCAAAAAGAAATTGATTGCTAACAACATCAATTCAATAGACATTAAAATTAATATAATATTATTACGATTTAAAAAAATTCCGCTAATACCTATTAAAAATAATAATAATGAGCAATAAACAAAATAACTTTCCTGTATCATCTTATACTCCCAACTTTATTTCGAAACGTTTAACTCCTCAGACTTTTATATTAGAAAAAGAAATAGGTCTTTACATACAATTATAGTTAACACACGAAGAAGAATTAAACAAAAACTCTTTGTGATATGATTATGCACATAATCTTCTAAGATATTAGAAATACCTAAATACATATGATACCCAAAAACTATAATCATAAATACTAGAATAGCAAGATAAACTTCAAATAGAATAAATAAAGGAAGTAAAAGAATAGCGGTTATTCTTTGGTCCTTCCAATGGGGAAAACCTTTGGTTTGCATAATTTTTTCTTTCTAATTTAACGACGGAAGGCTACAGATAAATCATTACAGACTAAATATTGTGAGCCCCACAAATCTCAAGAACAAAACAATACATAGTAAGATAACCAATTTATGTGATAAGAAAACTTCTTTTATTGTAAACCCCACTACACCAAAATCCCATATGAGATGACGTATCCCATTGGCAATATGAAAACTAAGTATTAATGCAATACAAAGAGCTAACCCAAAATATAGATAGTCTAAAAAGAAAAAACCTAAGCTATAAAATGCGTAATTTGAAGAATAATAATTGATTGCTTTTACAAAAATCAATAAAAAACTTACACCTAAAACCATAAGTATACCTGACATTCTATGAAATACAGAGAACATCGAAGCTAGCTGCGGGTTATAGATAGTTATGTGCGGAGATAATTGTCTTTGCTTAATTCGTATCGCCATAAAAATTACCTTTTACTCCCAATCAAGGGCACCTTTCTGCCACTCGTATACAAAACCTACCGTCAGAATTAGTAGAAAAACCATCATTGACCAAAAGCCAAAAAGAGGTAATTGTCCTAACGTTACGCACCAAGGAAATAAGAAACTAACTTCCAAATCAAAAATTATAAACAAAATAGCTACTAAATAAAAGCGCACATCAAAGGTGCTACGGGCATCATCAAAGGGATCAAAACCACACTCATAAGCCGATAACTTTTCAGTATCTGATTTTTGTGATGCTAATAAATAAGAAAGGCCTAAAATGACTAATGATAGACCTAAACTTACTACAAGAAAAATCAAGATCGAAAAATAAGAATCAAGTAAACTTATATGGGGCATAAAACATACTCCTTTTGTAAATCAATGCTAAATCTACGGAAGCCAATCCATACCAACTAAAATACCCGCAACTAAAATAACCCAAGCCAACGAAAGTGGTAAGAAAACCTTCCAACCCAAACGCATAAGTTGGTCATAACGATAACGAGGGAAAGCAGCACGGACCCATACGAATCCAAAAAGAACTAAGGTTATTTTTGCACCAAACCAAATTACACCTGGGATCCAATCTAAAGGAGCAATAGCGAATATAGGCAACCAACCACCTAAAAACAAAATAACAGCCATGCTTGACATCAGAATCATGTTTGCATATTCACCTAAAAAGAATAAAGCAAACCCCATAGCTGAATATTCAACATTATATCCTGCCACTAATTCAGCTTCAGCTTCTGGTAAATCAAAAGGAGCTCGGTTTGTTTCAGCTAAAATCGAAATAAAAAACATTAAAAAGCATGGGAATAATGGTACTACATACCAAATGGATTTTTGAGCATTCACTATTTCGATTAAATTTAATGACCCAGCACACAATAGCACCGTTATTATTATTAAACCCATAGATACCTCATAAGAAACCATTTGGGCCGCTGAACGTAGTGCACCCAAGAAAGCATATTTCGAATTACTAGCCCAACCAGATATTATGATTCCATAAACTCCTAGAGAGGAAACTGCAAAAAGATATAAAACACCTACATTTAAATCTGCAAATACCATATCCTCGCCCAACGGAATCACAGCCCAAGATATTAAACTAAGCATAAATGTTAGAACAGGAGCTAACAAGAATAATATTGTGTTGGCACTTGTAGGTAAAATAGTTTCCTTAAGTAGAAGTTTTAAACCATCTGCTAAAGGTTGCAACAGTCCGTATACACCCACAACATTAGGTCCACGCCGCTGCTGCATAGCAGCCATAACTTTCCGTTCAAGTAATGTTAAGTAAGCTACGGCAATCAATAAAGGTAATATTATTGTAATGATACGAAGTAATATATCCAATATGTACAACAAATTATCGAAAAACGTTTCCATTTTAACAGAAATCCTTTCAATTAATAAAAAAAGCAGTAAATTATAACAACCAATGAAACACACGCCATAAAGTCAGAAATTACTTCCATTTTAATCGAAATCCCTTCAATTTATAGTTAACAAATTTTTGTTTATCGATCTACTTCACCAAAAACAATATCTAGCGTACCAATAAGAGCAACAACATCGGCTAACATATGGCCTCTAGCCATCCATGTAAGTCCTTGTAAATGTGTAAATCCAGGAGCCCGTAGTTTAACACGATAAGGTCTATTTGACCCATCTGATACGATAAAGACCCCGAATTCACCTTTAGGTGCCTCTACGCCAACGTAAGTTTCACCTTTAGGCACATGATAGCCTTCACTATATAATTTAAAGTGGTGAATTAATGCTTCCATAGATTGTTTCATGTTTGCGCGTGAAGGTGGCATTATTTTACGATCGTCTGTTTTAATAGGCCCATCCGGCATCTGATTTAGACACTGATGAATAATACGAAGACTTTGTCGCATTTCCTCAACACGAATTAGGTAACGATCATAACAGTCACCTTTAACCCCGATGGGTACGTCAAATTCAACGCGGTCATATATATCATATGGCTGAGTTTTTCTCAAATCCCATGGAATACCTGACCCCCGGAGCATAACTCCACTAAAGCCCCAATCCATAGCCTCCTCGGCTGTTACTACACCAACATCGACTACCCGTTGTTTCCAGATTCTATTATCAGTTAACAATTCATCCATCTCGTCTAATCGAGAGCTAAATTGTGTAGCAAATGCATAGATATCATCTAATAAGCCTAATGGTATATCTTGTGCAACACCACCAGGTCTTACATAAGCAGCATGTAAACGTGCCCCGGAAACACGCTCATAGAATTCCATAAGTTTTTCACGCTCCTCAAATCCCCATAATAAAGGTGTTAGGGCACCAATATCAAGGGCATGGCAAGTAACAGCTAATAAATGATTTAAAATTCGTGTAATTTCAGCAAACATTACACGGATATATTGAGCTCGGAGAGGCACTTCACACCCAAGTAATCGCTCAACCGCTAGCGAGTATGCGTGCTCTTGACACATCATAGATACGTAATCGAGCCGATCGAGATAAGGTAATGCTTGGAGATATGTTTTAACCTCCATTAGCTTTTCCGTACCTCTATGCAACAAACCAATGTGAGGGTCTGCTTTTTCAACAACCTCTCCCTTCATTTCTAAAACCAGACGCAGAACTCCATGCGCTGCAGGATGTTGAGGGCCGAAGTTTATCGTGAAATTTTTGAGCTCGTTTGGGACATTCCTTGTAAAAACGTCCTTCTTCATTACGTCTAATTGCATAATAAATCTCCTTGTTTTGACATAAAAAAATACTACCTAATAAGCACACAATAATAATCTCTTTTATTATTATATGGGAAAAGTTGGATTCGAACCAACGAAGATGTTACCATCAACAGATTTACAGTCTACCGCCTTTAACCACTCAGCCATCTTCCCGTTGCAGAGATTGGATTCGAACCAATGACCTTCAGATCATGAGTCTAACGAGCTACCAAAAAACTGCTCTACTCTGCAATAAGTTAGGACAATCTTTGATTGTCCCTACAGTCTTAAATTTAATTACACAGCAAATAAAATTAAGAAAGCCATCATTAAAGCAAAAAGACCAACGGCCTCAGTTAAAGCAAAACCTAAAATAGTGAATCCAAAAAGTTGCTCACGTAATGAAGGGTTTCGTCCAAAAGCAGTAATTAAAGCAGCAAAAACAATACCAACACCTGCACCAACACCAGCTAGCCCAATAGTAGCTAAACCAGCTCCAATCATCTTAGCACTTTGTAAAGTTACGTTCATGTTAAAGTTCCTTTTAATTTGTTTATGTAAGAATCGAGAATATACTTTGGCTTTTCGTAAAAAATTAGAAAAACCCCTTGAAAAGGGAAAATACTAACTACGTTTTTGATAAATGAAAATGTAATTTAAGGCTATATTGTCTTAATGTAAGTTAATTGCATCTTGTAAATAAATACAAACAAGTACAACCCAAACATAAGCTTGTAGGAAAGCAATTGCAAACTCTAACCCAGTAAGAGCTACAACAACAACAACTGGGAATACACTTGCAGTCGCAATTAAACCTCCAGCACTAAGCATCATCCAAGCAAAACCAGCAAGAATCTTTAATAGAGTATGCCCTGCCATCATGTTTGCAAAAAGTCGGATTGATAAACTCATAACTCGGAAGATGTAAGAAATTAACTCAATAACTACAAGCATAGGAGCTAACGCAATAGGCGCTCCTTTTGGAAGAAAGAAACTGAAGAAATGAAGACCATGTTCCCGAAACGCAATTATGTTGATACCAATGAACGTTGCCAGCCCTAGACCAAATGTCACAGCTAAATGACTTGTTAACGTAAACGTATAAGGTATCATCCCAAAAAGGTTACATGATAAGATAAATAAAAAAGTTGTAAAAATAAAAGGAAAGTAACGATTACCTTTTTCAGCTAAAACATCTTTAATACAATTATCGAAAACGAAGCTATATAAAGATTCAGCTAATGATTGCCAACGATTTGGAACAATTGTAGGTTGTGTCGTTACTAAATATAAAAAGAAACTAGTAGTTCCTACAGCTAATAAACCAAAAACAGTTGAATTTGTGATTGTAAACAAATCACCTGTAAGCTTAAAAATAGGAACAATTTCAAACTGCTCTAAAGGTGAAAAAATTTGCATAGTTTAACCCCTCTTATATGCGTATTAAACAAATTGACTTTAGTAATAAAAACGCTGCAAGTTACTAAATCAGCTTGAGAACGTACAAAAGCAACATTGATACACGCATTATTCCGTTCTCATGTAGTTCTTTTAAAGTATTACTTATGTGTAAGCACCAAATTTATCAGGAAATTAAAAACCTAACCTGTAAATTAAAGTACCTTCTTTAAAAGGGCTAGACTCGAAGCATGCTTAGATGTTAGCTCTTGAGCATGTTTGTACATGTGTGATGTAACTGTATCTGCAATAGTTGTTTGAAGTGCATTTGTTACTTTAATATTCTTTTGGAATATTCTGTCAAGTTTTGCATCCATTTCTAATGACAGACGGCTTTGTAAAGTCATTTTGTGATTAGCAAAAATAGATTGAATTTGCTGCTTCGAAAGTACATGTAATGCTTTTAAGTCTGTTGTCACGTTCGTTTGCTTTTTGTAAGCGCTTATTAAAGACTCAATAACCCCTTCACGGATTCGATAAAAGTCATTAAATTCCTTTTCAATAGAATTAGAACGTGCCTCAAGGCTCTCGATTGCAGTGTTTTTTAAATACTTAACCGCTAGTGCCATGAAGATTACAAAACATAAAAGAACAATAGTTTCTTCATTATAAACAATAAATTCTTTTGATGAACCTACAAGAACTAGCGCCGCAATAAGACCAATAATTCTCATTATTTATATCCTCTTTAGATATGTAAAGCTAAATAATAACCAAAAATAACGTCTAAACTTTGTAAATTAACGCTTTTTACCTGAACCTTGAGCTAAAAGACTCGAAATAACATAAGACTTTGCCTGGAGGTTACCTAAAGCTTGTAAATATTTTTGGTTTGAATCAGCCCAAGCATTTTCATTAATAAAAGCTGCCTTAGCTGCTACCTGTTTAATGCTTGACTGTGCAGCTTCTGTAATAGCTACACGAGCCCGAGAAGTTGTTGATCGCATGATTGTATCATAATCATTCACCGCATCAGCACTTGCGTCAGATTGAAGTGATGCGATTTTTTCTTTACGAACTTTCATCATCGTAAACAAGCGTGGTAACATGTAATTTGTAATAAGATTGTAAAAAAATAAGAAAAATACCACAAGCCAAAAATACTGTGGCATAAACGTCATTAAATCTAACTGAGGCATTTAAAATATCCTTTCAACAACGAAGTAATATCTTTTGTCAAGCCCTATTAGGGAAGGGAGGTTGAAAAATTAACGCCCTCCCCACCAATAGATACAAACAAATAAGAAAAGCCAAACCACGTCTACAAAATGCCAATACCAAGCCGCCGCCTCAAAACCGAAATGGTGTTCACGTGAGAAGTGACGAGCATATGCTCGGAATAGACAAACTACTAAAAAAGTAGTACCTATTAGTACGTGTAGACCATGGAAACCAGTCGCTACATAGAATGTCGAACCAAAAATCCCATCAGAAATTTGGAAGCTACAATCCACATACTCATAAGCTTGGACACAAGTAAAGAACCCACCTAACGCAACAGTCATAATTAACCCGCTAGTACATTCTCCTAACTTACCAGCAATAATAGCATGGTGAGCCCAAGTAACTGAAGCACCCGATAGTAGTAAAATAGCAGTGTTTAAAGCTGGAACTTCCCATGCAACTAAGGCATCAATTCCTACAGGGGGCCAGACACAACCAATGTCATGAACTGGACTTAATGCTGAATGGAAGAATGCCCAGAAAAAGGCAAGGAAGAACATAACCTCTGAAGTGATAAATAATAACATACCAAACCGAAGACCCGCTTGAACGGGCTTCGTATGATGACCTTGAAAAACAGCTTCACGTGTAATATCACGCCACCAAACATACATAGTACATAAAATACATAAAAACCCTACAGTTAGAGTTAAAAAACCACCCGAATAACCATGCATATACATAACACCTCCAGTTGTAAGAGATAAACAACCAAGAGATGCCGTTAAAGGCCATGGACTCTGATCTACTAGGTGGTAAGGATGTCTTTGGATTTGTGCCATTGCTTAATTTCCTTTTTTATACCGTTTCGTTACCTTACGTTGATTTTCACCTTCACTCGAAGATGAAGGTAGCTTTTCACTATCTAAAGCTCCTCGGAAAGTTCGAATCCCATCAGCAAGGTTCCGAAAAAGTTGCGGTAGGTGGCGACCACCAAACAATAAAAAGCATACGATGAGGATTAACAAAATTTGCCCAAAACCTACATTCATGCTAAAATTTCCCTTTTTAGAACAAACAAAAATCTGTTTGTTTAACCTTAACTAGGGCCGATTCATAGGAGCTAACACAGAAAATGATTAAGCTTGGGCATCAAGCCACTCAAAATACTTAGGTGTTTTGACAGCCTCAACAACGATTGGCATGAACCCATGGTTTACTCCACAAAGCTCACTACATTGACCGTAATAAACACCCTCACGCTTGATAAACACACTAATTTGGTTTAACCGCCCAGGTACACAATCAACTTTAACACCAAATGAAGGTACAGCCCAACAATGTAAGACGTCTGCTCCAGTCATAAGTAAACGAATATGTGTATTCGTTGGTAGTACTACACGATTATCAACTTCAAGAAGACGTAATTGCCCTGGCTCTAAATCGTCAGTTGCTACCATATAACTATCAAAAGTAACTGGATTTTCAAGATCGTCTGTGTACTCATAAGTCCAATACCATTGGTGCCCAATACACTTTAACGTAACAGCAGGATCAACAACTTGCTCAAGACTATAAAGTAGAGCTAACGAAGGTACAGCAATTAACACTAAAATACCGGCAGGTGTAACTGTCCAAACAATCTCTAATAGAGTTGCATGCGTTAGGTTTGATGGGTTAGAGTTTCGAGAATGTTCGAACAAGTACATTGTACGAGCCTGTACCCAAAAGACAGCTACCCCAATAATAATAAGGACAAACATAATATCATGGTGTAAATAAATAATACCCTCCATCACAGGTGTTGCTGGATCTTGGAAAAGCATTTGCCATGGTGTAGCGAAGTCCATATAGGCAGGTACTGTTACAAATGTAAGACCTACCATAGCTACAATAGATAATAATAATAGAAAAGAAAAATTTTTTAAAGTCATCATTTTTATATGTTCTTTCTCAACAAACCTGTTTTAAAGTTGCTTGCTTTCGAAGGGCCTCTTTTTTAGAGGCCCCCAAAGCAAAGCGTGTTAAGAAGCAAACTAGTTAAATTGCTTAACGAAACCTTCTAAGTAATCTCGAACTTTTTGCTCTAAATCTGCTGAAAGTGTTTCTGTTTTTCGAATTTCTTCTAGCCAATCAGCGTGGTTACTATGAATATCTTTTAATAAGCTTGACTCAAAATCAGCGATGTTAGTTAAAGGCACTTTGTCTAGATATCCTTTAACACCCGCAAATAAAACAAATACCTGTTCAGCCGAAGTTAATGGTGAATATTGGTTTTG
>Ga0115105_10044842_pt1 | contig 14913 bp, 7 predicted proteins | sample CN18umnscriptome_FD_89648 | JGI IMG/M metagenome (GOLD analysis project Ga0115105, IMG submission 89648) | Marine eukaryotic communities from Pacific Ocean to study complex ecological interactions - CN13ID_155_C17_100m_0.8um Metatranscriptome... | ecosystem: Environmental > Aquatic > Marine >... | reverse complement strand
TGCTACGTTTTGTTGACCAGTGGTATTTGTCTTTGTGGATTGATAGCCCACTGAAACATTATTAGCACCAGTTGTATTAGCTGTTAAAGCGTTCATACCTACAGCAGTTACATAATTGGCAGTAGTGTTTGCAGCTAATGCACTAAGTCCAAAAGCAGTATTATTAGATGCAGTTGTGTTTGAACTTAATGCAGCATAACCAACTGCTGTATTATTGGCACCTGTTGTATTAGAATATAACGAACTCTGACCCATAGCAGTATTATAAGATGCAGTAGTGTTCGCACCTAAAGCATTTACACCAATAGCAACATTATATCCACCTGTAGTATTAGCATCTAACGCACCAACACCTACAGCATTATTATTTGTACCAGTAGTGTTTGCTGATAAAGCATCTTTACCGACAGCTGTGTTATATGGACCAGTTGTATTTGCATATAAAGAACCTTTACCAACAGCGACGTTTTCAGTTCCTGTAGTATTAAGTTCTAATGAACCATGACCAACAGCAGTATTAGTTGAACCTGTTGTATTTGCTCCTAAAGCGGAAGTACCAACAGCTACGTTATAAGCTGCAGTTGTATTTGCGTCTAATGCATTAGCACCTACAGCAGTGTTAGTATGTCCTGTTGTGTTTGCTGCTAAAGCCTCTAAACCTACAGCAGTATTACTAGAAGCAGTCGTGTTTGCGTGTAAAGCCTTTTGACCAACCGCAGTATTCATTGCTCCAGTTGTATTAACTTCTAATGACTGTTCACCAACAGCTGTATTGTTTGCACCAGTTGTGTTTGTAGTTAATGAGTTATTACCAACAGCAGTGTTGTTATTTGCTGTAGTGTTCGCATCTAAAGCATTAGTACCTACTGCTACGTTTTGTGTTCCAGTTGTGTTTGAAAAAAGTGTATTATATCCAAGAGCAGTATTATTACCTGCTGTTGTATTTGAAGCTAATGAATCTGTACCAACAGCAACGTTATTACTACCAGTAGTACTACCTTTTAAGGCATAACGTCCTATTCCTGTGTTATTATCTGCAGTTGTTATTGCAGTACCAGCATCTTTACCAATTAACGTATTATTATTTGCATCTGTTCCAGTGAAGCTATCTCCTGCATTCGTACCAGCTAGAGTGTTTTGCTGTGCATCTGTAGTAACTAATTGATAACCCGAAGCTATCTTACTTGTTTCAACAGCATTAGCAGCTATCTTAGCTGCAGTAACTGCATTAGCTGCAATAGTTAAAGCAGTTGCACCTGTTACTTCACCTGAGTGAGTAGCATTAGTAGTCTTAGCTGTGTTAGCTGCTATTTCTGTATTAATAGAGTTAGCAAGCTTGTCAGCTGTAACTGCATCGTTAGCTATCTTATCAGTTGTAACAGAACTATTCTGTAAACTAGCAGTAGACACCTGATTATCACTAGGTGCTCCTATATTTACCGCTGCTCCAATAGTGACAATAAAGTAATCAGCACCACTAGCAGGGGCGGCAGAAAAGAGAATAGAGCTACCATCGATAACAAATCCCTCTGATGGCTGACTGGTCCCGCTATTAGGTTTCTGAATGACTCCATTGACAGAAACAATATGTTGATGTGCATATGTACCTGCATTTGATAGAACGAATCTATAAGCTGATCCATTGAATGATGCACTATTACCACCAGTACCTGAGTAACTAGCTATAGTATTTATAAAGAAGTTACCTACAGACTGTACTTCATCCCATGAACTACCTGTTGTATTATAAACAAGCATTTTATTAGATGAAGTGTTGAAGAATAAATCTCCATCATCTAAAGAAGATGTAGGGTTAGAAGATCCTACACGATATCTTTCATTGAAACTATTGACAGCTGTTTGAGCTTGATCTACTCCAGCTTCATCTATTACTAATCTGTGGTATGTATATGTATTTAGGGTACTTGTTGTCTGTACCAGCATTCCTTTACCAGCTGCTACAGTAGTATTGTAAAGAGCAGAGTCAATACCATTGATTGTTATGGTTGAACCACCTAATGTCCTACCAGTTGTACTTACACCAGACCCATTAACTACTACACCACCTGCATCTGCAATAGACACAATGGTACCTGCACCATCATTAGGGTCAGGGTTAGTATTAGGAAAAGATACCTCATTAGCTATTGGTACGAAACCACCAGCATCATTTAATAATGAGACTATCTGATCGTTAACGGCTTTTGCAGTTGGTAACTGGTTGTCAGTAGAACTTCCGCTAACTGCTGTGACAACGCTCTTGCCGTCCAACAGGTTAAGTTCCGCAGTAGTCGAGGTGAGAGCAGTACCACTTGCCAAATTAGATGCAGTACCTGACTGCATACTAGCAAGCGTTGTGAGTTCAGCATCGGCTATTTCTGAGGTTGTTACTGAGTTCGCTGCAAAGTGAGAGGAATCTAAAGGTGAAGCTGCTAATAATGTTTTTATATCACTAGCTGTTTGATCCGCTGTAGCTGAAGCTTCTATAGCATTCAGCTTACTATGATCAGCATCTGTAAATACATTTGAATCAGTAGCAGCTTCTACAGCTGCTCTAATCTCAGCGTTACTTTGGTCAGCAGTAGCACTAGCTTCTATAGCATTTAACTTGCTATGATCCGCATCAGTAAATACATTACTATCTGAGGCTGACTCTACAAGAGTTCTTATCTCTGCAGCTGTTTGATCTGCAGTAGCACTAGCTTCTATAGCATCTAGCTTCGCTTTATCTGCTGATGACATAGTACCAGCTACTGAGCTTGTTGATGATACTATCTTAGATGCATCTATTGCTGCAGATGAAGATATATCAGCATTAACTATAGTACCATCTACTATCTTAGCAGAGGTTACAGAATTATTTGCTAGAGCTGTAGTGTCTACAGACGCTGGAGCGTAGTGTTCAGTATCTATAGAATCAGCTGCATAGTGTTCAGAATCTATTTGATCATCTGCTATCTTAGCTCCAGTAACTGAGTCATCGTCTAAAACAGCTGTAGTAACTGCTTTAACATTTATATTTCTAGTTTGACTTGGTTGATTCTGTTCTTCTTGTAGAGCATAAAGAAGTTGATTATGGTTATTATTTAGATCTCCAGATTTAATAGCTGCTCCAGCTGTATAAGTAGCTTTAGCAGCATCTACATCTGTATCACGGAATATCCGTATAGCTGTTCCAGCTGCGGGTATATTGCCTGAAGTAAAATCAATCTGACCACCACCAGTAGTTGTATAGTTACTAATAGTATAATGAGTACTAGTAGTTTTTATAACTTTATCAACTTCTACTTTTATATCAGATTCTTGTATTGAAGGGAATGAAAATTGCTTACCATTAGATCCATCCCCAGTGTATTCGACGAATGTTGTTGCCATTTTTTATTTATACATTGCTAATAGTTGTTGAAAACTGGGGGTGGTTTCTATTTGTTTTAACTGCCTTTCTTGTTTAGCTTCAGCTTGTTGTTCTACTAGAGCTTGTACTTCTAACCTTTGTAGACATCTTTCCCATGCTAGTTTTTTATTCTCTTCTACAAAAGAACGTATTTCTATATTATGGTAGTAGTCTCTAGGTTCGTAGTCTCCTCTATATCCAGATGATCTATCCTCATCCATTTGGTTGATGGATTCAAGAATAGCATCATTTCTAGCCATTCTATTAAATCCTCCTTCCATATTTAATTTACCTAATTCTTCTGAGAATATAGATCTAATTTCTGGAGATTCAGAAAGGTCTGTACCATCAGGAGCAGTATAAGTAAAAAATCTTAAGTCAAAACCACTATTAATTAGTAGTTGTCTACCAGGACTATAATCTAAACTAAAGTCTACAGGTATTAAAGACTTAGCAACTCTGGTTAAGAAGTCATAATCTTTTACAGGTTTACCATTTAATATGTCATATTTGATAGGTAAAGGATCAGCTGCTATATTTTCAGTAGCTAAGTTTCTATTTCTTATAGCATCAGTTATACTAGAACCTAATTCACGTTGATAAGGAGTAACTATTTTACCCATTTCATTCCTTAAACTAGATAAAGGTACTGTATTGTTTATTAAAGAACTACCCATTCTACCCCAACTTCCAGGTGCTCCACCGAATGTATCTACCCACATCTGCATACCTTGTAAGTAAGACTTACTTGCTATACCTTGAGCAACAATTAGTGAGATTTTTTGAAGTTGATCTTCTGTCCACTCTTCACCCATTAGCATACTAGCATCACCTACATCAGCAATCATAGCCCATGCTTGGTTAAAAGGTTCTATAGAATCATAACTGACCCATACATCTCCTATCTTTAATGATCTAGGCTTCCATCCAGCATCTAACCATAACTGTCTTGTCTGTCTATCTACTGGTCCATTACCAGACATATTACCAGACATCCAAGACCAACTAGCTAAACCTACTAAGGATGTACCCATAGCAAATCTACCTGTTTGTAATGCCTTAGCATTAGCTAACTCAGCAGCATTTGTGATACCATAAGCAGCTACATTCTCGAGATTATCAATACTAGCAAAAGCTATATCATTGAATTCTTTAACTAAAAAGTTAAATCCAGGTGTATGTTTAGCAGTCAAAGCTAAACCATTAATACCAGTTCTAGCGAATAGGAAGAATGGTTTAGCCCATGGGTTAGCAGTGAATACATCATTCAATCCTTTAGAGAATCCAGTTAGTTCTTGTGTAAGAGTTACTTCTTTAGCTGCATACTTAGTAGCTTCATCTAATATATTACCATCAGCATCAAAGATTTGCCTATGGAAATCCTCTTCAAATACACTAATTAGTGCAGGATTTATGTCAGAAACCAAACCTTTACTCTGAGCATCCATAGCAGATCTAACAGCTTTCTCTCTCATCTTAGATCTACCTAAGATATGTCTGAAAGCATCATCAGTAGCTGCCATTAGTTTTGTAGAGTAAGTTAGCCAGCTATTATTATTCCAGTTTCTAGCTTGGTTTGCCATAGCAAACATAGCCTGATCTCCTTTAGTAGCTCTACCACTATCTTCTGCCCATCGTCTTAGTAGTTCCCAGTTTTCATCTCCTTTAGTAAATTCAGAGAATCTAGTTTTCATACTAGATACATCACCACTCCAATAGGAGTTTAGTTTTGTTTTAAAGATTTCAAAGCTTTCTGGTATAGCTTGGATCATTGCATTCATGGAAGCTAAACCAGATCTCATAGTTGCCTGATCACCTCTTAATGTAGCTCCTATAACCGTAGACATAGGACGTAAGAAAGTAGCTGTACTTGTACCCATAACAGCTCTCATAGCTGTTTTAGGACCACTAAGTACACTATGTACCATCATACCTTCCATCTCTCTTAGTAAAGCACCAGTTCTATCAGGACCACCTGCTTCTAATTTACCACCTTTGATCATCTTTCTACAGAAAGCATCGAAGTCATCTAAGTTATTAACTGTTTTCATAGCAGAGAATAACTCAAATGTAGCTAATAGTAGATCATCATTCTTATCATCTTTAGATATCTGTAAGACACTTAGAATAGCATCCTTAGTATCTTTCATATCTGCTCTAACAGCATCTTCTATAGCTTGTTTCCTACCTATTTTACCAGCACCTATACCTCTAAATGAATCAGAGGACCATGCCCTAGCTCTTTTTATCTCAGTCATAGCAGTCATCATGGTATCAAATACCTGCTGCATAGGACCGTCATCTTCTATTAGGTTAACATAATCTGATAATTCTCTACCAGCAATACCATTATCTCTCAACTGTTTAAGTAGAGAACCAACTACTAAATCACCAGCTACTATATTTTTAGTAGTCCATGTTTCAATAGTCTCAACTACATTACCAGCATCATCAGTTATATCATACTTAATAGAGGATCTATACATTTCATTAAGATAATCTTCAGGTGTCATCTCGGCTGCTTCTCTACCTAATGTCATACGTTGATGGGTTGCTACTGCATCTCCATAAACATCCATTAGGGTTTGTCTACCAGCTCTTATGTCAGCTAATTCACCTTGAAATTTCTGATCACTCATTAAGCCTCTAAGGACTCCATCTACTATTTCTTCTGTCATCTCCCCAGTTTCTGCAACACGTTCTCTTTGAACTGGTGTTGTTACAGAACCTGTTGAACCATCTTCAGCGTCATATTCTGTCCTTGTTCTCTTCAGTTGCTCTCTAGCTTTACCTGGAGATACTTCAGATGTATGTGCTCCTTGATGTGGAGATGCTATGTTTTTATTTTTACTAGCACCAAACTCATTCTTTCTTAGTTCTCTAAGACCTTTCTTTAGAGTTTGATATTCAATACTACCTTTTCTATTCTTAACCTGATTTCTAACTGCACCGCTACCTCTACCTAAAAGCATTGTAGCACCGTCAAATACAAGACCAATACCCATACCTTCTACAATATTCTTAAACTTCATCCACATAGGATGATCTGTATCTTTTGTAGATAATGGAGTATCCATCCAGCCATGTTTATCTCTCATCATAGCGAGAGCATTATGACCATCAGTTTCCTTTGATAGCATGTCAGCCATAGCACCAATGCCAGCAGCTCTGAGTAAGCTATACCCAGCTACACCTGTTAAGGATGCTGGAGCTGATATACCTGCTGCACCTGCTGCTGCAGTGATACCAGCAGCCATACTACCAAAGTGTACAGTACCTCTTAAGAGAGAACCCCACCAAGTTTTAGTGATGATAGGGTTTTCATAGTCTGTAAATGGAGACCAGTCAGGTCTGTAGAATCCCTGTTCCTGTCTTTCTCTCTGCATTTCACCAGAGAACATATCTACAGTTCGTTCAGGGAGTGTAGCTATAGAAGAAGCTGTATCTTGTAAACCACCCGATAAAGCTGATTGTACTTCTTTTACAACTCCTCTAAAACCACCGCCTCCTTCTGCTTCTCTAGGATCTTCTCTTTCTCGTACTTCTTGAGATTCAACCTGTTGTAAAACATCTCTACTGGTGGGTGTATTATCATCAAGACCATCAACAAAAGCTTGTTCCTGTTCAGTTAAAGATGGTAATTTTGTGTCTTTATCGAATTCTGAGTTCATTTGTTTACGTATTTATTATGTATTAGTTTACATATATCTTCATTTAAAGGATAAAGTTGATCACCTAATCCACATGCTGTTAACTCTTCTGTAGTTAAATTAGTTGGAGATTGAACTATTCCTGATACTTGCTGAAGTTTAGCATTTCTATTTATCAAAGCTTGAGTACGGAATTTAATCTGAGTTTCTCTATCAAACTTGTCTTCAGCTGTAACTAAACCTTTCTCATATAACTGACCATATATACGATTAAATTCAGTTTCATTAGCAATACCAAAGGCACCAATATTAAAGAATTTACCTTTACCGAATAAAGATCTAGAGCTTTGTTTACCAGCATCATCAAGGGATGATATATCATTAAGCTGCATTGAACTTAAAGGTTGATCATGTTTATAATTATTTTGATCAACATTCTGCATGTAATCAAACTCTGTTACATCTTCATTATCTTTAGCAAAGTTTGAAGCATAAGAAGAGTATTGTGTAGATATAAATTTATCATCTTCTTGTACCTCTTTACTGAATTGAACAAGATTAGCTTGACCTACATCTGTAGCTTTCATTAAAGCTGCATTAGCTGGGTGTTCTTCGTTAACTACCTTTCCAAGCTCCTTCAGTTTAGTTTTCATAGATTCAACTCCTTCATCACTATCTCCTACAAATCTATGTCCTAAAGCTTCTGACCTATATAAAGCTATTCTACTTACAGGGATACCTGTTGATTTAGATAGCCTCTTATAGTAGTCAGGTATAGGTGCTGTACCTCTTGAATGAATCCATCTTTCTAATGCACTTAAGTCATTATTAGTTTCTCCTACAAGCTGTTCTTCACTTTTAAATAGAAGTGTATTACTTGTCAGATTACCTTTACTTACAACATTATCAATATAAGAATCAGTCTCAACTTGTCGTTGTCTGAATTGAGTGTCATTCTCTAAATTCAAACCTATTCCTTCTTGAGATAATCCTTTTACTATTCCTTTGAGTCTCTCTTTGTCTTTCTTATAAGTAGGTGACTTAGGATTTAATGCATTTTCAGTCCATTTCCAGTTAGTCTTCAGTTCATCTAAAGCTAATCTCAAAGAATCTTTATGATTCCCTACCTTATCAAAATGAGCATTATAATAACCCATTAATTCAATATTAAGCTCATCTCTTAGATGAACTTTAGCAAACTCTATTCCTTTAGTATTAGGACCAAATACAACTTTAAGTATATTATCATCTAATGGAGTATTAGCAGTCATGAATACTTGGTTAACTCTAAGGGTATCATTCTTAGACCAAACTCTATCTTGATACTTTGTAAGTATTTCTGTCTGCATATACTGAGGTAATTGCTCTAGTAATTGTGGATTAACAGGTCTAGGAGGTTTGGCTTCATACATAGATACGATTGATTTCTTCAGCTCTGCAGCTTTATCAATATCAATATCTTTATAAGTTAACCTATTCTTCATAGGTTGATCAACATAATCTTGCCATGTTCCTCCTAAAGCTGCTACATACTTGTCCTTCCCTTGTTCTAGTATTTGTGTATACTCTTGTTGATTTTTAGCATTGTTTAAATCATTCCTTATCTCATTGGAAATCATACCTGCTTTTGCTGGTAGCTTGCCTTTCTGTTCATTCCAATTAGCCGTCTGTATATCTTCTAGATCTTTTATCCAGCCATTAGCCATGCCTGCATGTTGCTCATTATATGCTTCAAAGATACTACCATACTTTGTATCATCAGCCCAATAGAAGTCACCACTATTTTTGATTTGATCTATAGCATCTTGAGGAGATATACCTCCGTCATCTCGTCCAATCTTAGCTAACTTAATTAGACTTTCAACCTCTCCTTTTACAAATTGAGTTACACTTATACCAGGATAGTCTTTTATATCTTTCTCAGGATTATCTTTTTGCCAGACAAGCATCTTTGTCTTTATAGCATCTCTCTCAGTAGTTATACGGCTGAGAAAAGCACTTTTATTACCACCTATTACTTCTTCTTTAAAACTTTGATTTTGATTTACAGTGTACTCTTTAGCCTCTTGCTCTGCATTAGCTGCTAATTCTTGAACTACTAGCTTATCATTTTCTTCATTAGATTTAAGAAGTATACCATCTAGTATTTCTCTCTTACCAAACTGACCAGTACTATATGCATGAGCAGCAATAGTTATATCAATTCTTTTTCTAATTTCACGTCTGATATTTACATCGTCAGTACCAGCAAAAGTATACTTTTTACCACCTATTTCAAATTCTATATTCTGTGCAGCTTCATATATAGTAGGTCTAATCTTTGTCCAGTATGTATTTAAAAGAGTTTGATTTCGTTTGTATCTATTTCTACCAGATACAGCTTCATTAGCACCTTTAAAATCATCTAATGCAACATGTATACCAGATACTTCACCTGCATTTCTAGATAGGATATCGTTTAGTTCTGATATCGATTCATGATTCTTTGCTAATTTATCTCTGTCTTCAATTACTTCACCCATCCACTCTCTTGATTCTTTGATACCTTGTATTGTATCATAAACATGAGCAGTAGCTTTAGGTGCAAGTTCAGTCCAGAATTTTATTTCTTCTTCTCTTTGCTTTTGTCCAGTATCAATATTTTTAACAATTTGAGATGTTAATTTATTGTGAGCTGTTACTGACTCTTTTATTGCCTCACCAGTAGCAGCACTTAAATCAGTAAAGCCTTTATTTTTAGCTAGATCCATTTGATCTAGTTCTGCTTTCCCCATTTCGGGGGAAGCCCATTGTGCTTGATTCATCCTACATCTCCGATTTTATTGCCAAGGAATTGAAATACTGATTGATCACCATCAGCAGTATCTGGTATAAGACCACCTAAGTTACCAGTACCTACACTAATAGCTAACTTAGCAAACTTCAATGCATTGTTATCTTTAGTATAAGTGATACCACGTTTAGCTCCAACTCCTACACCTATCATTTCATTACCTCTAGCATTATCGGATCGGAACTTATTAAGAGCCATATTCTCAGCCATAGCTGTTTGCTCACCTTTAGAGTATCTTAGAAAGTTCTCAGCTTTACTTATCTGAGATAATAGTTTTAGGTTTTGATTTCTACCAGCTGTTCTCGATTGACCTCCAGTTGGTCCAGCAAAACTAGCTCCTACTCTTGCAGCTGATTCAGCTGTTTTATTTGCTGCTCCTCTAGCATGTATTACCTTTCTGCGTTGATTAGAAACACCTTTACGATAATTCATTATCGCTAGTTCCTTCATTATTTTACCAGAGGTACCTTTATTATGTAGGTTATTTCCTGCTGATAATTGGTTATGCATTAGGTTTGCTTGTTGAGCATTAGCCTTATCCGCATTGGGTGTACCAAAAATACTATCTAATAGTGCCATGTGTAAATTTTATAAATGTTAAATTGTTTGGTCCATAGGAAATTTCTTCCAAAAACTTAAAGCCTAAAAACTTTAGTAACTTTAAATGGACTTTGTTTCTTGCATCTACTATGTTATGGATGAAATGAATAGATCGACCATCTATAAATTCCTTAGCTCCTTTAACAAATGCAATTGGGTATTGATGGATTACTGGAGTACATAACATCCATACAATCCCATCATCTTCTATGCCAGCCATTCCGGCAGCCTTGCCGTTAGGGGCAGTGAAAGATATCGCAGAGGGTCTCTGAAGAGCCAAGTGTGCTATGTCTATAGGATCTATCCCGTGACCCTCTTCGACCTCTCTGCGGTCTTCTAGAAGTAAATTAGAGGCTACCTCGTAAGCAGCCTCAGTTGTTAGTTTTTGTATATCAAACTTAGACACGTTGATAGAACATAGGTGAATAGTCTCCTTCCCATGACATTGAGTGTAATGTGGTTGGAGCAGGGTGACTAGATTTAAGTGTTATATCTACATTCTTATTCTTCTCATACACAGGTATCGTCTTCACTACTTCAGCTACATAAGGTGCATCAGATATATTATATTGATTTAATGCTGGAGATTCATATACTTCAGTATAGTCAGCTCTATCTACTCTAGTTAAAGTAGTTTCATATAGACCAACTTTACCAAAGCTAAGATTAATTCTATGTAAAATTAAAGAAGCACTAACATCTGCTACTGTTCTATTACCTTCAGTCTTAACACTATATATTGTAGGGAACTTGACATTATATTCATATAAGTATCCTATATTTAATGTAGCACTAGACCAATCTCCTGGTACTGTAAAATCATCACTATTAATAACAGTACATGCTGCATACCTACCTACTCTTGTAGAGTTAGTATTACTGTCAACAAGTACTAGTGTACCATTAGGTGATGTAACTTGATCTATCCAATCAGATTGGTTAGTAAAGGTAGTTACTTTAGTAGTAGAATTATAAGACCCATTAGCAACTGTTGTATAGTTATCTAGATGTAATAAGTAATTTACGCTATCTTGATCTATACTAATGTCAGCATCAGCTTGTACAATACTCATCTTCTGTAAGAAGTTATCTGTATCTAAGAAATAATAATCATCATCAATAATGAAATGATATTTAATTGGATTATTTAATTTCCATTTAAACCAAGATGCTTGTTGACGTTTATCTCCTAACTGGAAATACTTAAACCCATATACTATATCTGAGTTAGTCTTTCCAAACAATACTAATTGGTTTTCTCTAGAATTAGTTATCAGATCTATATTTTTGGGTAGTAAAGATGGAACAATTTTACTTGTCTCTCCTATTGTTGGTTCTCCTTCTCTAGCAGTGTTAATCATCTCATTGAAACGACTATACTTACCAGAGTTATCTACATAACCTACTGATACTCCCATAGATATAGGAGGTATATCAGTATTATAATTATATGTAGCTACACTTCTAAGTTTAGCAGTATCAGGATTTAATATAGTATCATCAGAAGATAATAAGAATTGCTGATTACTACTGAACACTAGTAGACCTGCATTGATTTCTATACCATCAAACAAAGCTGATGGGAACATAGAGCTACTAGATATATCAATTGGGTCAGCAGCAGATACAGCTAAAGCAGTTTTAGCCCAGAAATCTGGAGCACCTAATGTACCAGGTTGGCATGTTATAACATTTTCTCCTGATAAGAATGCCAGTCGATTACGGAAGAATAAAACTTTATTTATCTTACCTCCTACAAAAGATGGAATAGGATTAGTTGTATCATCTCCTACTAATCTATCAGGATAATCAAATTGTTTAACAGTAAATGTAGTCGAAGCTGTACGTTGTATAACGTGAGGCATAGTAGCTTTATCAAAGCCTTTGACTAAACCTGGACCGGGTACTTCTACCCATGCACCTGAACCATCTTTAGAATTCTCACCTTCAAATTTAAGATAGTAATCATCTTTATCTGACTCTTGAGAGTTTTCAACTTTAACTAAATAACCATCTTTACATTGACTAGGTAAAAGAGATACATCATTAACAGAAGACTGCATAACTCTCATCAAGTCTTTATCTAGTATTTCTATTTGAAAAGCACTAGACTTAGTCATGTAGATACCGTTACCGATAACCGTACATGTAATACCAGTACCTGATAATTCTGTAACTATACCACCTATAATAGTATCAATAGTTACAGCTGTATCAGCATCGAATGGTGTTGGTTTTGGACGGGCTGCTTTTATATCAGATTTGACTGGTACAGTTTCAATATCATCAACTTCTACTGTATAGTTATAACTAGTTTTAGCTTGATTTAAAGTAACTGTTGCCTGATCTCCAATTGCCCAGCCTTCTCCACCATGTAGTAATTCTACACGTCTATTATAGGAGCAAGAGTAACAAGAAGCTGGTACAGTATCATTATCATCTATATTTGATAGTTGGCCTTGTTGACCTAAAGTTGTAATACGGAATATAAGATTTTTTTTAGAACCGCTATTCACACTAAATACTTGAGTACCTATACCCGGACAAGGACCAGTACCACCACCTTCATCTAAAGTATCAGATGCTATTTTTACTCTAGTAGCTCTAGTAATGTTTGTGGTACCTTCACCATTATATGCATTAAGAGAATACTGTCTACCATTTTCTGTTCTAAGTATCTCTACATATGCATAGTGAGTATCAGATGCTGCATCAGTAGTACCAGTAGTAGCTACTGTTGTGTCTCTATTGTTAACAAATGTAGTATCATTGATAGTTAGAAACTGCACATCTTCTGTGTTAGAAGCAGACAAGTATGTCTTAATAGCTGATTCACCACCAGTACCATAAGCTGTAGTCATCTTAGTACCATCAGAACATCTCCAGACATTCAATGTACCATCTGTTTGTACTTGTCCTATGTATGAACCTTCTGTCTCATCTCTATAGTAGTGGAACCAAGACCCACCAGAAGCTACAGAAGCTAATGGTGAAGTACCTACTCTCTTTGATCCAGGTCTCTTATATAATCCATAAGTAGCATCTGGTATAGCATTAATTGAATCAACTACTTGACCTGGAAACTTTCTTTCATCTGGTTGTTCTGATATACCACCTGTATAACTTGGTATACTTTGTGTAATTGATGCCATTAACCTACCCTCTTTTTCTTAGTTCTCTTCTTAGTTTTCTTAAGATCTCCGTATAGATGTATCCACTCTTTTCTTTCTGGTGAATCATGAATGACAGGCATTGGTTCATTCGGATCATTTACATTTGATACAGTAGGTAAATGGTATATAGTATCGTCTTTAGGTTTCATCTTCTAAGCGTTCTCCATGGTTGATAGGTAGTAAAGGATGAATCTTCTGGGAAGTTAAACATACTATGATTACCTTGATTACATTCATACTCTAAGCAGGTAGCTCTAGCTAAGCCCTCTTGTTGAGCTAGTAATCTAGCTAATTGTGGATTACCTACTAGTTGTGTAGCAGCTCTAGTAGAAGCTTTATATACTATATATCTTTTGAATACTTCAGGTAAGTCTACATAAGTAAAGAGACGTGTGATGTCTAGATACATTTCTGTAACATCATCCCATACATCTGTGTGATCATACTTATCATATAGAAACCCACCTCTTTTAACTACATCATAATGCTTTACTGCCCAACCATCAGTAACATCCATCTTTAGGATATCGTTACCTATAGCTATCTTATTTGTAGTTGAGTCAGGTGTATATTTAACATGCTTTTCTGTGTTGAAATGCCAGCCTTCATTCTGTACATCTACATTAGCATCTCTTAGTAAATTATATATGAAGGATATTTCTGGGTTAGTAAATACTAAAGAAGTTACTGGGGATTGACCGATAGCTCCCAGTATTGAGTTAACTGCGGAGAGTTCGGTCTCGGTATCAATTGTCGTGGAAGCCATAAAATTAGATAAAAAAAGGGGAGCGTTAACTCCCCATATGTATATTAACCGAATGCAGCAGGCTTAGTAGCTGTTCCACAGAACAACTCAACAGCAGCAGCAGGGTTTAGATAGTCAGCACCCATTGCTAAACGTCCGAGTATTACATCTCCTTGGTAGATGACTGATACATCTCCAGATGTTACTTGAACTTGAGGTCCGATAGCTTCAACTACACCAGCGGCTTCTTTCTGGAATATAAGTCCACAAGTATTGTTGAACTTAGCTTCCTGTCCGTAGTCGTTTACAGTTACGTTGTGCTCGTCACCCATAGCATCGCCAACGAATGAACCTGTGTTACCAGGATCAGTTGTGCCAGGAGCAGTAGCAGATGCAGTACCATACTTAGTACCGAACTTACCAAAGAATGGTATGTTCATTGACTTGTAAATCTTGATACCAGCAATCTCGAATACACCCTTACCTGATTGTAGGGCATCTCCTTGCTCGTCTCTGTT
>Ga0115105_11310919_pt1 | contig 15078 bp, 10 predicted proteins | sample CN18umnscriptome_FD_89648 | JGI IMG/M metagenome (GOLD analysis project Ga0115105, IMG submission 89648) | Marine eukaryotic communities from Pacific Ocean to study complex ecological interactions - CN13ID_155_C17_100m_0.8um Metatranscriptome... | ecosystem: Environmental > Aquatic > Marine >... | reverse complement strand
GGCGATCATCTTTGGTTTGGTTTTTGGGAGTGTATACGTTAACTCCATGTATGCTGCCGAGTCGCCTCTGTTGAGGGCGTTGGCAGGGGTTGTTGTTGGTATTGTAATTATTATTATTTCTCTGCAGACAGCAAAGGGTAATGCGGTTTGGGAGTTGGCTAAGGAAGCTAAGGTCGAAATTCGTAAAGTAGTTTGGCCAACGACTCAAGAGTTGACGCAGACCACTTTGATTGTTGTGGCTGTAGTGATATTTGTTGGGTTTATCCTTTGGGGCCTGGACTCGGGTTTGAGTTGGGGTATCAAGAGTATTATTGGTTAACCGGGAGAATAGGTTGAGTAAACGCTGGTACGTAGTGCATGCCTATTCAGGTTACGAGAAGCAAGTAATGCGCGCTATTAAAGAGCGTATTGAATTATCCGATTTTGCAGACAGGTTTGGCGAGGTGATCGTTCCTGCTGAAGAAGTTGTTGAGATGCGAGGTGGTAGAAAGCGGCGTAGCGAAAGGAAGTTTTTCCCTGGTTATGTGCTGGTCGAAATGGACCTGGACGATGAAACTTGGCATCTGATTAAAGACATCCCAAGAGTGATGGGTTTTATAGGTGGCAAGGCTGATCATCCGGCGCCGATACCGGATAAGGATGCTGAGAAAATCCTGCAAAGAATCCAGGCGGGCACCGAGCATGCAACACCGAAGACCATGTTTGAGCCCGGAGAGTTGGTGCGGGTCGTTGATGGACCCTTTAACGATTTCAATGGTGTTGTTGAAGAAGTTAACTATGAAAAAAACAAACTGCACGTAGCTGTCACGATTTTCGGGAGGTCTACGCCGGTTGAATTAGATTTCGGTCAAGTTGAAAAAGGCTGAATAGAAAATAATCTAGCGCTTTCGAGTGCTATTTATGGGGACCTAGTTGCGGCTCGCCGTAAGGCAAGCGTAATAGTCACGGCTTGTCGAAAACCGGTTGGCTGTGATAGGGCTTGAACCCACTAAGAGGTAAGAAAATGGCTAAGAAGATTGATGCCTACATTAAGCTGCAGGTCCCTGCAGGTCAGGCAAACCCGAGTCCGCCAGTTGGTCCTGCGCTGGGTCAGCATGGTGTTAATATTATGGACTTCTGTAAGGCGTTTAATGCCGAGACGCAGTCCTTGGAGCCTGGTATACCCATACCCGTCGTTATCACGGTGTACGGTGACAAAAGCTTCACATTCATAAAGAAAACTCCTCCTGCATCTGTCTTGTTAAGGAAAGCAGCAGGAATCGGTAAGGGAAGTGGCGAGCCGCACATCAATAAGGTGGGACGCGTTACACGCGCGCAGCTTGAAGAAATCGCTACCACGAAGATGCCTGATTTAACGGCTCGGGATATGGATGCTGCGGTGCGGACAATAGCGGGCAGCGCAAGAAGTGCTGGCATTGAAACGGAGGACGTCTAAGTGGCTAAGCTAAGTAAGCGAACTCGTGCGTTTAAGGAAAAAGTAGAGCCGGGCAAGCTATACCTCATTGATGAGGCGGTTTCACTATTGGGAGAACTGTCGTCGGTGAAATTTACTGAATCTATAGATGTCAGTATCAATCTCGGGGTTGATCCTAAGAAATCGGACCAAGTGGTACGTGGATCAACTGTTTTACCAAACGGTACTGGTAAAGATGTGCGCGTTGCGGTGTTTGCTCAAGGAGATAAGGCTGATGAGGCAAGAAACGCTGGCGCTGATGTTGTAGGAATGGATGATCTGGCGGCCAGCGTTAAAGAAGGCAAACTAGATTTTGACGTTGTTATCGCTACACCTGATGCAATGCGAGTGGTTGGTCAGCTTGGTCAGATTTTGGGACCGAGAGGATTGATGCCTAATCCGCGCCTTGGAACGGTAACGCCGGATGTCACTGAAGCAGTCAATAATGCGAAGTCTGGTCAGGTTAGATTTCGAACTGACCGTAACGGAATTATTCACGGTGGAGTCGGTAAGGTCGGCTTTGAGCCTGCTCAGATTAAAGAAAATCTCGAAGCTTTGCTCGCAGACCTTAGAAAAGCTAAACCGGCATCTGCCAAGGGAACCTACTTAAAGAAAATTGTGTTGTCGACGACTATGGGTGCGGGTATCCCCATCGATCAGTCGTCACTAGAAGAAGTATAGAAGACTTTGGGGTTTCCGTATTGGCCTAGCCAACGCGCTAGTGCTGTTGCGGAGCTCGTCAAAGACCGTAGGTCTATGTTAAGACTTAGTTCCTAGCATGGTTAAGTTTCATAAGGAAGCCTACGCAGACGGTGAACCCGATTCAAGAAATTGAATCCTATCGCCGTAGGAGCCGCCAAATGTTGGCGGGTAAGCGAAAAGTCAGGAGTACGAAATTGTGCCAATAGGACTTAAAGAGAAACAGGCTATTGTTGCTGAGGTGAACGAGACTGCCAATAAGGCCCTGTCTGCTGTGATGGCTGATTATCGCGGTGTATCCGTTGATGAAATGACATCGTTAAGACAACAGGCAAGGAGCGCTGGTGTTCATGTGAAGGTAATTCGAAATACGCTCGCCAAGCGAGCATTCGAAGGCACTGAATTTGAATGTCTGAATGAAGCGTTATTGGGACCCAACATCCTTGCATTTTCCATAGAAGATCCGGGCGCCGGTGCCAGGGTTTTCAAGGATTTTGCAAAGGATAATGAATCCTTTGAGATCAAGGCGCTGAGTGTTGGAGGCAAGATGTTGCCTCCAGAGCAGATCGATGTATTAGCCAAGCTACCGAATAGGGAGCAGGCGCTTGCGATGTTGTTGTCTGTCATGCAGGCACCAATTACTAAGCTGGCTCGAACGCTCAATGATGTACCTGGGCGTGTAACTAGGGTCGTGGCAGCGGTGCGAGACCAAAAGCAATAAGAAGGCGAATAATTTACTAAGGAGATAGGACTCATGTCATTATCGAAAGATGAAATTTTAGATGCAATTGCAGAAATGAGCGTGATGGATGTTGTTGAGCTTGTTGATGCAATGGAAGAAAAATTTGGTGTTTCCGCTGCTGCTGCGGTTGCAGCAGCACCGGCAGCAGGAGCTGCTGGTGGCGACGAAGGCGGCGTTGCTGAAGAGAAGAGCGAGTTTGACGTCGTAATCACTTCTGCGGGGGAAAAGAAGGTCAACGCCATTAAGGTTGTAAGGTCTGTTACTGGTCTTGGGCTTAAAGAAGCCAAGGCGCTTGTTGATGAGGCACCTTCGACCGTTAAAGAAGGCGTAGCGAAGGATGAAGCTGAGGATGTCGTCAAACAGCTTGAAGAAGCTGGGGCAAGCGCAGAACTCAAGTAACCGACTTGTACGATTTTGGTAGAAACGTTGCAAACGGATTTACCTAGTGTTTTTGCTGCGCACGATTCTTGGCTTCGATACAAATAGACGTATCGGGCAGTTCAACCTACTTTGGAGGCATTGATGGCCTATTCATACACAGAGAAAAAGCGAATTCGTAAAGACTTTGGCAAGTTGCCTGAGGTTATGGATATTCCGTACTTGTTAGCGATTCAGACTGACTCTTATAAGCAGTTTCTGCAGGATGATATTAGCGAAAAAGAACGAATAGACAAGGGCTTACACGCTGCATTTAAGTCCGTCTTTCCGATTGTGAGCTACTCGGGCAACGCTGCGCTCGAGTACGTTGGATATCGGCTTGGTAATCCAGTATTTGACGTTAAAGAGTGTCAACTTCGGAGCGCTTACTATGCCGTTCCTTTGCGTGTGAAGGTTAGACTGATCATCTATGACAAGGATTCCAATAACAAGGCGATCAAGGATATAAAAGAGCAGGAAGTCTACATGGGTGAGATTCCGCTGATGACAAACAATGGTACGTTCGTCATCAACGGTATTGAGCGAGTTGTGGTTTCACAGCTTCATCGATCTCCTGGTGTGTTCTTTGATCACGATAAAGGAAAAACTCACTCCTCGGGTAAGCTTCTGTATTCCGCACGCGTGATTCCTATGCGTGGATCGTGGCTGGATTTTGAGTTCGATCCCAAGGATTGTGTCTTTGTGCGAATTGATCGCCGTCGAAAGCTACCGGCAACGGTGCTTCTAAGAGCGCTGGGTTACAGTGCTGAAGAGATTTTGGATATCTTTTTCGATACTGACACGTTCTATATACAGGAGGATGGTTATGCCCTTGAGTTGATTGCTAATCGTCTGCGTGGAGAGACTGCTAGATTTGATATTAAAGCTGGCAGGAAGGTCCTCGTCGAGGAGGGGACACGAATTACTCCCCGTCATATCAGAGAGCTCGATAAAGCTGGACTAACTGAGCTAAGCGTGCCGGCGGAGTATGTCGAAGGTCATGTTCTGGCCCATGATGCACTGGACGCTGAAACCGGTGAGATTGTTATTCCCTGTAATACAGAAATTACTGAAGAAACTTTGGAGCAGCTGAAAGAGCTGGGGTTGGCGTCATTCGAAACTATTTATACGAATGATTTGGAGTGTGGTCCATTTATTTCCGACACACTTAATATAGATCCTACTCAGAATCGACTTGAAGCGCTGGTAGAGATCTACCGTATGATGCGCCCCGGTGAGCCACCGACCAAGGAGTCAGCCGAGAACCTATTTAACAATCTGTTTTTTGCGCCAGAGCGCTACGATCTGACCGCTGTAGGTCGTATGAAATTCAATCGTCGTCTTGGTCGGTCGGAAGAGATGGGTGAAGGCATATTGAGTAATGAGGATATTATCGATGTGCTCAGATGTTTGATCAGCATTCGTGACGGGAAAGACATTGTCGACGACATAGATCACTTGGGTAATCGAAGGGTACGTTCCGTTGGTGAAATGGCCGAGAATGCCTTTCGCCTTGGTCTGATTCGAGTTGAGCGAGCAGTGAAGGAAAGATTGAGCCTAGCAGAATCTGAAGGGCTTATGCCTCAGGACCTCATTAATGCCAAGCCTGTTGGTGCAGCCGTTAAGGAGTTTTTTGGCTCGGCGCAGCTATCTCAGTTTATGGATCAGAACAATCCATTATCCGAAGTTACTCACAAACGACGGGTGTCAGCTCTTGGGCCTGGTGGCCTGACCCGAGAGCGAGCGGGATTTGAAGTACGTGATGTTCATCCGACCCACTATGGACGGGTTTGTCCCATTGAGACGCCGGAAGGCCCGAATATCGGTCTCATTAACTCATTGGCGAGCTACGCGAGAACTAACGAGCATGGCTTTTTGGAGAGTCCTTACCGGCGGGTCGAAGAAGGGCATGTAACGAATGAGATCGAGTATCTTTCGGCCATTGTTGAAAGTGACTATGTCATCGCGCAGGCCAGTGTGCCTCTGACTGATGACGGCCAGATCATTGATGACTTAGTGGACGTTCGTCATCTTGGTGAATTCACTAAGATGCCTCGTGGAAGTGTGAATTTTATGGATGTTTCACCCCAGCAGGTTGTTAGTATTGCCGCATCGCTGATTCCGTTTCTGGAGCACGATGATGCCAACCGTGCACTGATGGGATCTAATATGCAGCGCCAGGCGGTGCCAACGCTGCGCAGCGAAACTCCACTTGTAGGAACCGGTATGGAGCGAACCGTTGCACGAGACTCAGGTGTCTGTGTTGTAGCGAAACGAGGTGGCGTGGTTGAAACGGTGGATGCGGCTCGAATTGTTGTTCGAGTTAATGACAAAGAAACAGAGAGCGGTGAGGCCGGCGTAGATATTTACAATCTGACGAAATACACCCGCTCTAATCAAAATACCTGTATCAATCAGAAACCCCTCGTTAAAGAAGGAGACGTCATCGCGAATAACGATATTCTGGCAGACGGCCCATCGATCGATATGGGTGAGTTGGCGTTGGGACAGAATATCCGCATCGCTTTCATGACGTGGAATGGCTACAACTTTGAGGATTCTATTTTAGTCTCTGAAAAAGTTGTGAAGGAAGACCGATTTACCACTATCCATATTCAAGAGCTCACCTGTTATGCGCGGGATACGAAACTGGGCAGTGAGGAAATTACCTGCGATATCCCGAATGTGGGCGAAGGCGCCCTAGGGAAGCTGGACGAATCTGGCATCGTGTACATCGGGGCCGAAGTCGAAGCAGGTGACATTCTGGTAGGTAAAGTGACTCCGAAAGGTGAAACGCAGCTTACTCCAGAAGAGAAACTGCTTCGAGCAATCTTCGGTGAGAAAGCGTCCGATGTAAAAGACACCTCACTCCGGGTTCCCAGCAGCTATAACGGAACTGTGATTGATGTGCGGGTATTTACTCGTGACGGCATCGATAAGGATCAGCGTGCTCTGAATATTGAGCGCGCAGAACTTGATGCAGTTCGAAAGAACATTGACGAAGAGTTTCGTATTATTGAAACAGCGACGTTTGAAAGATTGTCAGCTTCCCTCGCGAACAAGAAGGTCATTGCAGGTCCTGATCTTAAAAAAGGCGATAAGGTGACCCGTGACTACCTTGCGGAGTTGCCGGCGAGTGACTGGTTCAAGTTGAGGATGGAGATAGATTCGCTGAACGAACTGTTAGGGCAAGCTGAGCTAAGACTTGAAGAGCGTCGTAAAGCTCTTGACGAGCAGTTTGAAGAGAGCAAACAGAAGTTACAGAGCGGTGATGATCTGCCTCCCGGCGTTTTGAAGATCGTGAAGGTATATCTGGCGATTAAAAGGCGCATCCAACCTGGTGATAAGATGGCTGGTCGCCATGGAAATAAGGGTGTTATATCCGTCATCAAACCTGTTGAGGATATGCCCTTCGATGAGAATGGTGAGCCGATTGATATCGTGTTGAATCCACTTGGTGTGCCTAAGCGCATGAATGTGGGACAAATACTTGAAACTCATTTGGGATGGGCGGCGTATGGTATTGGTCAAAAGATTAATGAAATGCTCGAAGTGAAACGAGAGGCTGCTGAGATTCGTAATTTCCTGCAGGAAGTTTATAACCGCAGTGGACGTGAAGAGGATCTAAATGAATTCAGTGATGCTGAGGTAATTGATTTAGCGAGCAACCTTACGAGCGGTGTTCCAATGGCTACTGGTGTCTTTGATGGAGCGACGGAGCAAGAGATCAAAGGCATGTTGGAGCTTGCGGGGCTTCCGAATGATGGACAAACCACGTTATATGATGGTCGAACTGGTGACCAATTTGATCGACCCGTAACTGTTGGTTACATGTATATGTTGAAGTTGAATCATTTAGTAGACGATAAGATGCACGCTAGGTCTACAGGTTCCTACTCATTGGTTACTCAGCAGCCACTGGGCGGAAAAGCTCAATTCGGTGGTCAGCGTTTTGGAGAAATGGAGGTTTGGGCATTGGAGGCCTACGGTGCAGCTTATACGTTGCAGGAAATGCTTACGGTTAAATCTGACGACGTCCATGGGAGAACCAAGATGTACAAGAATATCGTGGATGGAGACCATAGGATGGAACCGGGCATGCCGGAATCATTTAATGTACTGGTTAAGGAGATTCGTTCATTGGGTATCGATATCGAGTTGGAAAAGGATTAACCAAATGTATAACCGACGGATTCAATTAAAGTTTGGGTGTGACACCCAAAGTGGAGGAAAGCTTTGAAAGATCTTCTGAACATATTAAGAGCGCAGGGACAGTCTGAAGAATTTGATTCACTACGAATTGGTCTAGCATCTCCGGAAATGATCAGGTCTTGGTCTTTTGGTGAAGTTAAGAAACCTGAGACGATTAATTACCGTACATTTAAACCAGAAAGAGACGGGCTTTTTTGCGCAAAGATTTTTGGTCCAAACAAGGACTACGAGTGTCTATGCGGTAAATATAAAAGGCTTAAGCATCGAGGGGTAATCTGTGAAAAATGTGGCGTTGAGGTTGCGCTAGCAAAAGTTCGACGTGAACGCATGGGCCACATCGAGTTGGCGAGTCCTGTCGCCCATATATGGTTTTTGAAGTCGTTGCCATCACGGATTGGATTGTTGATGGACATGACACTGCGTGACATTGAGCGTGTGCTCTATTTCGAATCGTTTGTTGTTACTGATCCTGGTCTAACAACACTGGAGAAACGTCAGCTGTTAACTGATGAACAATACTACGAGGCGCTTGAAGAATTTGGTGATGAGTTTGAGGCTAAGATGGGTGCTGAAGCGATTCAGGACTTAATGTCAAGCATGGACCTTGCAGAGGACGTCGCCGATATTCGTGAGCAATTGCCCCAGACGAACTCTGAAACCAAAATTAAAAAGCTTACCAAGCGATTAAAACTGATGGAGGCCTTTGAGAAATCCGGCAACAAGCCTGAATGGATGATATTTACTGTGTTGCCGGTACTCCCGCCAGACTTGAGGCCGCTTGTTCCTCTTGAAGGTGGACGTTTTGCAACGTCGGATCTCAATGATCTATACCGGCGCGTCATAAACCGAAATAACCGCCTCAAGCGACTGCTGGATCTGAGTGCGCCGGACATTATCGTGCGCAACGAGAAGCGTATGTTACAGGAATCCGTAGATGCGTTGTTAGACAATGGTCGACGTGGACGTGCGATCACCGGCACTAATAAGCGGCCATTGAAATCTTTGGCAGATATGATCAAAGGTAAGCAGGGACGATTTCGTCAAAACCTGCTAGGTAAACGCGTGGACTATTCGGGCCGTTCGGTGATTGTGGTTGGTCCGTCGCTTCGCCTTCATCAATGTGGCTTGCCAAAGAAAATGGCATTGGAGCTCTTTAAGCCCTTCATATTCGGCAAACTTGAGGCGCGCGGTCTTGCTACGACGATTAAAGCGGCGAAGAAGATGGTTGAACGGGAGACCGCAGAGGTATGGGATATTCTAGCTGAGGTTATTCGCGAGCACCCCGTGCTGCTCAATCGAGCTCCGACGCTTCATAGGCTGGGTATTCAGGCATTTGAGCCGGTGTTAATCGAAGGTAAGGCAATCCAACTGCATCCTCTTGTATGTACAGCGTATAACGCAGACTTTGACGGTGACCAGATGGCGGTCCACGTTCCGTTAACATTAGAAGCACAGCTTGAAGCCCGTGCCCTGATGATGTCGACGAACAACGTTCTTCTTCCTGCAGACGGCGAGCCGATCATTGTTCCTTCTCAGGACGTGGTGCTTGGTGTTTATTGGATGACACGTGAGCGAATCAATGATGTCGGTGAAGGTATGGCTTTTGCGGACGTAGAGGAGGTCAACAGGGCATTTACAAATAAGAAGGTCGGTCTTCAGGCCCGCATTAAAGTGCGCGTTGAACAGATAATCAAGAACGAAGATGGAGGGTTAGAAACGCGAAGTGAAGTACAGGATACGACCGCAGGTCGCGCTCTCCTTTACGAGATTGTACCTGATGGCATCCCATTTTCTGTAATCAACCAGATGATGGGCAACAAGGATATTTCGAAGTTAATTAACCTTTGTTACCGTACCGTCGGGCTTAAGGAAACTGTGATATTCGCTGATCAGTTGATGTACATGGGCTATGAGTATTCTACACGTTCTGGATCTTCCATTGGCGTTGACGACTTTGTTATTCCTCAGGAAAAGGCAGCCATCATATCCGAGGCCGAAGCTGAGATACGCGAGATCGAATCTCAGTTTGCTTCAGGCCTGGTAACTCAGGGTGAGAAATACAATAAGGTGATTGATATTTGGACGCGTGCCAATGACCTCGTTGGTAAGGCAATGATGGACACTCTCAGTAAAGAACGTGTTGTGAATCGCGCCGGTGAGGAGGAAGAGCAAGGCTCCTTTAACAGTGTTTGGATGTATTCCGATTCAGGTGCTCGAGGTTCCCCCACACAGATTCGGCAGCTGTCCGGTATGCGTGGGTTAATGACCAAGCCTGATGGATCAATTATCGAAACACCGATTACTGCGAACTTCCGTGAGGGTTTGTCGGTAATGCAGTACTTTATTTCGACCCATGGTGCTCGTAAGGGTCTCGCGGACACTGCGCTCAAGACTGCAAACTCGGGTTACCTGACTCGTCGACTGGTTGATGTCGCCCAGGATCTTGTTGTAACTGAGGTGGATTGTGGAACAGAAAAAGGTCTGCTTATGACTGCGGTCATCGAAGGCGGCGACGTGGTAGAACCGTTGGGTAGCAGGGTGCTCGGACGTACGGTAGCAAAAGATGTCATGAATGCGGATGAGGACGAAGTACTGATTCCACGGGGCACAATGATTGACGAGAATTGGGTCGCGCAACTGGAAGATCTTGGGGTTGATGAAATCCTGGTTCGGAGTGCGATTTCCTGCGATACGCGCTATGGGGTTTGTGCCCATTGTTATGGGCGCGATCTTGGTCGTGGTCATCTGGTTAATATTGGTGAGGCTATCGGCGTTATAGCCGCACAGTCCATCGGTGAGCCAGGAACACAGCTGACGATGCGTACTTTCCATATTGGTGGAGCGGCGTCGAGAGCTGCTGCGGTAGACAGTGTGCAGATCAAGCATACTGGTGCGGTTCGTGTCCATAACCTGAAGACGACAGAGAAAGCGAATGGAGATTTGGTTGCAATATCGCGTTCTGGCGAGATTGCAATCGCTGATGAATCTGGTCGTGAGCGCGAACGTTACAAGTTGCCCTATGGCGCCATCCTGAAGAAAGGCGATGGTGCTTCTGTTGAGGCAGGAGAAATAGTCGCTAACTGGGATCCGCATACACACCCCATAGTGACAGAGGTGGAGGGGCAGGTTGTATTTGAAACCATGGAAGAAGGGATCACTGTTCGGCGTCAGACTGATGAATTAACAGGGTTGTCAAGCATCTCCGTGATTGATCCGAAAGATAGACCAACAGCAGGTAAGGATGTGCGTCCTGCGGTTCGTTTGGTTGACAAGGTAGGTAATGATTTGATGTTGCCGGATACAGATGTACCAGCACATTATTTCCTTGAGCCGAACGCTATCCTGTCGTTGGAAGATGGAGATCATGTTGCAGTTGGTGACGTTATTGCGCGAATTCCTCAAGAAGGAACTAAGACAAGGGATATTACAGGTGGTCTTCCTCGGGTCGCCGATCTCTTCGAAGCGAGAAAACCGAAAGAAGCTGCAATACTAGCGGAAATCACGGGTACGGTTAGTTTTGGTAAGGAAACAAAAGGTAAGCGACGCCTGTTAATTACGCCATCGGAGGCGGAGAGCGAGTTGCCGGAAGGTACCGATCACTATGAGGTGCTGATTCACAAATGGCGCCACATGACTGTATTTGAGGGTGAGCATGTAGAGAAGGGTGAGGTCGTGTCTGATGGCCCCGAAAATCCTCATGATATCTTGCGTCTAAAAGGGGTGAGCGAATTAGCGAAATACATCGTTAAGGAGATCCAGGACGTATATAGACTGCAGGGTGTAACGATCAACGACAAACATATCGAAGTGATCGTGTGTCAGATGCTACGTAAGATGGAAATTGTTGAGTCTGGCGATACGGGCTTCATCAAAGGTGAGCAGGTTGAATACAACCAATTCCTAGAACGTAACGAGCAGATGGTCGAGGAAGACAACGAATCTGCAAAGGGTGAACGCGTTTTGCTTGGTATTACCAAAGCGGCGCTTGCTACTGAGTCATTTATTTCTGCGGCCTCTTTCCAGGAAACGACCCGGGTGCTAACTGAAGCAGCAGTGACTGGTAAACGCGATTATCTGCGCGGACTTAAAGAGAATGTCATTGTTGGTAGGCTGATTCCGGCGGGCACGGGCCTTAAATACCATGAGGATCGTAAACGTAAGCGAGAGGCTGGCGACGAAGAGTATTCGACCGTGAGTACCAGTGAGATTGAGCAGGCGCTCAGTGAGGCGCTTAATTCACCCGGTACTGGAAGCTAAGGGGTCGAAACTTAAGTTGACTCAGTGATGCGAGGTCATTAGAATTCGCCCTCGCTTGAGACAGGGGTGACGCATATTTACATGGAGTGCGTCATTGTCCCTGTATTTTTATCGGTTTTATGGAGTATCTATGGCAAGAATCAACCAACTGGTTCGTAAGCCCAGAAAGCGCAAAGTTGCAAAGAGCAACGTACCTGCGTTGCAGGCCTGTCCACAGAGGCGCGGTGTTTGCCTTAGGGTTTATACAACGACACCGAAAAAAACCTAATTCGGCATTGCGTAAGGTCTGCCGCGTGAGGTTAACGAATGGTGCCGAAGTAAACTCATATATTGGTGGTGAGGGTCATAATCTCCAGGAGCATAGCGTTGTTCTTATTCGCGGCGGTCGTGTCAAAGACTTGCCTGGTGTACGCTATCACACGGTACGAGGAACGCTCGATACTACCGGCGTAAGCGATCGGATGCAGGGCCGCTCGAAATACGGAACCAAAAAACCTAAGACATAACCGTTTTTACCAACTGACGAATCAACGTCAGAGTAAGGCCGAGTTGATCTCGAATAACCTGAAGAAAGGATAGGCAAATGCCAAGAAGAAGAGTTCCCGAGAAGCGGACGATTCTGCCCGACCCAAAATTCCACAATAAGACGCTAGCCAAGTTCATGAACCACGTTATGTTCAGCGGCAAGAAGGCTGTCGCCGAGAAAATTGTGTACGGGGCTTTGGATCGAATTCAGGAACGTACCAGTTCTGATCCTTTGGAAGTTTTTGATGCAGCACTTGAAGCGGTGGCACCTTCCGTAGAGGTAAAATCCAGACGTGTTGGTGGTGCCACCTACCAGGTGCCTGTGGAGGTGAGACCTAGCAGAAGAACAGCACTGGCGATGCGATGGCTGGTTGACTCAGCTAGAAGTCGTGGAGAGAAATCAATGCACTTGCGTCTTGCAGGTGAATTGATGGATGCGGCCGAAGGCCGTGGTGCGGCTGTACGTCGCAGAGAAGATACACACCGTATGGCCGATGCCAACAAGGCGTTTGCTCACTACCGATTCTAATAGAGCCTTTGAGGACATAAAAGTGCCGAGGTCAACCCCAATTAAACGATATCGAAACATTGGCATTGTTGCCCATGTTGACGCAGGTAAGACGACGACTACAGAGCGGGTTCTGTTCTACACCGGTATTTCGCACAAGATCGGCGAAGTGCATGATGGTGCAGCGGTAATGGATTGGATGGAACAGGAACAGGAGCGTGGCATCACTATCACCTCTGCAGCCACCACGACGTTTTGGAGTGGTTCAGCACAGCAGTTTGACGAACACCGCATAAATATTATTGATACTCCGGGACATGTTGATTTCACCATTGAGGTTGAACGTTCTCTGCGTGTACTCGATGGCGCCGTCGTTGTGTTTTGCGGTACTTCAGGCGTCGAGCCACAATCTGAAACAGTATGGCGTCAGGCAAATCGATATGAAGTCCCGCGTATGGTATTCGTCAACAAGATGGATCGCGCCGGCGCGGACTTCCTTCGTGTGGTTAACCAAATTGAAGATCGCCTAGGTTCAACCCCGGTACCTCTGCAGTTGGCTATTGGTGCTGAGGACAACTTTCAGGGCGTCGTTGATCTTATTAAGATGAAAGCCATCTACTGGAGCGAGGAAGACAAGGGTCTAAGTTTTGAGGAAAAAGATATTCCCGAAGACTTACAGGATCTGGCTGATGAGTATCGCGAAAAACTAGTCGAGGCCGCTGCAGAAGCTGACGACGACCTGATGGAGAAATATCTCGAAGGGAGTGAATTGACCACGGAAGAGATTAAGAAAGGTATCCGTGCTCGAACGCTTGCCAATGAAATTGTCCCAGCGCTATGTGGTTCTGCTTTTAAGAATAAAGGCGTGCAGCCAATGCTGGATGCAGTCATCGAATATCTACCCGCACCTGATGAGGTTAAGGCTATCAAAGGTTTTCTTGATGATGCGAATGAAACAGAGGCAGTACGAAATGCTGATGATGAAGAGCCGTTCGCTGCTCTCGCATTCAAAATTGCTACTGATAAACACGTTGGTGCGCTTACTTTCTTCCGTGTGTATTCCGGTGTTCTGAGTACTGGCGACTCGGTCTATAACCCGATAAAGGACAAGAAGGAACGTATTGGCCGGATGGTCCAGATGCACTCTAATGACAGGCAGGAAATTAAAGAGGTCCGCGCGGGTGATATTGCGGCTGCTATTGGTCTGAAACAGGCGACAACGGGCGACACACTATGTGATCAGAAGGAAATCATCACGCTTGAGCGTATGGAATTCCCTGATCCTGTGATCCATGTGGCGGTGGAGCCGAAATCCAAGGCGGACCAGGAAAAGATGGGCGTCGCGCTGGGCAAGCTGGCAGCGGAAGACCCATCATTCACAGTTAGAACAGATGACGAATCGGGACAGACTATTATCGGCGGTATGGGTGAACTTCACCTGGATATCATTGTAGATAGAATGAAGCGCGAGTTTAGCGTTGAAGCTAACATCGGCCAGCCACAGGTTGCATATCGCGAGACGATTCGAAGCACAGTAGAATCGGAAGGTAAATTCGTTCGTCAAACTGGTGGTCGCGGTCAATACGGACATGTTTGGCTCAAGATCGAGCCACTGAAAGAAGGCGATTATGAATTTGTAGACGAAATTGTTGGTGGTGTAGTGCCGAGAGAATATATCGGCGCGGTTGATAAGGGTATTCAGGAGCAGTTATCTAACGGTGTTATAGCGGGCTACCCCTTGCAGGGCGTCAAGGCAATATTGTATGACGGCTCATATCATGATGTCGACTCAAGCGAGGTTGCGTTTAAAGTCGCAGGTTCCATGGCGATGCGTCAGGGCGCCCTTGACGCGAATCCAGTCCTACTTGAGCCGGTAATGAAAGTCGAAGTGGTCACGCCTGAGGATTACTACGGTGATATCGTCGGTGATCTCAATCGTCGTCGAGGGATAGTCTTGGGTATGGAAGATGTTCCAGCAGGTAAGGCTGTTCGCGCAGAGGTTCCACTATCTGAAATGTTCGGTTATGCAACTGATATGCGGTCTGCCACCCAGGGACGGGCGACGTTCTCGATGGAGTTTCATAGCTACAAAGAAGTACCGGATAGTATTGCGGAGGCAGTAGTTAAGAAGGAAGGCTGAGTTTTGTTTTTTTACCGAAAAAGTTCGGATTATCCGCTGCGGTGTACCAACTTTTTCAATATAAAAAAGAGGTGAGAAGTGTCCAAAGAGAAGTTTGAGCGAACAAAACCACACGTAAATGTAGG